>Ga0315279_10007261_pt1 | contig 13753 bp, 9 predicted proteins | sample YL17G06_20_MG_FD_203694 | JGI IMG/M metagenome (GOLD analysis project Ga0315279, IMG submission 203694) | Sediment microbial communities from Yellowstone Lake, YNP, Wyoming, USA - YL17G06_20 | ecosystem: Environmental > Aquatic > Freshwater > Lake > Sediment | place: USA: Wyoming | collected... | reverse complement strand
GGCCTCCCATAAAGCCCATACACATAATCCTGCGTCTCCATCGATACCATCTTATAACGACCAAACAAAACATTGAGAACCGCCTGAACCCCTACAATCTGTGAGGTCGGCGTCACCAACGGAGGATTCCCAAGGTCTTTTCTCGTCTGTGGCAACTCCGCATACACCTCATCAATCCGATGCAATGCCTTCTGCTGCTTCAGCTGACTCACCATGTTCGAAATCATCCCCCCAGGAATCTGATGCCTGAGCACACTCGTATCAATCACCGCCATCTTCGTGGTATCTAAGAAATCACGATATTTAGGAGCAATGCTCTCTATGTATTCCCCCAACTTGAACAGTTTCGAAAGATCTAACTTCGGATCCCAAGGGGTGCCCCCCAAAGCCACCACGATCGGCTCCACCGCAGGCTGTGAAGACCTAAGCGCAAAAGGGGCTAAGGCCGTATCAATAATGTCTACCCCCGCCTCAATCGCCTTCAAATAGGTCATCGATGCCATCCCACTGGTATAATGGGTATGAAGTTGGATGGGAATCTTTACGGCCTTCTTCAAAGTCTTGACCAACTCATAGGCATCATAAGGAGCCAACAACCCTGCCATATCCTTGATACAAAGGGAATCCGCCCCCATCCCCTCCAAGACCTTCGCCTTCTCCAAATAGTAGTTCAGATGATAAACCGGCCCCCCCATCCTCCTCTCGGTCAAAGAATAACAGATCGTCCCCTGTATATGCTTTCCTACCCTCTTGATTACCTTGAAGGCCGTCTCAAAGTTTCGCTCATCATTGACCGCATCAAAGCAGCGAAAGATATCAATGCCCACCTCCGCCGACTTCTCCACAAAAGCCTCCACCAGATCATCCGGATGATTCCGATAAGCCACCAGATTCTGACCCCGAAGAAGCATCTGAAAAGGAGTCTTGGGCATCAGTTTCTTAAGCGTCCTTACCCTCTCCCAAGGATCTTCTCCCAAAAACCGATGGGTCACATCAAAGGTCGCTCCTCCCCACATCTCCACCGAATAAAACCCTACCTTATCCAATTCCTCGGCAATCGGAACCATATCCTCGGTCCTCATCCGTGTGGCTAAACTCGATTGATGCCCATCCCGTAAGGTCGTATCCGTTATCCTTATCGGCTTCCTCTCCATCTTATCCATCCCTTCCATATCGTCTCTCCTTTCTCAAGCTAACATTAATTATTTAATTATTTTAATGTCTTAATGACTAATAAAACATTCGTTGCGTTAGCGTTAACACCTAAATTAACCTTAAAAAAATTCCAAACTCTTGTCAAGAAAAATATTAGATTTTTAGTACTTATTGGAAATCACAGATTACAAGGATAGGTTTTTTTCAAACGCAGGATTAATCGGATTTTTAATTTGTCAGTGGACTTTTTTCTCGTAGCCTTCCCAGTATTTATCTCTTAAACCCTTCTTGTGAATCTTTCCAGAACCGGTTCTGGGAAGAGCTTCAATGAATTCAATTGATTTAGGTGCTTTGTAATGGGCCATCCTCTCCTTACAGAATTGGATGATCCCTTGTTCAGTCGCCTTTTGACCCGGTTTCAGCACTACGATCCCTTTTACAGCTTCACCCCATTTTTGATCAGGGACTCCGACGACCGCACACTCTAAAATGGCTGGATGCATGTAAAGTACATTTTCGACTTCTGTCGAATAGACATTTTCCCCACCGGTCAGGATCATATCCTTCTTTCGATCAACGATTGTTACATATCCCTCTTCATCGATCACTGCCATATCACCAGTATAGAGCCAGCCTTCCTTAATTGACTTCTTCGTTTCTTCAGGTAATTTCCAATACCCTTTTGTGACAATATCTCCCTTGACAATGATCTCTCCGACCTCTTTTTCATCCTTTTTAATTTCCTTTCCCTGTTCATTGACCACTTTTAACGCAACACCGATGAATTCCCTTCCTGTCTTGGACTTGAATCGAAGTTGATCCTCATTGGATAATTTTTTTAAGTGCTCTTTCAAAATAGAGAGTGTTAAATAGGGACTGGTCTCGGTCATGCCATAGGTTTGGATATAGTCACATTTGAAGGTCTCCACAATTTTTCGAACCACTTCTGGAGCAATGGGTGCTCCTCCACTTAAAAGGACTCTTAAACTGCTGTAATCAAATTTTCCTAACTCAGGATGATTGACCATCAAGTTGAGCATGGTAGGAATGAGATTGGTGAGCGTGACTTTCTCTCTTTGGATGGTTTCCAGAACTACCTTCGCATCGAACTCCCTGACCAAAACATGGGTCCCCCCCACCCATGTCACAGCCCAAGTCGCCCAAGCATCTGCAAGATGGAAAAGCGGTGCCACATGAATCCATACATCGCAATCTGTAAGATGAATTTCTGCGATGGTGCCCAGCGCATGAGTGGCCACATTCTTATGAGAGAGCATCACCCCTTTGGGGCGCCCTGTCGTGCCACTCGTATAGTAGATCTGCGCAATATCTTCGCCGTGAATGGGGGGGGCAGGAAGGACACTGAAATCCGCTCGTTGCAACACCTTCTCATAGCTCGAATCAATGGAGTCCTTGCTTGCTGAAAGGCAGGGGTTACCTTTGTCCTCACCCGTCCAGAGAATTTTTTCGATCCCTGGAATTTCTTTTCGGATCGGATCGATTTGATTCTTAAACATCGAATCGGCAATCAATATCTTCGATTCTGAATCCTGGAGGATGAAGGCGATCTCTCTGGGTGAGAGTCGATAGTTGATAGGTACAGAGATCGCTCCGATCTGTGGAATGGCGTAGTAGGTTTCTAAGAAGGTGTGACAATTAGGATGGAGAATGGCAACCTTATCGTCCTTTTTAATCCCAAAACCCTTAAGACAATGAGACAGACGATTGATTCGGTTACAAAATTCTTGATAGGTCCAATGCTTTCCCCCGCACACGATGGCTTGTTTCTCGGGAAAGAGTTTAAGAGCCTTTGTGAGCGTTTCGGTTAAAATCATTTCTTTTTCTTAGATCCTTTCTATCAAACTACTCTTCCTCACTCTTGGTCAAATCCTCAAATCGGATATCCAGACCCAGGATGCCCCTGATCTCTCCCACTTCATTCCGGATCGTCCCGGAGACGGTGATGCAGAGCGCCCCAGTAATTTTTGAAGAATAGAGGTCTGTAACATGAATCTTGCCATCTCTTAAGGGTTCAATGAACCAGGACCGGTTCGAGTAATTTTCCCCTACTCCCACATTCTCATATTTGGCTTGATCCACGGCCTGGCAGATATTCCGCGTGATCTTCGTCCCGTGCATATTCACTACGTAAGCAAACTGTATATAAGGATGCTCATCCACCAGAGATTGCAGGACTGGCTCCATCTGTTCAGCAGTCATGGCTTTCATTCCGGGTTCCTCAATCACTCGTTCAATGATATGGGCAGCCATCTCATGGGCTCTTGCCTTGAGGATATCGAACTCCGAAACAAAGATTTCAACAAGATATTTCCGGGTTACCTTTTCCATCTCCTGATCTGAAATGGAAGTTGTTCTTCCTTCCTCATATTGTTTGGTGACCCACCGATTGATTTTGCCCACTCCTGGATGTATCTTTTCGACCCGATCTTTTCCGGTTAAGGCAAAATGGGAGTTAATCCATTGGGCAATCCCCGCCAATCCAGACTTATCATTGACCGAGATGGAGATGGGGCGATTGAGAATTTTAGCCGTATTAAAAATATTGTAGATCTCCTCATTCTTCAGAATCCCGTCAGCATGAATTCCAGCACTCGTTGAATTAAAATTGGCTCCCACAAAGGGCATATTCGAAGGAATGTGGACACCCGCCGCTCGCTCTAAGTAGTTCCGAATTTCTGTAATCATCGTGGTATCGATACCGTTGTCGTGTCCCATCAAACTGATATACTCGATGATCAATCCTTCGATGGGCGGGTTCCCAGTTCGCTCTCCAAAACCGAGAAGTGTGCCATTGGCAGCAGAACATCCATAAAGCCATGCTGTCGTGGCATTGATGAATCCCTTGTAGAAATCGTTGTGGCCATGCCATTCCAGGTATTCAGAAGGAACGCCCGCATCATCAATCATCGCTCGGATCATTTTGGGTACGCAACGGGGGAGTGCAGCGCTTGGATAAGGCACTCCATAACCCATGGTATCGCAGAGTCGAATCTTGACTGGAAGTTTGGCTTCTTCAGAAAGACGCATGATATCCTGAGCAAAGGGAACACAGAATCCATAGATATCCGCCCGTGTGATATCCTCAAAATGGCACCGGGGGATGATGCCAAGATCCAATGCAGCCGAAACAATGGAGAGATACTCCCGCATGACCACCCTTCTATTCTTCTTCAGTTTTAAAAAGATGTGGTAATCCGAAACAGAGGTGAGAATGCCTGTTTCCTTCAACCCCATCTCTTTCACCAGTTTAAAATCTTCCTTGACCGCACGGATCCATCCTGTAATTTCAGGATAGCGGTAATTCCTCTCCTGACATTTTCTCACCGCTTCTTTGTCCTTCTCACTGTATAAAAAGAATTCACATTGCCGGACCACTCCATTGGTGCCTCCTAATTTATGGAGCATTTCGTAGAGGTCTACGATCTGTTCTACCGTATAGGGTGGCCTGGCCTGTTGTCCGTCCCGGAAAGTGGTATCGGTGATGAAGATCTCTTCAGGGGGATCGGTAAAGACAAATTTATTATCAAATTCTACCCGGCAAACCTCATCGTATGGAAAGACGCTTCGATAGAGGTTCGGCTCTTGAATGTCCAAGAGGGGAAATTGTTCTATGCCGTGCTTGCTTTGAAATGTCCTCTTCTTTCGGGCGATGGTCATATCTTCTCCTTGCTTATGACAAATTGCTCGAATGATAGCGAATCTATCGAATTCGATTTATTCGTCACATTTGCTGTCATTCGTTTTATTCGTACTTTGAACTTTGGCATTGCTAAGCCTTTATCTCTTTTATCTTAATCCAAAGCTCGTCCAACTGCTTGGAATCCACTCTCGAAGGGGCATCGGTCATTAAACAGGTGCCTTTCTGGGTTTTTGGAAAGGCAATGACATCACGTATGGACTCCGAATGGCTGAGGATCATAATAAGTCGATCGAACCCAAAAGCAATCCCGCCGTGAGGTGGAGTTCCATATTCGAGCGCCTCTAATAGAAATCCAAATCTTTCTCTGGCTTCCTCTTCTCCCATTCCCAATTTTTCAAAGAGGAGAGATTGAACTTCTCTCAGATGATTTCGAATGCTGCCTCCCCCAATTTCTGACCCATTCAAGACCAGATCATAAGCCTTGGCCTTGACCCATTCTGGATGCTCTTTTAACTTAGGGATGTCTTCATCCTTGGGGGCAGTAAAAGGGTGATGAACAGCCACAAAACGTCCCTCAGTCTCATCATACTCCAGGAGCGGAAAATCGAGGATCCAGACAAACTGAAATTGATCTTTGGGAATGAGTCCTAACCTCTCACCGAGATGAAGGCGAAGGTTGGCTAATGATTGATTGACGACTTTCGGTGATCCTGCCACGATGAGAAGGAGATCATTCTCTGTGGAACTCAAAACACCATCCACTGCCCTCTTCTCTTCTTCCGTGATAAATTTCTGAATCGATGATTGCCATCCGTTTTGGATGACTTTTGCTGAGATCAAACCCTTGGCACCGAAGTTTTGAACGAAGTGTGTGAGATCATCGATCTCCTTCCGTGAAAAAGAACTTCCTCCTTTTACATTGATCGCCTTGATGACACCCTTTCCCTCTATAGCATCCTTGAACACCTGGAAAGAAGAAGTTCTTAAAGGCTCAGTCATATCTCTCAATTCCATTCCAAATCGAATATCGGGCTTATCGGCTCCATATCGATTCATTGCCTCATCATAGGTCAAGATTGGAAAAGGCAGCTCTAAGGTGATATCTAAGACCTCTTTAAAGATATGGGCCATCAATCCTTCCATCGTCCTCTGGATATCTTGAATCGTGATAAATGACATCTCCACATCGATTTGCGTGAACTCAGGTTGGCGATCCGAACGGAGGTCTTCATCCCGGAAGCACCGCACAATCTGAAAATATCGATCAAACCCCGAGACCATTAGAATCTGTTTAAAAAGTTGGGGAGACTGAGGCAGGGCATAAAAATGCCCTGGATTGAGTCGGCTGGGAACCAAAAAATCTCTCGCTCCCTCAGGGGTGCTTTTGGTGAGCATGGGTGTTTCAACCTCTAAAAACCCTAAGCGATCAAAATAATTTCGCACCTCTTTTGCTACCCGATGGCGTAGGATTAAATTTCGCTGGAGCTCTGGTCTCCTCAAGTCCAGATATCGGTACTTAAGACGCGTATTTTCCGCCACCTCTTCCTCATCTTCAACGAGGAAAGGAGGAGTTTTGGAGACATTGAGAATCTTTAACTCTTTTGCAATGACTTCAATCTCTCCTGTGTTTATTCTTGGATTGGCCGTTCCTTCTGGCCTCACGACCACAGTCCCTTTAACCCCCACGACATATTCACCTCGCAGGAACTGTGCTTTTTCATGGGCTTCTGGACTCACCTCTGGGTTGAAGACCACTTGAACCATTCCTTGTCGATCTCTCAATTCAACAAAGATGAGACCCCCAAGATCTCTTCTCCGTTGAACCCATCCCATGAGGGTGACCTCGCGGTTTGCATCCTTTTTTTTGAGATCCCCACAATAATTTGTTCTTTTCAGGTCTCCCAAAAGGTCAATCATCACTCGTGACTCGTTCATCGGAATTCGTGTTTTTGCTGGTGATCAGTTCTGTTCTTTGGTGAATGATATCTGCTCCCATGGGTTATGATTACCAACACGATTCATAAATATGGAGCTAATATTAACCAAATATTGTAGATTGGTCAAGGAGTTATGTTGAGATCAGACCTTGAATTAATACATTTTTCGTCATCTTTCCTTAAGAAGACGGTGGGACCCGGGTCAATTCTTAAAGACCGAAGCGAGTTATTTCGAGGAAATAACGGACCACTCCCGTTTGTCAGTCCTCAAGAGAATTGTCACATAAAAGGCACAAGAATTTTATTGATTCGGAGAGAATACAGTAATGAGCAAAGACCTCGTAGACATTTGCATTCGATTTTTGATATAGTAACTTATTCCCGTCCGGGGGTTAGATAGGGTCGGTTAAAATAAGGACTTCTTCCAAAAATATAAAATGTGGACCATAATGAAACAAGGTATATAATTTCAAAGATAGCTCGCGTTTTACCGGAGGCAGTCTCTTGGAATTAAACAAAATGAAATGAAGGAGGCAATCTATATATGAAAACTACAGTAAAACGATTCATAGGTAAAGTTCTGCCGGATGGGCATCTTTCTTTGCCTGACGACACGGCGAAAGAGGTCGGAAGTGTCTTTGACGTTGTTCTTATGCCGGTAGAGGATCCCGAAATTTACAACTTCGCTGAATCTCTGGCGAGGGAGAAGGGCTTCGTAAACCTTACCGAAGAAGATGTTGAAAGGATTATCCATGAATCACGGGGTATCCGGTGAAGAAGGTTGTCCTCGATACGAACGTCACCATTTCTGCCCTCTTCTGGGAGGGAAATCCAAGAAAGGTTTATGACCTGGTTCGCCATGGGAAGCTTATCATGCTCCTCAGTGATGATATGGAGAAGGAGTTTATCCGCGTCCTCGGTTACGGAAAATTTGGATTGTCTCCGCAAGAGGTTATGCCATTTCTCAGAAACCTTAGGACCCATGCATAACACGTGGATACGAAAAGTAAGATATCTATAGTAATCGCCGACCCCACCGATAATATTTTTCTTGAATGTGCACTTGACGGTGGTGCCAATTCCATCATATCAGGCGATAGACATTTGCTTGACATTGAAGTTTACAAGGGTATTGAGATAGTGAGAGCCAGGGAGTTCTTGTTGTAAGAGGGTTTATCGGGAGAAGAACGGGATAAACAAAAAGTAGCTTGGGAAATAGTTGTTTAAACTTCAAAGCCCCATACCAAGAAATGTACGAAAGAATACTTTATTACGATTGCCTCATTCTTGATTCTCCTCCAACTTAAGAGCACGATCCATGACCTCCTTTAGCCTCTTGTACGCCGTTCCACCTCCGGTCCCTTCGCGGTGATCTCGGTCAACTTCTTCTGGATCTTGATCTGTGTCCTTGACCCAATCCGCTTCCTCTTGGATGGCGATCTTTTCCTTCAAAATAAGATGCTCGATGGATTTCCTAAAAAGACTTCCCAAAGGAGGATCTCCCCCTTCCTCATTACACCCTTTCACATGGGATGGAACCATCTGGAAATTGCTATAAAATCAAATTTTTGGTATAAATAGGCCAACTTTCGGGGGTGATTTACGTTTTCTACGACAACCTTTCGATCAAATTTGAGCCAATTTTTCAAAAAGAAGAGACTTTTGTTTGCTTGCCAGATTTTGAAGGACTGTAACCCTTGAAAATATGGCTGGAGGAAAGGACTCCGGAACAGTTGAAAGGTGAGGGTGGATGAGATTTGTGGAAGGGAAAGAGAAGAGAAAGAATTCAACTAGGTCTCTCGGATTCTCGGATTAAAATATTTGATAGGCTGCAAGGTATCACAATTTGTGATACCTTGCAGAGGCGAAATGAAAGCACTTATTCCCTTAGAAGTTATTGAGCAGCGGATCTTATTAATCCGGGGACAAAGGGTCATGCTGGACGCCGATCTATCAGGCCTTTACGGTACAACCACAAAGCGGTTAAACGAGCAAGTTAAGCGCAATCGTAACCGTTTCCCCGAAGACTTCATGTTTCAGTTGACTGCGAAAGAATGGGCCGATTTGACCTCGCAAATTGCGATGTCAAACACCCAGTCTAACCGGTCGCAAATTGCGACCGGTTCACAACGGCACCGTGATCCACGTTTTACACCGTACGCCTTCACTGAACACGGTGCACTCATGGCAGCTAACATACTGCGCAGCAAGCGGGCCATTCAGATGAGTGTTTTTGTAGTGCGCGCTTTCATTCGTATGCGGCAGATGCTCATTGAGCAACGGGGTCTTGCACGCAAACTCGCGGAGTTGGAAGAAGAATTGACTGCGAGACTTGATGTTCACGAGACTGCAATTAACGAGATATTGGGGCAAATCAGACGATTGCTGAGTTCACCGCCAGAACCGGAAACCCCGAAGAAACGAATAGGGTTCCTGGTGGAAGAACCGCATGTTTACCCCGTTAGAGATCACAAGTCATGTACTATGTTTATGTAATACAGAGCAAAAAGGACAAACAGTTTTATACAGGATTTACAAGAGATCTGGAAAACCGCATCCGAGAACCAACACAATAAAGGCAGAGTGTCTTCAACAAAAGAAAGAGGCCCTTTTGAGCTTATATATTATGAAGCATGTTTGAACGAACAAGATGCTTTAGCTCGCGAGAAATACTTGAAGCCAGGAATGGGCAAGCGATATTTAAGAAATAGATTGAGGAGGTTCTTATCTCTAACGGGGTGAACAAATCCTCAAAAGGATCTAAAAAGCAGAAAAGGCAATGAGCCTTTCTGGGGAATCGCATCAGAAATGGAATTCTTGGGATCAATTGGTGCAAGAAACGGCTCAAGTGAACTTACGCCTCACGCCTTACGATTTACGGTAATATCTTACCGCTACGCCCTATGCGCTATGCGCCCTGCGATATTTTGAGGTAACCATGCCAGCGATTGCATCTCTTGAAGATTTAAAGGCTGCCCGGAAAGAAGGGGTGAGTATTTACGCTATGCTCTATGCGCTTTGCTCTATGATTTACGGAAATGGCGTCGCATCGGGTGGAAAAATATCTGCAAGCTGTGGCTTGAGGAGCGTACACCAGAGCAATTGAAAGGTGAAGGTTAGTGACCGAAAAAATCCTTAAACCCAGCCAAATTCTTACTGGCACGCTCTTTAACGAGCCTATGAGGGTGGAGACGGTTCGTGCCAATGGGCCTGACACATGGATAGTTGGGTTGGTTGGCACCCAATCAGAGCGGTTTCGAAGTGTAACTCTCACTTCACGAGATATTGAAGCATTAACCATCTTTGATGTTACATCTACATATGATGGTGACGGCCGCCTCCTTCGACTTGGCCTGCAGGCTTACTCGCTTGGCATTGCTTATGAATTTGACCCATACTTCGGGCTCTCCATCTCACGCGTCGATCCATTGCCGCATCAGCTCGAGGCGATCTACGACTATCTGCTCAAACTCGCCCGTGTACGATTCCTCCTGGCTGATGATGCAGGCGCCGGTAAGACAATTATGGCAGGGCTCCTTATTCGGGAACTGAAACTCAGGGGATTGGCTGATCGCACCCTGATCGTGTGCCCTGCGAACCTGACCTTTCAGTGGCAGAGGGAACTCAATGAGAAGTTCGATGAGAAGTTCAAGGTATTAAAAGGTGGGGAAATCCGTGATCAGTTTGGTATAAACCAGTGGCTGGAACAAAAACAAGTTATCACTTCCCTCGATCTCGCAAAGCGTTCAGAGATCCTACCTGGCTTGCGCCAAGTCCATTGGGACCTCACAATCGTGGACGAGGCACACCGGATGTCCGCCTTTGATCTGGAGCACAAGACCTTAAGGTACCGTTTGGGTGAGCTACTTCGTGATGCAAGTGATCACTTACTCCTTCTTACAGCAACACCACACAAAGGAGATCCAATCAATTTTAGTTTCTTTCTACAACTTCTCGACCAGGATGCCTATGCCGATGTCCGCTCAATCCGGGAGGCAATGAATCAGCGAAGGGCTCCATTTTACCTTCGACGGACCAAGGAAGCCATGGTCTACTTTCCGGAGCGTCGGCCTGATGGAACATGGGTGGCCGAGAAGATTTTTACCAAACGAATCCCCCATACCGTCGATTTCCAGATTGACGGCGCTGAATTCGATCTCTATCGCGATGTTACTCGTTTTGTGAAACAGCAAAGCGCTAAAGCTGCTGCTCAGGGTGATGACCCCCGTGCCCGTGCAGTTGGATTCCTCATGTCCCTGTATCAACGCCGTCTTGCTTCAAGCACCCATGCCATGCGGCACTCCTTAGAAAATCGTGCTAAAAGGCTTGAAGTAGGATTAAAGCGTGCCCACGAAATAATCAGTTTGGTTCCTCCCGACCTTCCTGATCCAGAAGAGATCGAAGAGATGGAGGATTATGAACGAGAAAAATTAGAGAAAATGTTAGACGCCATTACCCTCGCTGCGAACGAAGAACAGATCCGTGAAGAGACCGATAAGTTGAAGCAACTTGCAGAGCAAGCCCAGTTGGTCGAGGATTCAAGCACTGAAGCCAAGTTATCCCGTTTAAAAGACCTTCTTCATCAAGAGGGTTTTTTCGACCACCCCGAACAAAGGCTTCTCCTCTTCACTGAGTTCAAAGATACACTCGACTACCTGATGGGTTGTTTAAAAGGGTGGGGCTTTAAGATCGGATGCATTCATGGAGGCATGAAATCTGGTTTCCGAGATCAACCCGGTACTCGACTTTACACAGAGCAACAGTTCAAAGATGGAGATATCCAGATCCTGGTTGCTACTGAGGCAGCAGGGGAAGGGATCAATCTTCAATGCTGTCACATTCTTTTTAACTATGACATTCCCTGGAATCCTAACCGTCTCGAACAGCGCATGGGTCGCATTCACCGCTATGGCCAGAAGAGTGATTGCCTTATTTTTAACTTTGTAGCAACGAACACCATCGAAGGTAAGGTCCTTCAGCGTCTTCTTGAAAAGCTTCAGGAGATCCGGGATGCCCTTGACGATGATGCAGTTTTCAATGTGATCGGAGAAATTCTCCCTGCAGCCCATATCGAACGAGTTCTTCGTGATTATTATGCTGGACGCTTAGGAGATGCAGACCTGGAGGACCGTCTCCTTAAGAATGTTGATGAAAAGCAGTTCAGGGCAATCTGCCAGAATGCTCTTGAAGGCCTCGCATCGAAAAAGCTGAACCTTGAGATGCTCGTTGAGCGCCGCGCTAGAGCCCAGGAGCGCCGAGTGGTACCTGAGACAATTGCTCGTTTTATGCGCGAATCTGCAGATTACGTAGACTTTGCCCTAAAAAACCACCCATCTCTTCCGCACACTTTTGATCCTGGTAGAACACCAACGACACTAAGGAACTACGAAAGCCAGCCTGACTGGAAGTTTCCACCACTGGTTACAAAGTATCCGCGATTTTCAACCGATCGTGATACAGCTGAAACGAACAATTTGGAATGGGTCACACCTGGCCATCCACTCTTTGAAGCTCTGCGGTGTCATGCTTTTATCCTGGCACAGGAGACTTTTGGTAAGGGAGCCTGTTTTTATTCTCTTCAACATGATACTCCGGCTCGTCTGGACTTCTACCGAGCACGTGTGGTTGACGGCCTTGGTCAGGTAATCCATGAGCGTCTCTTCGTAGTGGAGCTGACGGCCAATGGAACGGCTCGTTTGCAAGAGCCCAGCGTACTTGGAAATTTTTCCCCTACTAATTTACCAGAAAATCTTCCATCAGTTGCATCACTTCCGGAGGCCACTGCGTGGCTCAATGAAAATGGTCTCATGCCTTTCTTAGAAGAAGTTCGCAACGAGCGCCTATCTGAGATTGACCGAATTGCAGCTCATGTAGAATTATCACTGACAGAGCTTCTTCAGAAGGCTGATGAGGAGATCGGCAGATTAGCTTCAGAGGTTGAAAGGAAAGCCCCTGGAGCTGAGGGACGTCTTGCTCAAGCAGAAACCCGCCATTCAGAACTTCTATCACGGCGAGAGAGACGCCGCCTTGAATTGGATAGGCAGCGCGCCCTTTCTCTTCAGTCGGTTGAGCGTATAACCAGTGTACTCATTCTCATGCACCCTGAGAGAAAATCACCAGAGGTTCGGCGTCTACAACCAGATCCGGAAGTTGAAGCAAGAGCGATGCAGGTGGCTATGGAGTATGAGAAAGAAAAAGGTCGTCAGGTCCATGACGTTCATGAAAAAAACTTTGGGTATGACTTGACGAGCTTAGACGTAAGTTCGGGTGAGCTTCGGCTGATTGAGGTCAAAGGAATCGGTGAATCCACTGGAAATGTCCTACTTACACCTAATGAAAAAAGAGTGGCTGAAGATCGTCGTGACTGCTACTGGCTTTATATTGTCACAGACTGCAAGAATGATCCGCAACTTCAAAACCCAATTAAAGATCCTGCTCGCCTCAAGTGGCACGAAGTGAAGAAAGTCGATCATTACTATTTGTCTATAGATGCCGTAACCCAGCCGATGCAGGTGAGAGAGGGAGAAATCCCTTATGGAGACGGAAAGAAATAACGACCTTTTCCCCTCCTTTTTGAGGGATAGGATGAGGGCTTAGTTGAAACAGGCAGATTTAAAAAAAATGATTAAAGGCGGCGAAACTGAGACTGTCGAATTCAAAGCATCCTTTGATAAGGAGACCCTTGAGACATCAGTAGCTTTTGCAAATACAAAGGGTGGAGTCATTTTAACCGGTGTTTCTGATAAAGGTGAAATAAAGGGCATTCAGATTGGAAAAGAAACGTTGAGAGATTGGGCAAACCAGATTTCTCAGAGCACCGAACCTCGGATAATCCCTGAAATTGAAATTGGCACAATAGATGGGAAGAATGTCGCCGTTATCCGGATTAAAGAATTTCCTATCAAACCTGTTTCTACAAAAGGAAGATGCTTCAGGAGGGTTAAGAATAGTAATCGGGTTATGCAACCACATGAAATTGCAGAGATGCATTTCCAGTCAA
>Ga0315279_10007259_pt1 | contig 13759 bp, 12 predicted proteins | sample YL17G06_20_MG_FD_203694 | JGI IMG/M metagenome (GOLD analysis project Ga0315279, IMG submission 203694) | Sediment microbial communities from Yellowstone Lake, YNP, Wyoming, USA - YL17G06_20 | ecosystem: Environmental > Aquatic > Freshwater > Lake > Sediment | place: USA: Wyoming | collected... | reverse complement strand
AATATTACATAATATAATATGTAAGCATGCAAAATCAAAGCGAATTTGCTCAAAAATGCAAAAAAAATGATCTCCCTATAGGTTTAATGGAATTTTAAAACAAGTTGCGGAACTGCTGATTTTTTGTATTTCCGTGGGTATATTGTTTCATAAATCACCATACTAGAAGGGGGACTATATGAGAACAACGGCATTATGCGCGGTTTCAGCAGCGGTCCTGATCTCGTCGTTCATTCCGGCACGCGCAATTGACGGCAAGCATGTCAACGGTCGCGCGGTATCGGTGCAGTGGCGTGGTGGATTGAAGGATTGGGGAGAGATGGAATGCCATGACTGGTATTCCCCTTGGCAGGGCTCCATCAACCTGTTCACTATACAGAACGGCCGCGTGAGCAAGACCGACACGATCTACAAACGCACCCAGGGCTATGCCATGTATCCGGCATTCAACATATCGGGCACCAAAGTGGCATTCTATCGAGCCGCGTATGGATCGACGAGTAGCGCTGCCTGCACCGCGGTCAATGGTGGACTTCGTAGTATCTGCATCATCGACTACAATGGCGCCAACCTGACCAAGCTTTGCGACATTGGCCCGGGGGATCTCATGGGGGATGGGGGCGGTGGAATCGACTGGCCTGCCGGAGACTGGATCTACTACATCCGACCGATTGACAATGGTGCATTCGAGACAGGTTCCAACAGTTGGGATATCTGGAAAGTCAACTATCGCACGAAGGAGAATGTGCAGGTGTACAAGGCGACGGGTTATTGCACCTATGCACGCCGGTTCCAACTCGATCTTGCGGGAAAGCACCTCGGCTCGCAGAGCATGGAAAAGTACGGGTGTACCGGTGCAGGTGGCGGCGTTGGCATGAACGGCGTGGCGGATTTCCCGCCGAACGCCGACGGTTCCCTGAACCACGTCGTTGGTTTCTGCGGATGCAATGTCGCAATATCGGCCAGCGGCAACTATGGCAATAACTTCTGCGGAAGTCATGCCAACCTCTATATCAACCGTGTGAATTACAGCACGAAATCCACTACCAGCTCGTTGAATATGACAACTGACGAGCTCAAGGCTTGGTCGGGAGACGACTTTGAACTCGACGTCGAAGGCGTGCGTTGGGCCTGCAATTCGGACAAGTGGGTCTTGCAGCAGTGCGGCTATGACCATGGGGACGCAATCTCAAACGGAAGCAACTCCGTGGCGGGCAATTGGGTCGACCAGGCTGCAATCCGTTTGTCAAACAACCCCAAAACGACATTCGGTGGAGACGGGACTCCCGTCCAAGGGACATTTGTCTATGGCAGCGAGCCCGGCGACATGTGGATCGATGGCGGGGTGGCGAACAAAGGCAAATACGAAGATGAGAACGGCGCATGGCAGACGGTGCCGGGCTACGATCCCTCGCTGGCGGACTATGTGGCCGCAGGGGGCGCTGTAGCGTCGCAAGAGTATGTCCCGGCGCGAGGCATGTTGCCGAATCAATTGACGGCATCGGTTGACGCCGCAGGAACGATTCGCGTCGATCTTGCCTCACGGGACCGCACGGATGTCCGTATTATGGATATGCAGGGGAAAATCCTATACGCATCGACTGCCGCGGCGGCATTGACGATTCCGGCGGGAACACTGAAGCCTGGACTGTATCTCATAACCGAACGCTCCGGCAGCAGCATGAGCATCAGCGCAACCCTGCTTGTTTCCCGATAGTTGTATACGGTGCGCCCGGCGATTGATTCGAGCTTGCTGCGGGACATCGGATCTCCGAAAATCTTTCGCGAGGAGGAACTGTATGTATAGGAATCGATTCACACCATTGACAGTGCGCGCCTGACGGATAGCGTTTCTGTCTCTGGCATTTTTCTGTCTGAATCCCATGGATTTTCTTTAAAACCACTTTTTGGAAGGAGATCTAAATGAAGAACAAATGGTTTTCATTAATGTTTCTTCCCGTCGTTCTTCTCCTGGGCGCTCGTGCCCTTCTTGCAGAATACGATGGAAAATACGACGGCACAACCGGTATTCCCCTGGGCGGTATCGGCACTGGCGGAATTAAGTTCTGTTCATGGAATGGAAACTTTTACCGAAGCTTCTCTACGCCGGTGTTGCATGACAACTACCCGGCATTAGCCAATACCCAGTTCCAGTTCTATTCAAAGCGGGGCAGTACTATCGCTACGGATGACAAGCTGACGGCCGTACTGGCAAATGGCAGGTACGACGACGATGCTATTTATCCCGCGCAGTTCGCCAATTTCGGGACCATTAACGGGTGTACGGTTAAATTAACGGCATGTGCCCCCTTCGATCTCACGGGCGGCAATAAAATGGCCTATCCTCTGGCTTTCTTCGAGATCGAAGTCGCCAACACGCAATCCACAGCCGTGGATGCTGCTTGCGCGCTGCTGCTGGGCTACGGGTCCCAGGTGTCCGAAGCCGGAAAAGGCATCAGGTGCACCGATGCGCTGGGCGTGGCGGTTTACGCAAAATCAAGCGATGCGGCGGCCGTCGTCAGCATGGGAAAAGACAACGGCTTTTTTACCGCCGGTCAATGCGACAATGCGGTCAGCGGAAGCGGCAATCGCGTGGCCGTAAAATTCACTCTGGCCGCAAACGAGAAGAAGACAGTGAAGTTTGTTTATGCATGGTACAACGGGCCCAACCCGACGTGGTACTACTATACCAGCGTCTTTGCCAATCTTGCGGCGGTCGCCGATTTCGGTCTGGCGAATTTTGACTCCTACCGCAACAATGCGGTAAACTTTGCGACTCGATTTCAGGCTTCCTCCCTGCCGCGATGGCTCAAGAGCTACATGATGAAGATGGCGGCAATGTTCGTTTACACGACGATTTACACGCAAGACAAACGCATGTGCGTATGGGAGGGACACGATTTTGAAATATCGGGGACTTTGGACCAGAACTGGCATTCCAACTTTTTGCTCAATCAGCTTGCGCCAGATATCATGTCCCAGCAGCTGGAAGATTTTGCACGCGCCCAGAAGAGGACTAATAATATTGGCCAGATAAATCACGATTTCGGCACTACGACTCAAATTAACGCCTGGGATAACGATGCGGACGGCTCTTACCCGACCGGTTTAAACTGGGTCGATCTTAATGCCGGGTTTATCATTAACTGCTATGAGCTGATCCGCGCAACCGGAAACCAGCAAAAGTTTGACTACTTCTGGCCATACATGAAGCGTGCAGCGTCCCGGACCATGCAGCAACTGAGACAGATGCAGAATTCATCGTATCCTTGCACCTTCTCCCAATCGGGCTCCACCTATGACAATGCCGGCACGGCGCAGAGCGATTACTATAATTCAGGGCTTACCCCGGTGGCATGGAAGATCATGACGATGCTTGGTCAGCGAAAAGGGGAATCCGCGGCATTTATTGACACATACAAAGTAGCCTTCGAAACGGCCAACTCGTCTTTTACGAAGCGCTATCTTACCAACAATTTTCCCGGGTCTCAAACAGATATCGAAGCGCTGATGTCGGGACAATGGACCAGCTATTCGCTCAACCTGGGTGAGATGTATCCTACCACAAACATCGATTACGGGACAACCAGTATATGCAACATAATCAAAGCGGATACTTCCGGAATACAGGGGGGCGACTGGGTTCCCTATACAATGAGCCATTATGCCGGCCTGCTGCTTAATGCCGGCAGAGCGAATGATTGGTACAATGCACAATATTATCAGTTTCGTGAAATGTACGCAGATCGCAACAACGCGTATAAAGAACCCTGGTATCAATGGTGGGGTGTCAACCCGCGCTATCCCGCCGATGATGCTACCTGCTATACTTACTGCAGCGCACCCGTACAAATCCGCAACTATTTCAATATGATAGGCTATAATCGAGACAAACTGACCGGCGAGTTGTGGCTTGAGCCCATCCTTCCTCCGCAGATCGGCCATACCATGACCGATGCCCTGTATTACTCGCCCGAAGGGCTTGGCACAATCAGCTACACGGAATCGGGAACAGGATACCAGATGCAGAATATTCTTTTCAAACCCGATAATCCCATTCCGGTCAAGATCATTTATGTTCGTGACAAGGGGCTCAATCCTGCATTCTTATCTATCAATGGCGTTCAGAAGTCATTTGAGCGGATTGGGGCCGGGCATGCAAAAGAACTCAAAATCGCCTGGGACGGTACGGTGCCTTCAACAGGTCTTAACGTTGTCGTTTCCAATGTGCCTGTCCATTCATTTGTTCCGATAACCGCGGCAGGATGCCCAGCTTCCTTTGTGCGTTACGACAAGGTCCTGCATTCGCTGGTAGTCCGTTCGCAGAACGCAGGAGTCGTGAAAGTGTTCGGGCTTAACGGAGCGCTTATGCATTGGGCGAAAACCAATGCCGGCACGACTTCAATCGCTCTTCCCGCGGCGATTCATGGATGGTGCGCGGTCAATCTTACCTCAGCCGGAATCGCGCGGAATCAGGTGATTCTGATAGGCAGATAGGAAAAATCCTTGGGACCCGAAGGCGAAACGAAGAAACCACCAAAGAAAGGGATAGTCATGTTTGATCGCGTCTTTTTTGCTATGCTTGCAGCCGGGGCGCTTTTTGCTCCGATCTCATACGCTGCCGGCGACAGCGCAGTCACGGAGTCGCACGCGATTTTTCATGCGATTTCCGCCCTGCAGATGGGCCAGATACAGGAGGCAAATTATAATGTCACGCTCATGCCTCGCACCATTCAGCCTATTTGGATGACTCAGATGTTGCTCAATGTCGGGGCTGAGTATATCGCCGGTCCTCATCTTACACTGAGGAGCGGTGTCGAAGGCAAGCTGTGGTACAACACGTATCCGCGCAGCGCCATTCATCTCATATCGACCTATATGACCGCGGACAAGAACTTCACTTTTTACTTCGATCGCGCAGATGGGACCTGGTCCCTGGGATCGCCCGAGCGCGCAGCGCTGCAAATGCAGTTGGGACTTTTCCCTTTCAAGTATAATCCCGACGCGCGCAACCTAGGTGAATTTCTTTTCCGAAGCGGCACCTATCCTGCCTTTCTGATCGGCGAATTCGATTATCCGCTGGCACGGCTTTTGGGAGCCAGAGTCGGGGTCTCTGTGATGGGGAAGCTCACCGCCGATTTGCTGCTGACAAACGAAATGGATTTTGCATCATTCAACGATTTTTCTCTTTCTGGATTGGCCGCCTATTCGCCATGGAAATTCCTGACCATGCGCGCAGGCGTCTGTTTCTCGCACCTGATTTCCGTTTACGATTCCGCTACCACGCCGCCGTTTGCGAGCAACAGTTACCTGACCGATAACGGCGATACGGCGTACTATACTTTCAGAGGGACAAAGCTCATGGCCGGAATTGCCCTTGACCCAAAGCGAATTTTCCTGCGCGACAATGCCGGCATATTCGGCGAAAACGATCTTCGTCTTTATGCGGAGGCAGCCATCCTGGGCGTGAAAAATTATCCTGCTTCAAATGCCAATCCGTACGGCTACGATACTCTCTCGCGCAAATTGCCTGTTTTGCTGGGGCTGAATGTCCCGTGCTTCAAGATACTCGACGTGTTAGCAATAGAAGCCGAATGGTACGGCTGCCGGTATCCCAATAGCTATCAGGAAGTAGCGTCTCGCGGATTTCCCTTGCCCGCATCCATAAATCTGAATCGCGATTCGAGCGACTATGCAAACGACGATTGGAAATGGTCGGTATACGCATCAAAATCATTGGGGAAAAATTTCAAGATTGTCGGGCAGGTAGCGCGCGACCATCTCCGCCATCTTTCGCAATTCGTCGAGAATGTCGACCGCGAAGAGATGTTTTCCACCAAAGGACATTGGTATTGGATGACAAAGGCGGAATTCAGGTTCTGATGCGCGGCGTCAGGATGTCTTTGATCTCTATTTCTCAATCAGCGTCGATAGCCTGTAAGTGCATCATTATATACCATACTAGACTGAAGAACCATAAAGCTGTATCCGGCATGCATTGTGCCGATAGATTATCGATACCAGTCGGAAGCGAAAAAAAGGCCTATTCTTGCAATTAACAAGGATCGTTGGCGTCGGGCTGCGGGGCGGTTCGATGTCTGAGTAGAAACGTCAACCAGGGGGGGATCATGAAGAGAATAGCCGCATTGTTGCCGTGGCTGGTGTTGCTCGCTGCCGTTGACGGGGGAGCATACACCGCCAGTCAAGTGAACGCCAAGGCCGTCTCAGTCCAGTGGCGCCATGGCATAGGCACCGACTGGTCGTCGATGTGCTGCGAATGCTGGAACGAATTCCCCATTGGCGCCATCAAGGTCTATACCATCACCGGTGGCGTTGTTCAGTCGAATCCCGTGACCATCTACGATCGGTCTCTGGGCATGGCAACGTATCCTGCATTCAATCTGTCGGGGACCAAGGTCGCTTTTTTCCGCAGCAGCACCGCGCCTGCGACCACCGGGAACTCCTGCCTGACGGTCAACGGCGGGAAGAGCTACGTGTCAATCATCAACACCGACGGCACCGGGCTCACCAACCTTGTCGAGATCCCCTCCCCCCCGGAAGGCACGGGCAATGGCAACGAGATGCTTCCGCTCGATTGGCCGGCCGGCGACTGGATCTACTACACACGTCCGTACGATATAAACTCCGCGCCGGGGGGCAACAGCGGAAGCGTTGATATATGGCGGGTCAACAGCGTGAGCAAGGCCGCGGAACGCGTGTGTGATTTCTCCCAGGGCAGCATGTGCGTCTACTGGCGCCGGTTCTCCCTGACGCTCGGAGCCAACAAGATGGCCGGTCAGAGCATGGGCAAGTACGAGTGCAATGGCGGCCCCGGTGGCGGCAACTGTATCTGGGATTTCCCGGTTTCGGGATGCAACCTCAACAACAGCAAGGGCGAATGTCGCGCGGCGTGCAACATCTCTATTTCTCCTTCGGGCGCTGTGGTGGGGTCGTATTTCTCCGGTGCGCACACACAGCTGGAATTGGGCCAAGGGACTCCAGGCACTTACAGTTTTGGTTGGGGATGGGGCGTTGACCTGTTCGCTCAAGTTGCCGCCTGGGCGGGCGAGGACGTGGGCGAAGGCTGCGAGCTTATCCGATGGGCGGTCAACTCCGACAAATGGGTATTGCAGAATGTGGGATGGTATGGTCACGCATCAAACATAGCAACCGGAAGCAATTCCGTGGCCTGCGACTGGATAGACCATGTGGCTTTCAACATCACGAAAAATCCAAAGCCTCCCTCTGCGGATGTCATGGGGTACATGTTCATTAACAACTGCACCGGTGATATGTGGATCAGCGACCCGGCAAACAATCCGCAGGGAAACAAGTACGAAGATCTTCAGGGTGTATGGCATACGTGCCCGGGTGCAACAGCAGTGGAGAATCCGGCTGCGATGGGCTGGGAGCCTTCCAGGAACGGGATCGCCGGCATCACGTCGGACATTTCCCCCTCAATCCGCATACATGTGACGAACCAGGGTCCATGGAAGGTTTCCATTGCCGGCGTCGACGGCAGAACCACTCGTTTGTTGTCAGGCGTAAACGCCGGAGACATATCGGTCCCCGCGGCTGGAATGAACAAGGGGATCTCTGTCATCACACTGATGCAGGGCGGAAATCACTTTGTCAATCGCTGCGTCGTTCGATAGGCCGTTGACCACAGCGAACGCTCCCAACGAAATGAGAATCCCGGATTGTCCCCCTCTCCGGGTATCATGCAGGAGGGCCCGCCATTCGGTGGGTCCTCCTGTACTTTTTTAGCGGCCCGCGGAACCTTCGCATGCTTCTCGCCGTCGCGTCCTTGCTCCGCCGACTGCGTTCCGCCATAGCGATTTGCGACGGCAAGAGCGGCTGCGCAAAGGCGAGAGCGCTATGGCGAAGCACGGTCGTCGGCACACGTGGTCCGCAGCCACTGCGCGCAGCCTGTTTGCGGACCGGCCGCGCGCAAAAGACTATTTTTCCAATGCGTGAGTTTCGCCCGTTTGCGGATGCCATCAACCCGAATGAGCATCATGCCTGCATCGCCGCCAAAACGTGTGCTGGTCGCCCCGCTGGACTGGGGACTGGGCCATGCCGCGCGCTGCATACCCGTCATTCGCGCGCTGCACGATCGCGGCGCAACGGTCGTGGTCGCCGGCACGGGCGCGCATTCTTCCCTGATCAGGGAAGAATTCCCCGCGCTTGAATTCGTGCCTATTGTCAATTATGGGATGACCTATGCGGGCGCGCCGCTGCTGCTGGCGCTCAAATTCCCCTTCATGGTTGAGCGGGTGTTGGACCGCGCAGGCCGCGAGCACCGGGAATTGGACTCCCTTATCGAAAAACACCGCATCGACCTGGTGATTTCGGACCAGCGGTTCGGCTGCTGGTCGCGCCGCGTCAAATGCGTTTACATCACGCACCAGCTCTGCGTCAAAATGCCGCGCGGCTTCGGCCTGATCGAGCGGGTGATCGCGCGCATACTGCGGTCCGCCGCAGAACGGTTCGACCAGGTCTGGATTCCGGATTTCGCCGGCGATGACAATCTGACCGGCGACTTGACGCGCAAATACCCGCTTCCGCGCAATCATGCGTTCATCGGGCCCTTGTCCCGTTTCGGGACAATGAGCACGGACGCTGCTTCCGAGCCGGTGGATTTGCTGGTCATGCTTTCGGGCCCGGAGCCGCAGCGATCGATGTTCGAACGCATCGTGCTCTCACAATTGCGCGGCTTTCAGGGACGGGCGGTCGTGCTGCTTGGAAATCCGGGGGCATCGGCACGGCAATCCGGGAACATCGAAATCCATCCCCACCTTCCGCCTGCGCGCATCGTAGCGCTCATGCGCAACGCCCGCGCCATCGTATGCCGCGCCGGCTACACCACGATCATGGAGCACGTATCACTCGGCAAGTGCGCCGTTCTGGTTCCCACCCCGGGCCAGACCGAACAGGAGTACCTTGGCGCGCGGCTCGCGGAAAAGGGATGGTTCGCGTGCGTAAAGCAGGCTGATCTGGACCTCCGCAACATCCCTTCCGCGAAATCAGCGGACATGCCCCAAGCACTCAAGCCGGGCGCCGCGCTGCTGGAACATGCCATAGATGCTATTCTACGATAAAATTCCAGCGACCCGCATATTGAAAATCCGCCGTCCGTGATGTATAATAGTGATGTATACTCTATCATGAAGGAGGCGCCGATGGTGCGGACCCAGATTTATCTCACGGATACGGAAAAATCCAGGCTTGCGTCTATTGCTGTCCGGCAAGGGGCCAGCCAGAGTGATCTTATTCGCAAAGCCGTGGACGAGCTGCTTGAAAAGCATGCGGAAGAACACCGCATTTCCGTCATTGATGCCACGGCCGGGATCTGGAAGTCCCGCAAAAACCTTCCTGATATCCGGAAACTCCGCAGAGGTTGGCGCCAAAGGGCCGTCCGATGAGCGAACGGATTCTGGTAGACACCGATATCATCATTGACTACCTGCGTGGACAGCCGCATGCCGCGGACCTCCTTAAAAAGCATGCGGCGGAAATCTCTTTTTCGGTCATTACCTTTGCGGAAGTAATGACAGGCGTATTGAGTAACGAAGAAGAAAAGGATGTTCTTGCCTTTTTCGGCGCATTTCCGCTTTTACCGGTGTCCGCTGAAATTGCCTCACAAGCCGGCCGATTCATGAGAATATTCCGCAAATCGCATGGCATAGAGCTGCCTGATGCCCTTATCGCCGGCACCTGCACCCATTACAAATTAGAGCTGTTTACGCTGAATGTCAAGCATTACCCCATGCTGAAAAACCTTGCGCCCCCGTACCGGAAGAACTGACGTTCGGTTTTTCCATCGCCTAATAGATTCCGCAAGGCACAACTCCGAATCCTGAAAAGTGAAAAGACGGAGCTTTTCGCTCCGTCTTTCTTCACCGTTTCCGGCGCACACTCAGCTTCACCCGCGTCGGCTTAACGCCGCCGCTGCGCGTCCGGTTGTGCCGCCAGTAACTTTTGCGAACCGCCATGATGGGCCTCCTTTTCTATGCATGTTTAGACGGACCGTTCCGGACATTCTTCCAGGTTGGCGGACAGCAGGCAGGATTCAGGTCTGCATGGAAGAAGTATCGTGCCCTGCCGTCTAAATGCAGAAAAAGGGAGGCATAGTATGCTGAAACTTACATTATGGACGACTGTGATCTGCGCTGCGATGGCAATCCCCGCCTTTGCAGGTTCGGGTGATACCGTATGCGTCACCGCCTCGGGCAACGGCCGCTCGCATGCGGAAGCCGTGCGGGAAGCAATCCGCACGGCAGTGGAAACCACCGCCGGCCTGCTGGTTTCATCGGCTTCACAAGTCGAAAACTACCGGCTTGCACGCGACCGCATTTTGACCTCCGCCAATGCCTACTGCTACCGCTATCAATTGCTCGATTCAAGCGCAGGCGCCAATGACGTGCACTTCGCCCGGGTGGAGGCCTGCATTTCAACCGGACTGCTGCTGCGCGACGCAATACAGCCGCTGTCTCAGGACACCATGCGCGGCATGCCTCAAATCCAGAACGCCGCGTTCGAAGCGCAGGAAGCGTCACGCCGCGCGGCCGACGCCATTGCCGTGCTGGCGGACTACTGGCAAAGAAACTGCCGCCGCTTCGTACGGTGCGCATTCGACTCAATCGGCTGCGGCAATATCGATCCCATGGCCGGCGCCGCAACATTGACAGCGTACTACTCCCTGTTGCTTGCCCCGAATTTTGACCGGTACCTTCCCGCCATTGCTGAAATGAACAAACGCGCGCAGCGGTTTTCGGGCCGTTCATACTGCGCCCACTTTGAAATCGATTTCGACATGCCCGGTTTTATACGCGCCCGGGAGCCGGTTTCGGACTCGTATACGTTCTTCATTTGCACCAATAATCCGTGCATATCAACCGAAGATTGGATGAAGGCGTTTCCATGGTATACCCAGTGGCCCAATGGACCGCTTGCCATGTTCCCTGAATATCTCACCGAATTCCGGCGCCGCGTGTTCGGCGAATGCGATGGAAACAACACAGGCGCATGGATCGCATTCTCCAATGTGCGCGCGGGAAAACGATACTATTTCGCCGGGCGTACGCCTGCGTTCGATATTAAAGATGTAGAACCCGAGTACTTCCGTACGCTGGAGGCCATAAGCCTTCGCGAATACCGCAATACGATCACGATTGAAAACGTGCCTCTCGAAAGCGCGGCGCATCTGCGGCCGGAGCCAAAACTGTCCATGTGGGTGCTGGAATCAATTGACAGCAAAGTAACCAGAAGATTTCAGGTCATTGACCGCAATCGGGACGTTGATTTTGCAGCGGGAATGAGTGGATTATAATTCCCGAATTGCCCGATTCCATCGCATAACCGAATAATCCGAATTCTTCTATGCCGCCGGACGCACAGGCATCCCGCGCACGCGCAGCTTAAGGCGCAAGCGGACCTCTTCAACCCAATGATAGCGGGGATCGATACGCCCCATGAAGCTACGATAGTCGAAACCGAGAGCTTTGAGCGCGGCGTATCCATAGGCGTTCGTGACCGAATCTTTGTGTTTTTCAGCCTTGTCAATAGCATTATAAATGCTATCAATCTGATGCTCGGATTCCCATTCCTGCATCTGCCGGACAACCGGGAGAGTGTGGCGCGTTTTGTCAAATACCCAGATATTCTCCGATCCAACCACTATTGACCGAATGGGAGCCCACTTGAGGCAGGCGAACAGATCGCCCGATGAAGGCAGGTCCGCTTCCCTGGATTTGCGCGGATGAGAGTGCCAGGTAACATCCCTGTTGAGCGGCGGTGATGACGCATTGGGGCCGCCTTTGCGGAAGTACACATAATGTCTGGTGATATAGCCGGCATATTCACAATCGGGCGCCCAGGGCAGCAACGCATACACATCGCGCTCAGCGGCTTTATCGGGGATCCTTATGCGGCTGTAATGCGTCTCGCAACTATCGGTGATGTATGCGACGGATTCGTACAACGCCTTGTACTCCCGGCGCGAGCAAGGAAGATCAACCATATGAGAAGGCATAATAACCCCTTTGAAGATTTTTATAGAATAGACGTTGAAAGTCCGGGCAGCTTCCGAAAGCGGTGTTGTTCGATAATACTTTAGGCGCCCGAAATGCTTGACTACAGTGGTTGAAAACGCAAGATGGAAGGCGCTCTACAAACATACGTCCTTTCCACTACATGGTTTGAAGCTCTTTGAAATATTCCGTCACTAATCCAGCACCTTCCTGTATAGACGGATATATAAAAACCCTTAATCGAAAGGACCCCACTATGTCATACACCATCAGCATCTACAACAGCAGCGCGGTTCTTTATGACGGCGCCGCCGCGGTGGCCGCGGCGGCCGGCGATCGACGAGCCCTTGCGCGGTTCATTGATGAATGCTGCAATGAATGCGGCGAAAACCTGAGAGTGTACGGCGAACACAGGCTTGCGGTGATGCGAGAGGAGAAGAAGCAGGAGCGGAAAAGGACCAGGGCGCAACAGGACATGCCGCTGAAGAAAGCGGCATAAATCCCCGGATTGGAAGAATAGCCGCCGCAACGCGTCTAATTCATTGCAAAGGAGAAAACACCCATGACCCACCGAATAATTTCCCTCCTCCACAGTCTGCCCACCGAACTCATCATCATAAGCATATTCCTTATGCTCCTGGCACTCCTTCGCCACAGAAATCCCATTGCGCTGATGATTTCCCTTGCCAAAACCGCGGCCATCATCATGCTGCTTTACGGACTGTATTTCATCAGACCGGACGTCTACCAGGCTGCGCACCGCCGCGCAGGTTCGATCATCGAAATCGCGAAATGCCGGGCGAATGGGGTCGCGGATGCGGTTGAAAAGAAGGCGAGAAATGCCGGTGGAGCAGGAATCAGTCGATGATTTATCCGGTGCAGGATACGGGGTTGACGGCCATGAAGGTATGCACTTATTGCATTTTGTTCTAGTTTTCAAATGAGAATCGAGCCGGGCCCTGGCCCTGGGGGCAAGTCGGTACTTATGGAGTCGACTGGTGGGTTTGCCGCGACCTGTGCGGTCGCGTGGAAATTAATTTTGTCTAGGGCAGCAGTCCAATGATATCTCTTGCCACTAATTTCCATGCCTCATCAATTGTATATGCAATGCCGGGCCGCAGCAGTCCCGACATGTCATTTTTGAATCCATCATCAGCCATCTTTGCGGTCATGTTCTTCATGAACTCGCCCCGCGTCACGCGCAGACCGTTGCTCTGCATCATAGCGGAGAAGCTGTCGACAATCTTCCGGGGTGAAGGATTGGCGGTTGTCATGGCATACCACAAATCAAAAAGATCGCGTCCCTTGCGGCGTTGATATAAGGCCCTGGTCTTTGATCCCAGAAGTTCCTCAAGCGTATAGGTGGCTATTTCCGCGCTGCCGGAATACCAGGGAGAAGCCACAGTGAACGGCTTATTGACAATTCCGAATAAGGCCGTTTTCTCCCTGCAGTTGATCTCCACCTTGAGCTTGAGCCTTATCACCGGCGGGATCTCCGATTCAAAGGAGAAGATAAGCGTATTGTTGCGGTTCTTCTGTACAACGCGCGGACTCCCGAGAAAAGACAATCGCTGCTTCAGGCGGTCGAACACGGGACCGATCGGGTCCGGGTAGAATGGGCGGTTTCCCGCCCAAGCCCCCACAGACCCGTACGAGCGCAATTAACGCATACGGTTCTTCAGGAGATGGATTTGCTATTCCCGTTCTGCTATCCGCTGCTGTTTCGT
>Ga0315279_10007258_pt1 | contig 13762 bp, 11 predicted proteins | sample YL17G06_20_MG_FD_203694 | JGI IMG/M metagenome (GOLD analysis project Ga0315279, IMG submission 203694) | Sediment microbial communities from Yellowstone Lake, YNP, Wyoming, USA - YL17G06_20 | ecosystem: Environmental > Aquatic > Freshwater > Lake > Sediment | place: USA: Wyoming | collected... | reverse complement strand
CCAGAATAGGTTTCCATCTTTTTACGAAGATCTGTTGATTAATTTTCATAATTAAGTACCTCCTTTGGTGGTATAATTATACCAAATAAGTTACTTAATTACTGAGCATGAACAACGGTTCTCTGTACCTAATGCTAATTACTATCTGGTACAGAGAACCGTCCCCTGTGCTTCTATCGACTAATTTATTTTACAGAGGCGATAAAAATATCTCTAATGGCCAGAAGTTCACTTTTACGAGGTTTTCTCTCCCGAGATACTTCTTCAACAATAGCTCTTCCTAAAGCAGCAATAAGAGAAAACAAAAATATATCTCCTGATACTTTTGCACCTGAGGATAAAATAACCTCTCCGAACAAATCGCCCGCTTCTTTTTGTCTAACTCTTAATTTTTCAAAGAGTTCATTTATCTTTTTTTTGCTCTCTTCCTTTTGCATAAAATCATAACCAATTCTTTGGGTAGTAATAAAAATCTTAGAATTTTCTTCTATAAGTTTAATATAGAAATCTACTATAGTCTTAATCCGTTGTTTGATATTGGTGGTTTGGTGGATTATTTCTTCTATTTTTTCAAAGAGTTTTTTAATATACTGTTCAACAAGCTCGGAAGCTAAATCTATTTTAGAGGGATAATAATAATAAATAGTAGATTTTTTGACTCCTGAAAGCTGAGCAATATCCTCCATAGTAGCTTCATAAAAACTTTTTTTAAAAAAAACCTCTTGGGCAGCCTCTAAAATTATTTCTTTTTTATTATAACTTTTCATTAAAAAGACCACTCTCCTACCAGATATAGACCTTCTACACTTTTCATCTGTCCAAACTTTGACCCCTCATCTCCTATAATAAAGAGATAAGATAGAGTTATAGAAAAATCATCGGTAAAATTGTAACTGGCACCGATAGAATTTATCATACTTTTGTCGCGAAGGCTTATCCCTCCCAGGTAATTAGGGGTAAATTTACTATCTTTTAACTCCTGTTTGGCGTTTAGAAAAAGGTAAGGAGAACATTTATCTCCTTCTTCAGAGGCAAATCCCCATATATATCCTACATTTAAATAAAGATTAAAGGAAGTAGTGTAATCTACACCTATAGCTGCTTTTAAGTAAGGATCTTTTAGTGCATATTCCCCTTGTACTTCCCAGGGTTCAGGTATAATATAGGCTAAATCTCCTCTCAGAGTAGCCCCTTCAATACCGGGAAAATCTCCTTGAAACTCCAATCCAAAGATCTCTCTTTTAGGGTATCCTAATCCTAAATCCAAAGATACTCCAGAAGGTCCTGGAACAGGTGTAATAGCTTCAGGATAGGCACTAAAATAATAACCATTATAATAGCTGATAGCAGCATCAAAAGAAGCAAAACTTCTTCCTAATTTTATCCCCCATACTGGGTTTTCGGGGAGATTATGAGTGATATTAATATCCTTTATTTCTATTCCTTGGGCTTGAAACTGGGGAGAAAATATGGAAAGATATAGTTGTTTCTCATATTCTTCGGGTATAAAGGAAGGGTTAAAATGAGGAAGACCTACCACCTGCAAATAGGTAATATCATTAAAATAGTAAGTTGCCTCGACTCCTAATACTCCATTCTTTCCGGACCTATCTGTAAAAGATATATTGGGAGGTAGGGGATTAAAATTATCTAAGGGACTGAACATATCCGAGGCACCCCAATTTATAATTAGCAAACCTGTTTTAAGATCAAGATTAGGGATAAGATCATAGGCGCCTAGATAAAGTTCTTTAGGTATAATCATAATAGGATTAAGATAGGAGTATTTATCAGTATATTTAATTACTAAATCTCCTTCTATAAAAACTTCATCAGTAAAACTATGAATATAGTTAAGATCTAAACTTAATGAATTATTTAGCTTATTATTTGCAAAATTATACTCCCCTGAATAGGTCAAACTCCCAGAAAAATCATTGGCAAAGGCAGCTAAAGTAGAAAATAGCACCAGAATAAATCCTACCAGAAAAATATTTCTTTTTGAACTCATATTCTCTTCTCCTTTTTCGTATTTCGTATCGCGCATGGCGTCAAGATTCAACACAATTTTCAAAAAACTGTCCTGGCGAGCTCCGATCACTATCGACTAGATACTATTTTAAAGTGTCGGCTTCGATAATGTCCTGATACTAAAGAAATCGGAGGCTAATTCTATATTATATTCTATTTCTTTTATCACTATTTTGGTCTTATGATTTTCCACTATATCAGTGAATACTATCTCCATCGGAGTAATTTTCCCCTGATCATCAATCTTAATATTAACTATTTCTAAGGTTTTGGTAAGTGTTTCACTTGTATCATAAAATTCTACTTTTTTAGCATAAAATTTTTCTTTATCCACACTGAGAATGATCTTCTTATAAGAAGCATCTTCCCCGGTGGGTATAACTTCTATCAGATATTCTTTTTCTGTCTCCTGCAGTAATTTTTTTTCATTATCCTTATCTTCATAATCCATACTCATATCTTCATAAGAAAGATCTGTACCCATAAATTTTTCCTTTTTCGAGCTTCCGGCAATTCTTCTTGGTTTATCATAAGCAGGCATATATAGGTATATTTTTTCACCATTTTTAAGATTCAAAAGAGTTACCCCTTTTACCGATTTGGGGGAGAGAAATCTCACCAGAGAACTTGTTTTATCTCCCTCTTCTTTTTGGGAGAACATTAACATCTCTCTTACTTCCTCTTTCCCTTCCTGGTCAATTAAGGTCATTTCGGAAATAGTTTTTTGGGTGGTAAAATCAGGTGACCTTTCATCCATTTTATCCATGATTTCCTCTACAGTTAAAGTTTGAGCAGAAATAATATTTATAGAAAATAATAAAATAAGTATGGTTAAAATATAAATCTTATAATTTAATTTCATTTTTTTTCTCCTCTTTAAGTTTTATATTATTTAATAAGATAGGAAGTAGAGTCAAAGTATAGACTAAGTTTATAAGCGTTACACTCCCCATAAGTTTACCAAATACGGCCATCATTCCCAGATCTGAAAAAGCGAGTACAAAGACTCCGGCAGCCACGGTGATAGAATTAAAGACAATAGCTCGTCCAGTTCCAGTTAAGGTGATTTTCATGGCCTCAATTTTTGATCTTCTAGTCAGTTCGTTTTTATATCGAGAAATATACTGGATGGTATAATCAATCCCTGTTCCGATAGCAATGCTGGCCACCATTATACTGCCTATATTTAAATCAATATTTAAAAGACCCATTGTCCCAAAGGTAGTAATTATGGTTAGAGTAATAGGTATCATAGCTAATAATCCCACCATAAGAGAACCAAATTGAATCATCAGCATGATAGCTACTGCAATAAATGCTATGATCAGGCTCTTTACTTGCCCTTTGAATAAACTGTTATTGATCGTATCACTAATTACTGGAATTCCAGTAAGTTGGAAAGAGACTTCAATATCTCCATTATTATCGGGGGTATAAATCGCTTCGTCCAATAAGTACCATAAAATATCTTTTTCCTCATCATTTAGGTTTTGTCCGGTAAGTTTCTCTGTCTCCAGCTGGGCAAATCTTACTTTTTCTCTATTCTCTACAATATTTTTCGAATCTTCTAATATCCCCATAAGGTAAACGGCGTCATCTTGAGATAATTTTATTTTTTCTGCTAGGTCTTTTATTAGATCATCTGGAGATTTATTATCTCTTAAATAACTAGTAAGTATAGGAAGTAAATCTATCTTTTCTATTCCTAAATCTTCAATCTCCAAGGAAGATACATTTAAGATTTCATTTATAAATTCCTCGGTATCCTTTTTAAACTCAGAGCTAGGGTTGCCGGCAATTTTTATAAGTTCTTCTTTTAATTCATCTTTATTATTTAGTTTAACACTTTTTGCCTCTAAAGAAGATATAATTTCCTCGGCCAGATAAGCATAATATTCTGGTTTCGCTTCTTCATTTATTTCGGAAAGTTCTGTTTTTCTAACTTGTTTGGGGATATTTTTTATAAATTCTTTCATTTGATTTATAGCTTGACTAAGGGCAGTAGATTCCATTTCTTTAGTCCTAATCTGCATTAAAGTTTCATCATTCTGTTTGCCAATCATATTGGCAATATAGGCATTATCTCCGGCCAAAAACCATAAATTATCAATTTTATCTTCGTTAGCTGGAATTATTTTCTTGTTCTCCATGGCATCATTAAGTTGAATTAAAAAGTCGGTAATTGATGAGGGTTCACCTAGAGCAGAAAGTTGTTTTGAATAATCCTCAATCTTTTTCATCTGTCTTAATACATAAGGATTTTTTACGTTTTTTGATTGGATATAGACGTAAAGGTAATCTGTTCCTCCAAATTTTTCATTGAAATAATTCATAGTTTTTATTATCTTATTTTCTTTGCCCAATCTTGATTCCATTGATGATTCAGTTTTAATTCTGGTGCTAAAAGCAATAGAAGTTATCCCTATTATTAATACAGAAATTAAAATTATTTTCTTTTCTTTTAATATTGATTGGCTAACTAATCTCAAAAGTCTGGTAATTACATCATTGGCTTCATAGGAAAATTTTTGATGGATTTTAGCTGGTGGAAAAATAGTAAAAAGTGACCCCAACAAAAAAGTTGCCAGCACAAAGGCAAAAAATATTCCCAAAGTGGAAAAAAATCCAAATTCAGTCATAGGTCTCACGATAGCAGCGGTGAGCGATAAGAATCCAGCCATAGTAGTAATTGCACTCATAAAAATAGGAATAAAGATATTTTGTATGGTCGTATTTATTGCTTCAAAAGGCTTAATATTGTGCCTTTCTTCATAATATCTACTTATAAAGTATATACCATAGGCGGTGGCTAAGGATATCATTAATACTGGCACCATAGAAATCATCATGGTAACACTTTTACCGGTTGAGGCTACAAATCCCAAGACCCATAAAGAGGCCAGTAGAGCCACCAGAAGCGGTAAAAATACTCCCAAAAAACTTCTGAAGCAGAAGTAAAGAATTAAAAGTATAACTATAGCAGCAATAATAGCTAATCTCATAGTGCCGAAAGAACTTTCAGAGATATCAACAGATATAAGAGGCATACCAAAGTAATATACCTGTAAAGTTTGACCTTTTAAAGGCTCTATTATATTTTCCAGTTCCTTTTTAAGTTCTTTCCCTTCTATCCCTTTTTTTGTTTCTATCATTATCAGAGCAACATTTCCATCTTCTGAGATAAATTTTCCTCTTACCAGACTATCACTTAAGAGAGAACTTTTAAGTTCTTTTGCTTCCTTATCACTCTCTGGAAATACTTCTACCAAATCTTTTACCTCGATTCCTACGTCTGTGGCAATAATTTTAGGCATGTTTAGAAAAGAATTTATCGATTTTACAAAAGGAGCTTTCTCTAACTTTTCAGTTATAGTCTTAACTCTTCCCAGGTTTTCTAAATTGAAAAGGTCTTCGTACTCCAGAGATATCATTAATGTATTTGCTTGAGAACCACCAAATTTTTCAACTACATCAATATAAAACTTTATGTCTGGATCATCTTCAGAAATATATTTGGTAATATCATCCTCAATTTTAAGGTTTTTTATTTGCATCCCAGCAAAAATAGTAATGAGAATTATTGCGATAAATATATATCGGGCATATTTAGTAATAAATTTAGCTACTTTTTTCATCATTTATTTTTTATCCTCTCCATTCCTCTTCATATTTTTAAATCAGTTTTCATTTTAACTGACTGGTCAGTCGAATGTCAAGGAAAATAAAAATAAAAAAATTTTTTTGTTACGGTTTTTTGTTTTTGGAGTAGGGGTCGGATTTATCCGACCCGTGTTTTTTAAGCAACTTTTCTGGCGGGTTCGATGAATCGAACCCCTACTTCTGGCTTCTGACTTCCATTTTTTTGTATCTTTTTTCTTTTTCTTAACTCGATACTCGATACTGTATACTCGATACTTTCTTTTACAAAGCTTGACAAGTAGGGATACTAAAAACTATAATTATAAAAAGAAAATAAATATATAGTTAAATATTTAAGGGGATAGTAGATAACAGTCATTCCCAGAGAGCTGATGGCTGGTGAAAATCAGTAGGTGACTTTACCGAATTCCACCCCTTAATAATTTTCTGGTGGAATAGAGTATCCAGAGACGCACTATAGTGTGTTAAAAAAATAGCCAATGAAGGATAGGATTTTCCTATTAAAATAGGGTGGCACTACGTGAGTAAGCTCTCGTCCCTGGTAGTAGATATTACTAACTGACGAGAGTTTTTTTGTTTAATTGTCCTTGCGAGCAAAGCGAAGCAATCTCATATGGCAGAGTAAAGCTTAAAATTTGAAAAGGTAACGGACATCTATGAAAGAATTCGAAATAATCGATCATACTGCTGATATCGGAATAGTTGCTTATGGAAAGACTAAAAGAGAAGTTTTTATAAATGCTGCTAAAGGGATGTTTGAAATTATCGCTGGAGAAAACAGAGACCTTAAAGAAAATTTTTATGCTAAAATTAAATTGGAAGCTAAAAGTCTGGAAGACTTACTAATCGCCTGGCTCAATGAGTTATTATATATTAGTGAAGTTAAATTGGTTATTCTTAATAAATTTATAATAAAAGAATTATCTGATGGTCAGATTAAAGCAGAAGTTGGAGGAACGAAAATCAACCATCTTTCTGTTAGAATAAAAAGAGAGGTAAAAGCAGTTACTTATCATCGTTTAGAAATCAAGAAAGATGAGGGAAGCGGACTCTGGAGAGCTCAAGTAATTTTTGATATCTAATTGCTTACCTGGTCAAGAAGTAAGGAATCTAATTTATTATACGCAGGTGAGGAGGGAATGAAAATGGAAAATGTCTGGAAAGGACCCTTAAATAAAATTGATGATTATCACTGGGAAATTCCTAAAAATTATCTTTCCGGGATGAGGGTACCCGGTCTTATTTATGCCTCTTCCAAATTATTAGAAAAAATACGTATGGATCAGGCTCCGGAGCAGGTAGCCAATGTGGCTTTTTTACCGGGGATTGTAGGTCGTTCATTAGCTATGCCAGATATCCACTGGGGGTATGGTTTCTGCATAGGAGGAGTAGCTGCCACTTCTTTAGATGAGGGAGTAATTTCACCGGGAGGAGTTGGTTTTGATATAAATTGTCTTTCCTCAGATGCTTTAATTTTACATCCTCTTGGTTATACTCTAAAAATTAAAGAATTTGAAAAAATATGGTTAGAAGAAAAGATAAGCTGTTTTGATTTTGAGAAAGAAGATTTAGTCAATAGTAAAATTATTAATTTTTTTAAAAAATTTCCCGATAATGAAGTTTATAAAATAACAACTAAAACTGGAAAAACGATTACTGCCACTGAAGATCATCCTTTTTATACCAAAGATGGAATGATTCCTTTAAATAAACTGAAATTAGGAGATGAATTAGCCATTTATCCCTTCGAGGGGGTTCCCTATGAAGAATCGGGTAGCGAGATTATCCTTAATGAAGAGAAGATAAAAGAATTACTTTTAAAATTAGAGAAAGGAAATAATGGGAATGGATTAAATCAGATTCTATCACATTTAAAGAAGAGAGGATTACTACCTTTAAGATATAATTCTCCACAATTGCCTTATATCTTAAAGATTATGGGATATGTATTCGGAGATGGAAATATTCATTTTGCCAATAAAAAAGGTAAAGGTGTAACTAGTTTTTATGGAAAATCAGAAGACCTTGAAGAGATAAAAAGAGATATTACTCATATCGGATATAATTGTTCCCGGGTCTACTCCAGAACAAGAGATCATAAGATAGATACTCTTTATGGGAAATCTGAATTTTCTAGTACAGAAACATTTTGTAAGGTTGTTTCAAGCAGTTTTGCTATCCTTTTGATTGGTTTAGGAACTGCTTTGGGGAATAAAACAAACCAAGATTATTATCTTCCTTCTTGGATTTTTAAGTCCCCACTTTGGCAAAAAAGACTTTTTTTAGCAGCATTTTTTGGAGCGGAACTATCCACCCCTAAAACTCTTTTAAATCATAAATATACTTTTTATTGCCCAATGATTTCTATGAATAAACAAGAGGGCTTTCTGGAGAGCGGAAGAAAATTTTTAGAAGGAATTTCTGATTTATTAGAAGAGTTTGGCATTGCCACTCAAAAGATAAGTCAGAGAATTGAATATATAAATAAAGAAGGGAATATATCTCATCGACTCCGATTAATTCTTTCTGGTCAGACTCAGGATTTAATTAATCTTTATGGCAAGATTGGTTTTGAATATAATAAAAAGCGGAGTTTCATTGCTAATGCCACCGTACACTATTTAAAAGTTAAACAATTAATTATTGAAAAAAGGAATGGAATTACGATTCAGGCTAAAGAATTAAAAATAAAAGAGGGAATAGGGGCGAAAGCTATTTATAAGCAGGTTGATTCATCTTATACTAATCTTCGTTTCATTGAACGTTCTATTTATGAAGAAAGAAAGTCTTCTCCTAGGATAAGTTTCAATGCTCTCTCTTTTAAAAGTTTTATGAATAAAAATACCGAAGGGTTAGGTCATTCCGGGATGTTATGGGATGAAATAATCAGTAAGCAGAAAGTGGATTTTAATGATTATGTATATGATTTCACCGTAGAACATCCTCACCATAATTTTGTGGCAAATAATTTTGTAGTCTCAAATTGTGGGGTCAGATTGGTGAGGACTAATTTGACCTTAAAAGAAGTGAAGCCCAAGATTGAATTGTTGGTTGATGAGTTATTTAGGGCTATCCCCTCAGGGTTAGGTTCGAAAGGAAGGATAAAGATAAGTTATAATGAGATGAGAAAGGTATTAAGGGAAGGCACTAAATGGGCGGTAAAGAGTGGATACGGCTGGGAGGAAGATGTATTATTTACTGAAGAAGAAGGGAGTATGAAAGAAGCCAACCCTGATTTAGTTAGCAAGCATGCCCTGGAAAGAGGAAAACCTCAACTAGGCACTCTGGGTTCTGGAAATCATTTTTTAGAGATTCAAGTAGTGGATAAAATCTATGACCCTGAAATTGCTCGGGAATTAGGATTAGAAGAGGGTCAGATAACAGTTATGATTCATTGTGGTTCACGAGGGTTGGGACATCAGGTCTGTACCGATTATTTAGTGACTATGCAAAAGGCGGTACAGAAGTACGGAATAAAACTTCCCGATCGTCAGTTGGCCTGTGCTCCTTTAGATTCCCCAGAAGGCAAGAATTATTATGCCGCTATGGCTGGTGCGGCAAACTATGCCTGGGCCAATCGGCAATGTATAATGCATTGGACTCGAGAGGTTTTTGCCAAGGTTTTTCGAAGTACTCCAGAAGAGTTAGAGTTGAAGTTAATCTATGATGTGGCTCACAATATTGCCAAGATAGAGGAACATAGTTGGGGAGGCCAAAAAATAAAATTATGTGTGCACCGAAAAGGGGCTACTCGCGCTTTTCCTCCCTTTCATCATGATATACCGGAAAGATACAAAAAAATAGGTCAACCGGTATTAATTCCTGGAGATATGGGAAGGTGTTCATATTGCCTAGTAGGGACCGAGAAGGCTATGGAAGAGACCTTTGGGTCAACCTGTCATGGAGCAGGAAGAGTAATGAGTAGGATGGCAGCGAAAAAACAAGCACGGGGAAGAGATATTCAACAAGAATTAAAAGAACGAGGGATAATTGTAAAGGCAGAAAACCGGGGAACCTTGGTTGAAGAGATGTCTGATGCCTATAAAGATGTAAGTGAAGTAGTAGAAGTAATGCATCAGACCGGTATATCTAAAAAAGTAGCCCGAATGAAACCATTGGGAGTCATTAAAGGATAGTATTAGTCGATAGTATATAGTATGTAGTATATAGTGAAGAAGCCAGAATACAGAAGCCAGGCGTAGGGGCACGATGCATCGTGCCTGCAAGAAAGAAAAAACAAATTTAGAATGGTAGGGGTTCGATTCATCGAACCCGGAAGGGAATAATCATTAACGGGAAGGACGAATCTATCCCCTCTAAATTAATGTATTATATAAAATTTTTGAATCTTAACGCAATACGCAATACGCAATACGCAATACGAATACAAAAGGAGAAAACAATGTTAGATTTAAAACTTATCCGTTCCAATCCAGAAAAAGTAAAAGAGGGATTAAAGAAGAGAGGGTCAGAGATTGATCTAGATACAATACTCCTACTTGATCAGAAGAGAAGAGAATTGTTATTAGAAGCAGGTACCTTAAAAGAAAATAGGAATATCGTAAGCGAGGAAATTGGAAAATTAAAGAAAGAGAAGAAAGATGCTGAAGAGAAGATTTTAGCGATGAAAGAAGTATCTATCAAGATTAAAGAATTAGATGCTCAGGTGAAAGAAATTGATGAAGGGATAACTAAAATTTTACTGGAAATTCCTAATCTTCCTCATGAAAGTGTACCGGTTGGAGAGAACGAGAAGGACAATATAGAAATAAGAAGATGGGGAGAACCCCGTAAATTCAATTTTACTCCTTTGACTCACGGGGATATTGGAGAAGCTCTAGATATACTTGATTTTGAGAGAGGAGCAAAGATAGCTGCTGCCCGATTTACGGTTTTAAAAGGGATGGGGGCTAAACTGGAAAGAGCCCTAATTAATTTCATGCTCGATCTTCACACCAATGAACATGGCTATAAAGAGATATTTCCTCCTTTTTTGGTGAATGCTGAAACTATGACTGGTACCGGGCAATTGCCCAAATTTGAAGATGATTTATTCAAGACTAGTAATGACCTTTATTTGGTACCCACTGCTGAGGTACCTTTAACTAATCTCCATCGACAGGAAATTTTAAATGATGATGATTTACCACTTTATTATACTGCTTACACGGCCTGTTTTCGACGGGAAGCAGGTTCTTATGGTAAAGATGTGCGAGGTTTAATAAGACAACATCAGTTCAACAAAGTGGAGCTGGTAAAGATCTGCAGACCCGAAGATTCTTATAATGAGTTAGAAACTTTAACCCAAAATGCGGAAGAAGTTTTAAAAAGATTGGAATTACCTTTTCGGGTGGTCGTTCTTTGTACCGGAGATATGGGTTTTGCGGCTGCTAAGACTTATGACATTGAAGTATGGTTACCAGCTCAAGACCGATACAGAGAGATATCTTCTTGTAGCAATTGTGAAGATTTTCAAGCCAGGAGGGCAATGATTAGATATCGTTCTAAAGAAAAAGAGAAAGTAAATTTTGTCCATACTTTAAATGGTTCTGGTTTAGCGGTAGGAAGGACTTTGGTAGCTATATTGGAAAATTATCAGCAGAAAGACGGAAGTATAATTATCCCTGATGTCCTTCGTCCTTATATGGGTGGGGTTGAAAAGATAACTCGATAGTAAATAATTAACCAATTTACCCTCGCCCCTGGAGGGAGAGGGTTAGGGTGAGGGGGATAAATTCAATTTGACCCATATACTAAAGAGATGATATTCTATACTGGTAATTATGGAGGGGTGGCAGAGTGGCCGAATGCACCGGTCTTGAAAACCGGCGATATGCAAGTATCCGTGGGTTCAAATCCCACCCCCTCCGCCAAAGAACCTGAAAAAATATCGGCTCGAACTTCATTTTTGGCCAAAAGCAGGAGCCCCTCATTTTTAATTTGATTGATTTCATAAAATTTGTTAGTATATTTATGAAGGGTTAAATAAGCACCCATACTAATACTAGCGTATTTAGGAAACTATGAAAAGTCAAAACCATAATGAAACAATTGGGAATAAGATAAAACAGCTTAGAAATAAGCAAGGATTGACACAGGACGAATTGGCGAGAAAATCCGATCTCCCCTATACAACGTTGACTAAAATTGAAATCAATGTTATAACCAAGCCCTCTATTCAAACAGTCGTAAAAATAGCCAATGGACTTGGAATTACAATTGATAATTTAATGAAATAAAATATATGACTGATATTATAAGGAGAAAAAAATGGATACAAACAGAAAGACCGCAGGAATCATGTTAGATGTGAGGATAATCCTTGCAGCGCTATGGGTAGCTGGAATGTTAAGTAGTTTAAATGGGGATACGTACCGCATAAATGATCCGGTTGCACTACAGTCGTTAATTGCGAAAACCGGACCTGTCGTAGCATCCAGCGAATTATTGTTGGTAATGTCAATAATATTCGTGGTTCCGATTCTTATGAGTGTCTTGACCCTGACGTTGAAGTATCCCGTGAGTCGTTGGGCAAACCGCATCATAGGCATACTCTATGCTATGATTATTCTTGCTTTTTGGGTTTTAGGTCTTGTATTGCGATCCGCTGGTTATGAGATAGTTTGGTCAACAGCACAACTTGTGTTTGCCTTACTGGTTGTTTGGTACGCATGGAAGTGGCCTAAACAAGAAGCTTGAGTCGATTCCATCTTGTTTAAACTACTCAGAGGAAAAGTAGTCATAACTTTGGAACATTAGAACAAAACCTAACAACGGGTTGCAGCCGACGTTGCTCCGCTGCGCTCCGCAACGCGGCTGAACTTTAGTTAGGTGCTGCAACTTTGCAGGATGTATTGTCGTAAACTAATCTGAAAATGGTCGAATCATAACTTTTCTAAAAAGGAGAATCTAAAATGGATACAAACAGAAAGACCGCGATAATTGTGGGAGTATTATTTATTCTTGGGTTTGCAGGCGTATTCAGCGCTGTTGTTGTGAAACCCATACTGGATGACCCAAATCTTCTTATTAAATTAACCGAGAATAAAAACCTAGTGATGATGGGAGCGCTCTCAGAGTTAATTATGGCATTTGCATGCGCGAACATTGCAATTTGGCTGTATCCAGTCTTAAAAAAGCATAACAAATTCTTGGCTCTTGGGGCTGTTGGCCTTCGAATTATTGAGAACGTATTCCAGATTGTTGCTACGCTCGGTCTACTATTATTATTGACACTAAGCCAGGAAGTTGTAAAAGCAGACGCTCTTACTGCTTCCACTTTTCAGACCGCAGGTGCTTTGCTGCTCGCAGTGCGTTTTTGGGCGAGCCAAGTGTTGGCAGGAATCGCTTTTTGCCTTGGCGCTTTGATGTATTACTATGTATTTTACCAATCAAAACTTATCCCTCGATGGTTATCTGGCTGGGGTCTCATCGCAATCACATTGCATTTAGTTGCAGTCTTCATAACAATGTTCTGCCAAATTAATCCTTTTTCGACGCCATCAATCCTATTATTGAGTATGCCTATATTCTTCCAAGAACTGACTCTCGCAGCATGGCTGATCGTTAAAGGATTCAATCCATCGGCGGTCGCTTCCGGGTCCGCCAAAGTCGAATGAATTAAGGAGATAAAAATGGAAACCCGAGCCACAGGTCGAAGCAAGCGACAGAAGTCATACGAGTTCTACAAGAAGCTGTTTAAACTGGCTATTGGGGGAGGAGTAGTATTCTGGGCAACTACCATAGCAACTTCCCTGCTTCCCATCGCAGCGGAGTATAGAGCTGCCTATTCAAATTGGAGTATTCAAACGGTTTGGGTTGATTCTTTGCTTGTTGGTATGATTATCGGATGCTGCGTCAGCTATTCCTTGCTTCGTTTTTTTGATAAGATTCCAACAAAGAATCCAATTCTAAAATCCGTGATACTAAGCTTCGTCGTCCTAGTCATTACCATAATCCTGATCCCAGTTCCCCCAGGTTTTCATGGGCCGGGTGATGCCTTGTATTACTTCCTCATCGGCGTAATGTTTAATGTAGCAAGGTTTCTCTTTCTTGGAATAGTTATTGGCTA
>Ga0315279_10007257_pt1 | contig 13763 bp, 9 predicted proteins | sample YL17G06_20_MG_FD_203694 | JGI IMG/M metagenome (GOLD analysis project Ga0315279, IMG submission 203694) | Sediment microbial communities from Yellowstone Lake, YNP, Wyoming, USA - YL17G06_20 | ecosystem: Environmental > Aquatic > Freshwater > Lake > Sediment | place: USA: Wyoming | collected... | reverse complement strand
CTGGGTAATACGTTTTGTAAAGCGCAAAAGCAGGCGGAGAGAGTTGGCTCGTTTTCATCATTATAAGCGATATAACTTATTGGCTCCGCTAAGGGTTAAGGAACGAAAATGAAATTAGACAGTAAAACTACTTCCGCTGTAATATAATCAATTAACTGATTATATGCATGGTCAATTTCTCTTTTTGATGAAAATGCATTCGGCGCTTCATATTCTACAACTACCTGTCCATGCACTGCATCAGGACGACCCTTAAAAATGCTTTTCGCTTTATCACTTAATCGCTCGTATCGCTCATCGAATTTGAAACCCGCATTCTCGAGCAAGTTCCCTAAAGCTCTCTCGAACCCGATGCGTAGCTCTTCTTCTGTCCTGGCAGAACGCATTATTTTCTTTGTGGAATCGACTAACTTATCTGCGATTTCCCGCAGCGTCGCAGCGGACTTAGATTTGTCGTTACTGTTTTTTTTTGCTTCACCCATTTAAGTTCCTGATTTATTGTTTTTTACCTTTTACCCACAATACTACTCAAAACCGCAATTTCCAAGAAAACAGCAAAACTCCACCCGGTCTGCATTAGTATTTCACATCATAGGCTACTAAAAAACGCTCAACAATCAAGATTGGAAATGCAAAATTAAAAAACTTCTCTGTACTCTCTGTGGCAGAATTTATCAATATTCAATGAAAACTATATCTTCCGGGATTGCGACGACGTCACGGTGGCCGGGGCCGAGCAGCTTTTTTATCTCGCTGGTGTGTTTGCCGGCCAAAGTTTCAAGCTCGGTGCTGCTAAAGTTTGTAACGGCCTTTGCTTTATCGTTGAGCATAACCACATCGCCTCGCTCGAACGAGCTGTCAATAGACTTTATCCCACTCGGCAGAAGACTCTTGTGATTTCTAATTGCCTGCATTGCGCCATCGTCGATTTGTATTACGCCGGCGGTGGCGCTATTTAGAATCCATCTTTCGCGGTTTGAAAGTTTCCTTTTCGGCATAAAGACTGTGCCGATTTCCTCGCCGGCGAGGATGCGTTCGATGACGTTTTTTTCTCTGCCGTTGGCCAGGACCATTCGACAGCCGGCGTTGGAGGCGATTTTCGCCGCCTCTATTTTGGTTTTCATTCCACCGGTGCTGAACTTGCTGCCTTTGCCGCCTGCACTTCGCACAATCTCCTCGGTTATCTCGAAAACGGCAGGTATCGGCTTGGCATCGGCGAATTTACGCGGGTCTTTGTCGTAAAGGGCGTCGATGTCGCTGAGCATAATCAATAAATCCGCATCGATTTTGCTTGCGACAAGGGCGCTGAGGCGGTCGTTGTCGCCGAACGCTGAGCCGATTTCCTCGGTGCTGACACTATCGTTTTCATTCAGGATTGGCACAACAGACAAATTAAGCAGCGTCTCGATGGAATTGCGAAGGTTCAGATATGTTTTTCTATTATTAAGCACATCAGTAGTCAACAGAACCTGGGCGACAGTAATACCATAGCGCAGAAATGATTTTCGGTATTCAGCCATCAGGAGCGGCTGACCAATAGCCGCACACGCCTGACGCTCTCTAATACCTGATGGCCTGATACCCTGATACTCTGATAACTGCCCAACACCCATACTGATAGCGCCTGAAGTAACGATGACAACCTGTCTGCCGGTCTTGAGAACAGAGCTTACCTGTGCTGCGATTTGGCTGACATAGTCAGAGTCTATACCGCCGTTTTTCGTCAGGATGTTCGTGCCGATTTTTACTACTATTCGCTTTGCTTTGCTAAAATCCCGCATACCAGATTCCAACCTTTTTAGTTTTTACCGTCTTTATACTCATCGGCCTGGCACTAACTGTCTTTAGAACGATGTGTTATCAGAGAGGACAGCTTTTGTCTAACTTTTTATGCGTAAATTCTTGAAGTTTTGATGTTTTTTTAGTAGCATAATTTATAAAAATCAGGGTTTGCATTATTGAAATGCAAAAAGTTCTTGATATTATATGGGCGTAAAAGGTGCCCGCCGAAGGCGGGTTTGTAGAAAAGTGTTTCAAAACGAGGCAAATGGGAAATGTAAGTGCTATACTTGCTTTTCAAGCAGAAAGGAGTAACAAGATGCGGCGTTTAATGTCTATTCTGGTTCTGATGGGTGTCGTAGCAGCCGGTTTCTGTATTGCAGCCGAAGCTCCCCAGCAGCAAGCCAAGATCAGAGTCCTGTTAATTACAGGCGACGATGTGTCGGCTCATCCCTGGCGGGATATCTCCGAAACCACGCGCGAAGCGATGGTTGCTTCAGGCAAATTCGATGTCAGGGTCTGCGAAGACCCCCTGATTCTCGAATCGAAAACCGCTCTTAACGCCTATGACGTGATTGTATTTACTATCTATAGCCAGCGTGTCCCCGTGATTCCCGAACAAGCACAGGAGAACCTCCTGAATTTCGTGAAGGATGGAAAGGGCTTCTTCGTCCAGCACATGGCCAGTGCCTCGTTCCCCAAGTGGGAGGAATTTGGCAAGCTCTGCGGCCGCAAATGGGTAATGGGCACTTCAGGCCACGGCCCGAGAAATGTATTCGTGGCCAAGGTGGTCAACAAGGAACACCCCATCACGGCGGGGATGAGCGACTTCGAGACCGACGATGAGCTATACGGCAAGTTGCAAGGCACGGGCGAAATCAACGTGCTGGTCGCAGCCGACTCCGATTGGAGCCAAAAGACCGAGCCGCTGCTATTCACCTCGAACTACGGCAAGGGCCGCTCTGTCTATAACGCCTTCGGCCACGACCGCAAAGCACTGTTGAATCCGAATGTGCAGAAGTTAATTGTCCGCGGCGTGGAATGGGCAGCTAAAGGAAAAATCGAATAATCAAGACCGTGCGGCGGCTGTAATTCGTGATTCGTTGCTCGTCATTGGTATCTCGTGAAGCGCGTCCTGCAATTGAGAGTTTAGAATGTGGATGGCTGACGCCATAAACTCTAAATCCTAAATTCATCCTTCGTAGTAATACTACGGAGAACGGACAAGTTCAAATAACCAAAGGACAAAGTTCAAAAAACAACCACAGAACCTGTCTTGCCCATTCTGAACTCGTCGAAGAGAGCGTAGTCGAAATCCCGTGAGGGATGCCTGACGGCAGAGCCGAACCAAGTCGAATGGGTCGAGGGCTTCTACCCATGGCACAAGTTGCTCAGATTTCACCGGAACGTCGAGATAACCGGACGCGGGGCTTCCCCGCGGTTCGCTGAACTGAGTTGTTAGTGTTTACTTTTTAGGATACTTTTCTAGCGCTGCATTATATGCGTCTTGCATAAAAGCATGCATGATATCAGCGCATGTTAAACACGCTTCATAAGAGAAAGTAAGATATCCATTCTCAATAGATACACCTTGAACTGCTTTTGCAAATTGAACAACTTCTTTAGCTTTATCGAAGAACTCGATAGATGAGTTGTTGTGGATGATACAATTTCTTGCTTCAATTAAACCCTTGATTAGTTGCCTGTTTGTGTTGTCATTACATACCTTTACGTTCGATAGCCTTTCACAATAGCAGATGAAGCGATCTAAAGATGGGCCTCGGAGTTCATTCCATTTGAGTGATAGACTTTCAATTTCTTTAAGCAAACCACAGAAAGATTTGAATTCTGTTTCGAGCGCTATTATGAGTAAGACTACGAAGCTTTTACGAACAATATCTGGAAAAATGTCGCTTATCAAACCTTCGTATTCGAGTTCATCCGGATGGTCTTCAAACTCAATCTCTTCAGTCTTTTTCAATACCAGCTTCAAATCTTGTATGTGACAGTAGAGATCGCCCGCGTGAAGATAGAAGAATAGGTGTGGATCATCTTTTGGAAATCTTTTTGGCATAAATATTCAGTACGCTAACATAATAATATACAACACGATACCTATGGCACATGTTGCTCAGAATTCACCGGAACGTCGAACATGATACGCAAGCAATGGCCGTTGAGCAACTATTGCTTGTCGTTGTCCATGGTTTTGCTCGATAGTCTTTCAATTGCAAGGTCAACTTGCTTCATCAGATGGCTTGCGAGGTTTAGCTTCTCAAAAGCCTCGTGATAGTCCATCTCAACGTGTCTATGCGAGCACGGATTCTTGTACAACCCAATACCGCTAGCGAACAGATGAGCGAGTGCCTCTCGTTCTGCGAGAGGTAATGTCTGATCTGTAAGTGGTCCGTTTGCAGGATCGAAGGCTTTTCGCATTAACTTGGTTCCGACGTCCTCTGGCTGCAGTCCCGCAGCTTCCCGAACTGTGACCTCTACCGCTTTGAACGCTTGGATCACGGCACTTTTAAATTCGCCTGCGAGAAATAGGTGGTATGCACGGTTCAGGATTTCCCGATGGAGAAGCTTCTCAGGAATTAGCTTCCACTTCGAGATTAGGCGTTGGAAAGAGTCTTCGGACAACTGAACACCCTTCTTGGTCGGATGATAGACATCCTCGCCTTCACTATCATATCCGCGTTGAAACATGCGAATATCCATGCATGGGTGAGGGTTGTCGCGATACTTCACGCGAGTAAGGCGGATATTGTATGCGCCACCTTCGTTTGATTCAGCGAGAAGCTCCTGAAACTCTATCTTGTCGTCTTTCATATGTCTTTCGAACAATGATTATACAGTCTGTATAAAACGGGAAAGCTTGTCCGCGCATGCTTCTGGCGGGCTGGCATACTTTATAAAACGGGTCAATGCTCGCCGTCGCAGGCGATTCCACAGACTAAATACTAACGACTATCCGTTCCCGTTGCTTCTTCAATACCGGGTAAAGGCCATAAACGCATCATCCCCGCTGCCCCGACTTGCGTCGGGAGACGCAGGGGCCAGTCATGCTGTTTATGCGGACAGGCCTGCTTTCTTCATTTTCTTCGCAAGCCGTTTCTCTTTTAGCGTTCTTTGTGGTTTCTTCTTTACATCTCTTCTGGTATCATGACTTTGGGCCATACATTATCCTTTCCTGAATACCTCGTATTCTATAGTTTCCCGGCCTACTTATCTGTATCGAACAACCTCCATTTTCCACTAAGCTTCCTCATCTCACAAACCACGCTGGAGTGTTCTTCTCTGATGCTCCCGATGCTTGTTCAATACTCGTCCAATCTCTTGCGTTTGGACGAATTACGTCATTTCGTCCGGGGTACAATTCGACGATAGTATCTCTTATGAGCTTTAGCTCATCCTGTTTGTGCTTGGGCAGATGTGACAGTGATTTTTTCATACGGTGATATTATTGTCGATTACAGCCAAAGAGTAAAACAAAAATTCGACACCGGATGCTCGATTTGGGCTGAGGGCAGTTTTTTCAGTTAGACGTGGATTGGGCGGAATTTGGGGAGATAATTGATTACCGATTTCCGCTTAAACAACCTGACCGCAAACAATTTAATATAATCCATCCGGGTCATTACCAAGGATCTTGCGGAAATATACCGGAACTTTGGCTTCAAAAGTCATCTGCCTGCCGCTTGTGGGATGTTTGAATGAAATCGATTTGGAATGAAGCGCTAAACGATTATGCACATCTTCGGGTTTGCCGTATTTCCTATCGCCTACAACCGGATGTCCCTTATCAGCCAGATGTACACGTATCTGGTTCTTCCTGCCGGTCAAAAGACCAACCTCCAATAAACTGAATTGTCGGGTTTCTTTAAGCACCTTATAAGCGGTATGGGCCAGTTTTCCCTTTATGCTGTCGGACGTAGAATAAACAACATAAGCTTTGTTCTCAGCTAAGTATGAGGTAATAATCCCTTCTTTTTGGTCCAATCGGCCGTGAACTATCGCGAGATATTTCTTTTTCGTCTCTTTCCACTGCCCCTGCAATCGCAGCTTAACTTCTTCGCTTTTTGCAAAGACAAGCACGCCGGACGTCCACTGGTCAATCCTGTGAACGATGAAAACTCGGTTGCGCGATTTTAGACAGCCTTTGCGCACATAATCGGTCAGGACGTAATAAGCTGTTCTTGTTTTGTTGGAAGGTGTGCCCACCGTCAGGAGTCCTGCCGGCTTATCCACCACAAGGATATCGCTATCTTCGTAGAGTATTGCCAATCCTCTCGGCAGATGTTTATTAGTCGAGCGTCTTTTTTTACGCATATTGAGTATTCTATTTATCTCGTGCAGGTTTAGGCAACCTCTAAAAACTCATTTTTGCTGCAAACGGCGGGCTCCACCTGCGGCGGTTTCTTGTTTGGTTAATTTGAATTTTGGTTATTTGAATTCGTCACTCGACTCCCTCGACCTGGTTCGGCTCTTTCGGCATGGTTCGACCTTGCTCACCACAGGCCGCTCTCTTCGACGAGCTTAGAACGGGCAAGACAGGTTCGCTCAGGACGGGTGATCCGCTTACGCCGGGAAACCGACTGTCTGGGCGAAGAGCACACGCTGTTCAGGCCGCAGCTTAAACTCCTTGGCCGTGTTCTCCTTATCGCAATTGTGAAACCAGGCGGCTTAACCAGTCCCACAAGTGTTGTGGCTTGCACTCAGACGCGGATCAGTTATAATTAGGCTGCCATTTTTACAAGCTACGTTAATGTTGTGGCTTGCACTCAGACGCGGATCAGTTATAATTCCACTGCTCCTCTTGCTGTTTAATGTCGGGTTGTGGCTTGCACTCAGACGCGGATCAGTTATAATAATACTGGCTTGATATACTTCAAACACACAGTTGTGGCTTGCACTCAGACGCGGATCAGTTATAATTACAGCGCATAGACCCTGTTGTCGCTCTTGGTTGTGGCTTGCACTCAGACGCGGATCAGTTATAATAATAACTGGTAGCCGTCCTCTGTTATAATAGTTGTGGCTTGCACTCAGACGCGGATCAGTTATAATTTGCTGTTCTGATTTAGCAAATCCTTCTTTGTTGTGGCTTGCACTCAGACGCGGATCAGTTATAATTTTATTTTTCCAATAACCCGCTAACAATGCGTTGTGGCTTGCACTCAGACGCGGATCAGTTATAATAGCCCAAAAGAGCTTACGTGGAAGCTATAGTTGTGGCTTGCACTCAGACGCGGATCAGTTATAATCTTAATCCCTGTTCACCTCTAATATCAAGCGTTGTGGCTTGCACTCAGACGCGGATCAGTTATAATTCAAACGGTATCGCTCCGCCCATTGACTTCGTTGTGGCTTGCACTCAGACGCGGATCAGTTATAATCATTTCTTCGGGCATAAGTCGGCAATATACGTTGTGGCTTGCACTCAGACGCGGATCAGTTATAATGGCAAGCCCCAGTTTGCATTTTTTACCGCAGTTGTGGCTTGCACTCAGACGCGGATCAGTTATAATCCCTTGCCGATTTTATAAGGTCGCCAATCAGTTGTGGCTTGCACTCAGACGCGGATCAGTTATAATGGTTATGATAATGGGACATCCTGATAATACGTTGTGGCTTGCACTCAGACGCGGATCAGTTATAATTTTATTAGCCAAGGCCAATAAGGTTATCCGTTGTGGCTTGCACTCAGACGCGGATCAGTTATAATTCTAATAGTTATGTAGTCAAGTCGGTTACAGTTGTGGCTTGCACTCAGACGCGGATCAGTTATAATATTCAACAGCATTTACCAGCACGGTAGGTCGTTGTGGCTTGCACTCAGACGCGGATCAGTTATAATTGAACAGTTACAATACTTTATCGGTATAGAGTTGTGGCTTGCACTCAGACGCGGATCAGTTATAATCTTGCCTGCTGTTGGGTTAATACTTGAGGTGTTGTGGCTTGCACTCAGACGCGGATCAGTTATAATGTTTAACGATTTATGCCATATTGTATATCAGTTGTGGCTTGCACTCAGACGCGGATCAGTTATAATAGTTGGCTTGTTCGCCGACAATATCCGTAAGTTGTGGCTTGCACTCAGACGCGGATCAGTTATAATTAACCTACGTGCGTGCTTCTCCTGAAATTGTTGTGGCTTGCACTCAGACGCGGATCAGTTATAATGCAAGCACAAATAGACGCTTTAGGTGCTATGTTGTGGCTTGCACTCAGACGCGGATCAGTTATAATATCTCGTATTCTTTTACGCCTGCTGACTTAGTTGTGGCTTGCACTCAGACGCGGATCAGTTATAATAGTCGTTAGCCGAAACAGGCAAGCGTATAGGTTGTGGCTTGCACTCAGACGCGGATCAGTTATAATGGTAAGTTTATTGGTAGTTATGCTTATTTGTTGTGGCTTGCACTCAGACGCGGATCAGTTATAATATGAGGGCTTACCAGAACAGTTTGTCCAATGTTGTGGCTTGCACTCAGACGCGGATCAGTTATAATTGCTATGGCCTCTGGCATTTTTAATATAGCGTTGTGGCTTGCACTCAGACGCGGATCAGTTATAATTCAATTTAGCTTTCGCTAAATCACAATCCTGTTGTGGCTTGCACTCAGACGCGGATCAGTTATAATAGATGAGCCGCAAACCCTTTGTCGTTAAGGGTTTGCGGCTAAATTTTTTAAAATAATTCGAGCTGTCTCGGCTGGACAAGAGGCGGTTTCCGCAATTTTCCCCAGAAAGTCTCCATCCGCCCGAATTGCTTATCGGTGATACCAACAAGCCGAACTTCTCCATCCGGCGGCAAAAAATTCTTGACCCTTCCATAATGCACATCTGCATTTTCCTCACTTGCACAATGTCTCACATACACCGAATATTGTAGCATACTAAATCCATCCTTCAACAAATTTTTGCGAAAATCGGTATAGTCCTTCCTTGCCTTTTTTGTGTCTGTTGGCAAATCAAACATCGCAAATATCCACATTGCGCGATATCCGCTCAATATCATAAATGTCATTCCCGCGAAGGCGGGAATCCAGAATCTTTAATACCTAAAACAGTGTAAATCTGCGTTAATCTGTGTCTGATTCTTTATTTTGTGCCTTTTTGTGGCCAAAAAAACTGTGTAAATCTTCGTTAATCCGTGTCTAAATTTCCGGTAATTCCAGTTCCTTCTGCTCTCCCGCAAAACACCTTTGTAATGACGCCATTGTCCGATGAAGTCCGACCATTAAAGGCCCTTCAAAACCGGCAATTGTTACCGGCTCATACAACACCTCTAAAAGCAGGGCTTTAATAGGCTGACTTAATTCATCCGGCACACCATTTGTCTTGCATATATCTCGCACCTTCGCCTCTACAAATCCCCTGAACGGTTCTAACATATCATCTGCAAGGCAAAACGCATTGTAGCGGTTACGATGATGTATCCCCAGGCAGGGCAGAAGACCCGCCGAACATAGCGCTCGCGCAACAGCCGCCCGCATTACCATATACCCGTAGTTAAGCATATTATTTGGCGGCCTGCCCTCGATATTCCTGTGAAAATCAGAAATAATATCCTGCACATACGCAGGCCAGAATTTCTTGCTTGCCTGCGCCTCGATATTTTCAGGGTCGCCACTGCGCACTCTCTCCCGCATCGCCATTAAAACAGGATAAACTTCGCTATCCTTGCCGCCCCGTGGTGAGCCTGTCGAACCAACCAATTTCGCCTGATGTTTAATCTTTGCGCGGACAATCTGCCTCCACAATCTCTTTTTTACCGGCTCTTTCACCTCTATTTGCTGCCGAAACCGTTCCGTCTGCATACTGTTACTTTCAATAGGTAAAAGCATCCCTGTCGGCTGATGATTCCCTCCGCACAGAACCACCGCCGCCCCATACCTTAGTAACTCTGTAAAAACAGAATGTGTATAAGTAGTTCCCTGATGGTCGATAAGCAAGACCCCGATATCCTCACAGGGGATATTCGAAACCTCCTGCCCATCCTCCCTGATTATTAGTTGACTGTATCGAATTGAAAGTTGCGTCCTCGCCTGCGAAATCTCTACGATTTTCTTTATCATTTACTAATCCTCCGTCCTCTGTCCTCCGTCCTCCGCCTCATTTATCGTCAAAAATCCACCCTTTCTTTACCCCGTGAGATGTGTCGTTTACTATCTCACCGGGGTTAATCATTCGCCCGCCTAATCCCGTACCAATACCTTCACTTCGCCAAGAGCTGAAATTCTAACTTTTTTCGGCAGGCCATTCTCGTTAAATATAATGCTCTGCCTTAGATCATCTGGTACTAAAGGAAGATCTTCGCGAAGTTTTACGTCTTTTTTCTTACTGCTAGCGGGATTTGCATCCGTATGTGGTGTGAAATGAATGGTATTGGGGCTATCTATTTTGAATACAGCAAAATAGTTATCTTTTTGTGTTTCAGGATGCCTCATGTGAACAATTTCACCCTTTGAAAGCGACATTACAAATCGTCCTTTTTTCGTATCTTCACGGTTTACTGCCGGAGGCGGAGTCCATCCTTGAGGTTTTGGTTTTGGCGGCTTGACTCTGACGCGTTTGACCGCATCAAAATTGGTAACCACTTCACCGACCCACTTCCCTTTTTCGTTCTCTCTGATTTCTATGTGGTGATTATTTTGTGTCTGATAAACTCGCGATGTTTTGTAATTATTGTCTTTCACGATACTACCAGATTCAAAGTCATATTTTTTTCTTGGAATTTCTTTAACTTCGTTCAGTTTCCAAAGCACTCTTAGTTTTCTAACAGGCGTGCCGTTTATAATAAGCCCGTTTTCCTTAATATATGCTTTTGCTTTTTCCATGTCTGAAAAATTGTGCTCTTTAAGCCAGTCGCGTATCTTGTCCCTCAGTTCTATGTCTCTGATAATACCGGATTTGGCAGGTGGGATATCTTCAAGAAAAAGCGTCTTTTTTCTTATGGCTTTTCTTTGCGATTTTGTTGGTGCATTTTTGTACTCATCTTTCAACTTATCCCAATCATCCGGCATACGAAGATGATTTTGTTTTATTCCTATTGCCGGAATGCTTTTTATATACATCCCCTTTTTCAGCACAGGATTCCCGTTTTTGTCTATTTTTATATCGCCCTTTTTAATGCCTTTTTTCGCATCGTCCTTTTTGTGCCTTTCATAAATGACAGCCGGGCCATAAATTGTGTCTTTATGCAAGTGACCTGCGATTCGCTTGTTATAAGCCCTATGTGAAACTCTCAGCTTTTTATATTCCTCTGCAATCTGTTCACTAAATCCCTCCCATGGATGTTCGATGGTTTTCCATTGAGGTTTTACATTCTTATTTTCTTCCTGTTTTTCAAAATCAATGAACGACTCTTTAATTTTCGGCAGGCACTGTATTGTCATAGCAATTATCGCCGCGTCAACTGCATGATGTCTGTGGTCGCCTCTAAGTTTGATTCCCTTTTCACTCCGTTCACCTTGTTCATCAAAAAATAATCCCCAGTCTCTTCTGAGTATTCCCGTGTAATCACCATTCGATGCAAAAACGTACCTTTTATTTCTGTCTTCGCTGCCATATAGAACTTTGTTTATCCAGTCTGATGTCTGAGTTGCGGCATATGCGGCTGAGCGAAGCTGTTCTTCTGTGAATCCCTCCTTAGGTGTCCTCCGATGAAGATTTTTCCATTTCGCCTCGTCCATCATATCAACATTATCCTTTGTTATGTAACGCTGGCCCTTTTCACCTTTTTGGGAATGTAGATGCTTAAATATTTTCTCCACATTTCCAAATTTTTCTTCGCTTAACCAGTCAATAGGTGTTCTGTTACCTTTTCCTTGATTAGCCGTGGCATAACATAATACCAGATTGCTCATACTGTTATCGCCGCCCTTACTTCTTGGTACAATATGGTCAACCTCAAGGCCGCTTCCATCGGCTGCTGTTTTATCGGTTATCGTTACTCCAGAATAAGCACACATTTCTCTTTGCTGTTTGCATAACCTCACACGTTTTACCGCGTTTTCTCTTTGTGTACTTGTTATGTTGGGGGCATTAAAGTTGTGTGTTTCGATTATCTCTTTTTTAAGTCCATCAATAGCTTTATTTTTCTGCACTTTTTTGGCAATAACTTTTTCGCTCTGCCTTGCTTCTCTTGCAAGTTCTATTACAACTCTATCCGGTCTGCCGTACTTTCTGGTGTATTCCATCAGATGTCTTCTAACCTCGTGAATACTTTTCCTGACAACAGGATTAGAAATACCATCCGATACGGGCGGCAATATTCCAGGATGTTTTTGTTGGAAGTTCCTGATTTGCTTATTGACAACAACTTCTTTTGTTGAGTATCTTTTTCTCGTTAAGTCATCAGCACCGTTTGAAGCATCTTCGGCATACATATTCCTTGCCTCGGTTACGCTCCAGCCGTCTCTTAAATACGGCAGAAGATTTTTAATAGCTTTTCTTGAAAGATTTACCCTTTGGTCTTTTTTAGGTCTCTTTTCCCACACAGAGATAAATTTTTCAGTTTGTTCATCAGTTAAGTTCCACCATTTTTTGCACCCGTCACTTAATTTGGTTTTGTCATCTTCTTCGTTAGGGTCAAACTTTAAGATGGCTTTGTTTACAGAATCCTTAATTTTACTGTCAAATGAAACCCATGTATCCTCACCGAAAACATCACAAACTATTTGAGAATAAAAATAGTCACCATTTACAGTAAATTTATCTTCATCGGTGTTAAGGGTATAAAGCGTTTTATTAGCGCCCTTGTTTATTCCAAGAGCTGTTCTTATCGTGCCTTCAGAAGCCGTCCGTTGTTTTCTTACTGCTTTTACGACTTTTGGCCTTTCTTCATCATTCAGTTTTCTGATTGGTTCTGCTGGCAGAGTTATGCGAATATTATTAACACTCGTAAGAACTAAGAATTCTTGCGAGTACATATCTGCCTTTGGGCATTTTTCGTCTGTTGGTTCTAAGTCACACCTTCCAAGTGTTCCGAGGTCCCAGTATGCTTTTCTTTGACTGAACAATACGCCTTGACGTCGCCATGTATTGGTCTTTTGCGGATTATAAATTTCTTTTTTAACTTCATCTGTTAGTTGGGCGGAAAGTTCCCCACCGAAACCTTTTTGTGTTTCCCAGATTTTCAGAAATTCAGCAAGTATCATATGCCTGTCAGCAACAAATTCGGACTCTTTCTCTCCGAAGGCATTGGCTCTGTTCCTGACTCTGTCATTTCTCAATTTTTTGTTTGCAGTATTAGTTTTTCTGTTTTCATACTCTATCGCTATAAGCTCACCAAATGTTTCAGCACCTTTTTCTTTCATTATTTTTTCTGTGTATTCAACCGTGCCGGGTATTTCTGCCGGATCTTTTTTCTTCTTTTTGCTGTTTTCTGTCTTCTCTGGTTCCTCATCAAACCACCACGCCCCGCGTCGTTGTGCAAGATGCAATAAAATCCTGCCGAATTTTTCGCCAGCACTGAATTTGTCGTCTTTTTTAAGCTCTTTACGAACTGCATCACGTCGAAGTAACCAGGGATTAATATTTTCCCATTCTTGAAGTTTTTCTTTTTCTGTTGGTATCCAGTTCTTTTTGAGAAGATATTTGCGAAGACGTATTTTAAGTTTTGCTCGTCTTTCAATCGAGCGTCTTTGTTGCCTTTGTGAACGTCTTGCCTGATTCTTTGGAGCACCTCGCTTGTCCACAGACTCCTCGACGCCAGCGGGGAAAACGCTGACCCCCATTTCTATCAATTTTTTGTCCGTATCCACCCATGCAGAACCGACTGAATTTGACCCGATATCAAGCCCCAGTAATTTCATACTATACCCCCGCGTTTTCTAAACGCTTTTATTAGTGGCGCATTTTAACCTGAAGCGCAACGCTGCAGGTTAAAAGCAGCCCCCCTTCGGGGGGCTGGAGTTTTTCGCATTTGCTACCAGGATAGATAAAGTAAGAATGAGGCGACATTGCTGCCGCCC
>Ga0315279_10007256_pt1 | contig 13765 bp, 10 predicted proteins | sample YL17G06_20_MG_FD_203694 | JGI IMG/M metagenome (GOLD analysis project Ga0315279, IMG submission 203694) | Sediment microbial communities from Yellowstone Lake, YNP, Wyoming, USA - YL17G06_20 | ecosystem: Environmental > Aquatic > Freshwater > Lake > Sediment | place: USA: Wyoming | collected... | reverse complement strand
CGGTAAAGAGAACCTCAAATAAAAGAATAGGGATTATTGCTACCGAATTTACTACTAAAAATCAAGCTTATCCCATAGAGATTAAAAGAATTGCTCCTGAAATAGAAGTTTTTTCCAATTTTTGTCCAGAATTTGTACCCCTAGTAGAAACTGGTAAATTTACTGCCCCTGAAACCTACGAAGTTGCCCGAGAATATCTAAAACCCCTAAAAAAAGCACGAATTGATACTTTAATATTAGGTTGCACCCATTGTTCTTTTTTAAAAAAAGTGATTTCTGAGATTATAGGTCAAGAAGTAATATTGATTGATCCAGCAGTCAGTACCTCATTAATTTTAAAAGAAATCCTTAGTCAGAAAGGAATTTTAAAAGAAAGAGGGAAATGTGAAGAAAATTATTATACTACTGGTTTGCCTGAAAAAGTAGAAAGAATAGCTAAAATTATTCTTAATAATAATAAAAAGTGGGGTCAGGCCTACACTTGACACTTTAAAAATTAGAAATTTCAAATAAGTGTCAAGTGTAGGCCTGACCCCAAAATATGACCCAAAATATAAATGTAATTTTTAGAAAAATATGTTAAAATTATCCTAAAGTTAGTCTTAATGAGGAGGTAAATAAAGATGAAAGCAGATAAAGTCTGGATGGATGGAAAGATGGTCGATTGGGATAAGGCTCAGGTTCATGTTTGTGCTCATGCTCTACATTATGGAAGTGGAGTATTTGAAGGAATAAGGTCTTATAAAACTGAAAAAGGTACTGCAGTTTTTAGATTAAAAGAACATATTGATCGATTGTTTAATTCAGCAAAAATATTAAAAATGAATATTCCCTACACTAAAGAGCAAATTAGACAAGCTATTAAGGATACCATAAAGATAAACAAATTAAAGAGTTGTTATATTCGTCCTTTAATATATCGTGGTTTTAAAGAATTAGGAGTAAATCCTTTTAAATGCCCAGTAAATTGTGCTATTGCTGTTTGGGAATGGGGCGCTTATTTAGGCGAAGAAGCAATAGTCAATGGGATTAAGACTAAGATTTCGAGTTATGCCCGAAGTTATATTAACTCAACGTCTCAAAAGGCTAAAATCTGTGGAAATTATATTAATTCTATATTTGCTAATATGGAAGCCCTAGAAGCAGGAGTAGATGAAGCAATTTTATTGGATACTAGAGGTTATGTAACTGAAGGCTCAGGAGAAAATATATTCTGGATTAGAAATGGAGTTATTTATACTACTCCTGCCGCCACAGTATTAGAAGGAATTACCCGCGATTCTGTAATAAAGATTGCGCAGGATATGGGCTACCAAGTTCAAGAAAAATATACCTGCAGAGATGAACTTTATATATCTGATGAGGTCTTTTTTGCTGGTACAGCTGCTGAGGTTACACCGATCAGAGAGATTGATAACTATCAGATTGGCGAAGGAAAACGTGGTCCTGTAACTGAAAAAATTCAAGAAAAATACTTTGCCATTGTGAAAGGAAAAGACCAAAAATATTTAGATTGGCTCGATTATATCTAAGAAAAAGTGGGGTCAGGCCTACACTTGACACTTTAAAAATTAGAAATTTCAAATAAGTGTCAAGTGTAGGCCTGACCCCTATAATAAGAGGAGGAAGTTAGAAGATGACTACTTCGAATAGAGTAAAGAGCATAAATCCGTCCCAGACTTTGGCTATGACCGCTCAGGCGATAAAGATGAAGCGGGAAGGAAAGAAGGTCATCAGTTTTGCTGCTGGTGAGCCTGACTTTGATACTCCCAAAAATATCAAAGAAGAGGCTATATCTGCAATTAAACAAGGATTTACTCACTATACGGTTAATTCGGGAATAATTGAATTGAAAGAAGCAGTAATGGGAAAATTAAAAAAAGATAATAAAGTAGAATATAAGCCTGCAGAAATTATTATTTCTAATGGAGCAAAACAATGTTTATTTAATGCCATATTAACCGTTTGCAATCCAGAAGATGAAGTATTATTGCCGACTCCTTGCTGGGTTAGTTATACTGAGCAGATAAAATCCGCTCAAGCAGTCCCAATATTTATTAATACTTATCAGGAGGATGCTTTTAAATTATCTGCTGCTCAAGTTGAAGAAAAAATATCTTCAAAGACTAAATTACTTATCTTAAATAGCCCTAATAATCCTACTGGTGCTGTATATGAAGTGGAAGAGCTAAAAAAGATAGCTCAGCTTCTTGTAAAGTATGATATTTATTGTATATGTGATGAAATATATGAAAAACTAATTTATGATGAAGCTGAACATTTTACTATTGCTTCTTTAAGTAAGGAAGTAAAAGCTAAAACTATTATTATAAATGGTGTTTCTAAATCATATGCTATGACTGGTTGGAGGATTGGTTATGCAGCAGGGCCAGAAGATATTATTTCTGGAATGGGTAAAATTCAAGAACATAGCACTTCTAATCCAAATTCTATAGCTCAAAAAGCTAGTGTGGAAGCCTTAAACGGGAGACAAGATACTATCGAAGAGATGAGAAGCGAATTCGAAGAGAGAAGGAAATATATGGTAGAAAAGCTAAACAAGATAAAAGGAGTTTCCTGTCTTAAGCCTTCTGGAGCCTTTTATGCTTTTCCTAATGTGAGTAAAATATTAGAGAAAGGTGTTAAATATAATGGTAAGAGAATTATTAATTCGTTTGGCCTTGCTGATTTTATCTTAAAGGAAGTGGAAGTTGCTTTAATTCCGGGTAGTGCTTTTGAAGCAGAAGGATATTTGAGGTTGTCTTATGCTACTTCTATGGAGGATGTTAAAGAGGGGTTGAATAGAATAGAAAATATTTTAAAATAAATTATGAAAGAATATCAGTTTGTCGTTTATAAGTTGCAAAAATTAGCTATTTTGCTCAGGATTTTGGGTTTTGATGTCTTATATTCCCAAAATAAAGATTATATACTAGTTATTAATCTAGCTAAAAGAGAAAATAGGATTTTATTATCCAGGGTAAAGTTTTTAAGAAAATTGCCCTGGATTTTTTATCTTAAAGAAGACGATCTTGATGGACAATTAGAACAAACTATAAAAGAATTGAAATTAACAGTAAAAAAAGAAAATATCTTTACTAGGTGTTCAAAATGTAATAATTTCTTACAAGAAATACAGGAAGATGAAGTGAAGAGAGAGATTCCTTTTGACGTTTTTGGTCGAGGTTATTGGTTTAAAAGATGTTTTAATTGTGGGAAAATTTTTTGGAACGGGAACCATATAATAACCTTAAAAGAAAAACTTAAGAAATTAAAATTTTTGATTTAATTACTAAGAAGAAGCCCGTAGGGGCGTATTGCAATACGCCCCTACAAACATAAATGAATATTAACAAATGTTTCAAAATCAATATTATTAAAGGATATTGAACAAAGATGAAGATATTGGATAATTTAAATAAAAAACAGCAGGAAGCGGTAGAAATAAAAGAAGCTCCCGTTTTAGTTATTGCGGGGGCAGGTAGTGGAAAAACAAAAGTCTTGACTCATAGAATTGCTTATTTAATTTTTCAAAATAAGGTAAACCCTGGTAATATATTAGCGGTGACCTTTACTAATAAAGCTGCCCAAGAGATGAAAGATAGGGTTGAATTTTTAAGTAAAGATATTTCTGGCAGTAAAATGATAAAAGGTTTGTGGATGGGAACTTTTCATGCTATCTGTGCCCGAATTTTGCGACAGGAGATAGAGATACTGGGCTATGATAAAAATTTTGTTATCTATGATAAAGCCGATCAACTCAGTCAAATTAGAAGGTGTCTTAATATTCTTAATTTAGATAGTAAAAAATATAGCCCTAATATTATTTCTTCTATAATAGATAAGGCAAAGAATAATTTAGAAGACGTAGAACTATTTGAATATAATGCTGTAAGCTACTTTAAGAAAATTATAGTAAAGATTTACCAACAATATCAAAAAGAATTATTCGAAAACAACGCCCTAGATTTTGGAGACCTAATTTTACTTACGGTGAAGCTCTTGAGAGAAAGACCTGAGATTTTAGAAAATTATCAGAATAAATTTAGGCATATCTTGGTAGATGAATATCAGGATATAAATTTAGCTCAATATCAGTTAATAAAATTACTTTCGGGAAAATATCATAATTTATTTGTAGTAGGCGATCCTGATCAGAGTATTTATAGATTTAGAGGAGCTGATTTAAGTAATATTTTAAGATTTGAAGAAGATTTTCCTCATAGTAAAGTAATCAAATTAGAACAAAATTATCGGTCTACCAAAGTGATATTAGAGGGAGCAACAAATCTTATAAAATACAACCGAAATCGAAAAGAAAAGGAACTTTGGACCGATAAAAAGGGTGGGGAAAAGATAAGATGTTTTGAGGCCGCCAGTGCCCTTGATGAGGCAGTATTTGTAAGTCAGGAGATTATACAATTAAATAATAAAGAGGGCAAAGATTTTAAAGATTTTGCCATTTTGTATCGGACTAATGCTCAGTCGAGGGCCTTTGAAGAGGTCTTTAATAAACAGAGGATCCCTTTTAAAGTAATAGGTGGTTTAAGATTTTATGAAAGAAAAGAAGTAAAAGATATTTTAGCTTACCTTCGCTTTATTTATGACCAAAAAGATGAGATAAGCTTTTTAAGAATTATTAATAATGCTAAATTAGGTATAGGTAAAATTACTTTAAGCAAAATAGAAGATTTAGCTAAAAAAAATGATTTAAATTTTAACCAGGCTCTAAAACAAGGTTTAAAGGTAATAAAAATTTCTGCAGACAGAATAGAAGGAATAAAGAAATTCACTTTTTTAATCGATGAATTTATTGAAAAGAAAAATAAAATTAAGGGCAGTGAACTGTTAATAAAATTAATTCAAGCCATCGATTATTATAAGGAACTTGAAAAAGAAGGAGAATTTAAAGCTCAAAGTAAAATCGAAAATGTAAAAGAATTAATTCTGGCGGTTCAAGAATTTGAAGAGAATAATATGGATAGATCTTTAAGTGCTTTTTTAGAATATGTAGCTTTGATCACTGATATTGACCTTTATAAAGGAGAAGAAGATGTAGTTACGGTTATGACCTTGCATAGTGCCAAGGGTTTGGAATTTCCAGTGGTTTTTATTACCGGTTTTGAAGAGGGCATATTTCCCCATTCTCGTTCCGTAAATAAGGAAGAGGAATTAGAAGAAGAGAGAAGATTATGTTATGTAGGGATGACCAGAGCTAAAGAGAAATTATATTTAACTTATGCCTGGAGAAGAAATTTAAATGGCAACACTCTATTTAATAGTGTTTCCCGATTCTTAAACGAAATCCCTAAACATCTTCAAGAAAAAGTAAGTGTTGAAGAGGTAGAAGAAATTCCTTCACTTAATAAAATAAAGGAAAAGATTGAAGTAGAGGTGGGAGATAAAATAAGACATGCAGATTGGGGGATAGGTACCGTACTAGATAAGATAGGTACTGAAAATGATATTTTTATAACTGTGGATTTTAAAAAAGTTGGATTAAAAAAATTATCCATGAATTATGCACCATTGGAGAAATTATAATAAATAGCGTATAACGTATAGGATAAATCATAAAAACTAAAAACTTAAAGCGAAAAGCGAAAAACCATAATTTAAAATTCAAAACTTTTTCTTTAATTTTAAGTTTTGAGCTTTTAGTTTTACGCTATTCTTATTTTAATGCTTCTTCATTTATTTCGATAGTTACTTGAGATTTTAATTCTTCTATTAGGTTATCAAAAGCCTCTTTCTGTTTTGTAGATAATAAAGTTGGTAATATCTCTTCTTTGACTTCCTCAAAAGTTTTAAGTACTTCTGGTTTTTTATCTGTTACCTTTAAAATATGAAAACCATATTCACTTTTTATAATATCACTTATATCTCCAATTTCTAAAGCAAAGACTACATTTTCAATTTCAGGAATTAGGTCACCTTTAGATACATATCCTAAATCTCCTCCTTGGGCTGCACTCGGACCAGTAGATTTTTCTTTGGCAATTTCAATAAAATCTCCTCCTGCTTTTAATTTTTCCAAAATATCCTTGGCTACTTCCTCAGTCTCTACTAAAATATTATATAAATAAACCTGTTCTTTAGTGATAAAATTATTTTTATTTTCTTCATAGTAAGTTAAAGCTTCTTGATCATCTACTTTTACTTTTTCTATTATTTCTTTTTCTATTAAAGATTGAACTAATATTTGTTCAGTTGTTATTTTAATCTGTTCTAATACATCTTTATCTTGCTCTAAACCCCTGTTTTTCGCCTCTTGAATTAATAATTTTTCTGAGATGATTTGGTCAAGTACATTCCTTTTAGTAAGCTGAAGTTTATTATTTTCAGGTATTTGATCCCATAATTGATTAAATTCACCCAAAGTAATAGTCTGTCCATTAAAAGAAGATAATATCGTTTCGGGAGGCAGGGTAGTTTCGGTTTTTTCTTCGGAAGGTAGGATAGTTTCAGCGGTATCTGTATTGGTCTCGGTAGGGGATGTTTGTTCACCAGCGAAAATTGAAATAGGATTAAAATTTAAAAAGACCAATATACCTAAAATAGTAATGAGTAGGTATTTAGAAATATTCTTATTTTTGTTCATTTTATGACTCCCTTTAAAATTGAAAAATAGATTACCTTTGCATCTTAACATTTTTTAAATTAATTGTAAAGAAAAATAAACTTACCGGGAACCATCTAAAGATTTGATTTTAATTTTAGTTAGTGTAGTGATATAATATAAATAAAAATTTAGGTGAGGCAATTTTAGGAGGGAAGTTGACCGGGAAACTGGCGAGAAAGTTACCTTTAGTTGGTGGCTCGCTGGTCAGCCTCATAAAGAGAGAGGAACCACTTCTGGACATATTTGATGAGGATGCTGACCTAATAGTCTATTTAGAGCTGTTAGGTATTAAAGAAGATAAGTTACGGTTAAGTGTAGCGAATAATAAACTTATTATTGATGCAGATAAAGATTATCATAAAGAAATTTCTCTTCCCGCAGTGGTTAATACAAATAGTTTTACCAAGAGATATAAAAATAATATATTGGAAGTCAGGTTAAAAAAAGCAGATTACAAAACAGTTTAAAAGCAACAAAGTATAGAATAAATAATAATAAACTGAATAATTATATAGATAACTGAAATTCTTGATGATATATGTAAATTCAATAAGTATTTTGGAATATTTTTAAAAAATAATTATTTGCATTTTTTATCTGGAGGTGCTAGTTATGTACCAAGAAAAAGATAAATATCGTTTACTGATAGAGAACTGGCCTGATAGATTAGCTTATTGTAAAATGGTCCGGGATAACACCGGAAAACCGGTGGATTATATCTTCTTAGAGATCAACTCATCCTTTGAGGCTCTGACCGGGCTTCCAAGAGACCATATTATTGGCAAAAAGGTGACAGAATTATATCCTGGGATTAAGGGCTTAGGCTTTGATTGGATCGGCGTCTTCGATCAAGTAGCAGCTATTGCTACCGGTCAGAGGATCCATTTCCAACAGTACCTTGACCAGCAAGATCGCTGGTACGAAGTAACCGCCTACAGTGACCAACCCGGCTATTTCGCCGTGGTCTTCCATGATATTACCGAGAATAAGAAGGTTGAAGAAGAACTGCGGCAACGTGAAAAGAACTTTTTCACCTTAGTCGAGAACGCCCCGGATATGATCGTACGTTTTAACCTAGACCTGCAGCACATTTATGTTAATGCAGCGGTCGAGCATCAGTTTGGAGTTCCGGTCCATAGGTTTATAGGAAAAACCTTCCTGGAAATTAAAAAAGGGGACAGGTCCACTTATTTTTATAAGATGGCAATATGATAGAGAAGATCTTGAGGGAAAACCTGATGAAATAGAAAATATTTTTTGGAAAAATTTTACTTAATATTAATTGAAATTTGTAGGGGAATGGCATATGCAATATGCCCCTACAAATTATTGTGACGCACGATTATTTTAAAACAATACCCATTGGCTTGACAAAACTTTAAAATAGAAATAATAAGATAAAAAAATGACTTTTAATTCCAGTAATATTAAAAAAAATATAGAAAGATTAAGAGAAAAAATAAGATACCATAACTATAGATACTATATATTAGATGACCCGATTATTTCTGATGCTGAATATGATCAATTAATGAAAGAATTAATGGAATGGGAAAAGAAATATCCTCAATACATTACGACTTCTTCCCCCACGCAAAGAGTAGGAATAGAGCCAGTTCCAGAATTTACCACAGTACAACATATTACTCCCATGTTAAGTCTGACTAATGCTTTTTCGTCTGAAGAATTGCGAGCTTATGACCAAAGGATAAAAAAATTAATTCCTCAACAAAAATTAGATTATGTAGTAGAGTTAAAGATTGATGGACTTGCAGTTGCTTTAGTCTATGAAAATGGCATCCTTGTAAGGGGAGCTACCCGAGGAGATGGGATAACCGGGGAAGAAATTACTTCCAATCTTAAAACCATAAAAACTATACTATTAAAATTATTTGGTAAAGATATCCCTTCCCTTATCGAAGTGTATGGCGAAGTATATATGAAAAAGAGTGACTTTAAAAAATTAAATGAAGATAGAATGAAAAATGAAGAAAGTTTATTTGCAAATCCCCGGAATGCAGCAGCTGGTTCAGTACGACAATTGGATCCTCATATTACTGCACAAAGACATTTAGAAACCTTTATTTATCAAGCTACTTTTCCTGAAGGACCTAAGTTTAATAATCATATGGAAGTCTTGAATTATTTGAAAAAGATAGGATTTAAAGTAAATCCCTACATCGAGTTTTGTTCAGATATAGACAGTGCTATAAATTATTGTCAACGATGGATAGAGAAGAGAAAAGAATTAGATTATGAGATTGATGGAATGGTGATAAAAATTAATTCTCTAAAGATGAGGGAAGAATTGGGATTGACTACCCGAAGCCCTCGTTGGGCTATTGCTTATAAGTTTCCTGCCCAACAGGTAACCACAAAAATTCAAGATATTATTGTTCAAGTAGGGAGGACTGGAGCCCTAACTCCAGTGGCTATGCTTGACCCGGTTAAAATATCCGGCTCAGTAGTGCAAAGAGCAACTCTACATAATGAAGACGAAATTAGGAGAAAAGATATACGAATTGGGGATACCGTCTTAGTTCAAAAAGCTGGAGAAGTAATACCTGAAGTGGTTAAAGTAATTAAGGAGAAGAGGACTGGTAAAGAAAAGGAATTTGTTATGCCTTCTAAATGTCCAGTATGTGGGGCAAAAGTATTTCGATTAGAAGGTGAGGTAGTCTCTCGGTGCAATAGCCTCACTTGCTTAGCTCAACTAAAGGAAAGAATAAGGCATTTTGCCTCTCGAAATGCCATGGACATAGAAGGATTGGGTCCAGCCATAATTGACCAATTAGTGGAAAATGGGCTAATTAAGAATGTTTCTGATTTATATTTTTTAAAAAGAGATGATTTAATCTCCCTTGAGCGAATGGCTGAGAAATCTGCGGATAATTTAAGGAATGCAATTGAAAAAAGTAAAAACCGATCTTTTGCTAATTTAATTTATGGTCTTGGGATACGCTATGTTGGGGTTCATACATCTGAAGTGATTACCAGATATTTTCCAACTTTAGATAAATTAAGGAAAATTAATTTAGAAGAATTGATAGAGATTAACGAAATTGGACCTAAGATTGCAGAAAGTACAGTCCTTTTCTTTAAAGAAAAAGAAAATTTAGATATTATTGAAAGGTTAAGAAGTGCTGACTTGAACTTTGGTCAGAAAGAAGAGAAAAAGAGAAAAAAGAAAAGAGCCCAAATTTTTACTGGAAAACAATTTGTTTTAACTGGCACCTTAAAGGATTTTACCCGTACTCAGGTCACAGAAATAATCGGTGAATTAGGAGGCAGGGTTACCAGTAGTGTGAGCAAGAAGACTGATTATGTGGTGGTAGGAGAAGATCCAGGATCAAAATACCAAAAAGCTAAAAAATTGGGAAAAACTATTATTGATGAAGAGGAATTTAAAAAATTAATTGATAAATAAAGTTAAAAAGTTACCCAGTTACCCAGTCTGCCAGTTGACCGGTTAATTTAGTATATAGTTGATAGTATATAGTCATTGCGAGCTCTGATTTATCGGAGCGTGGCAATCTCTTTATTAAACTAAAAAGTTAAAGCTAAAAGCGAAAAATCATAATTCAAAATTCAAAACTTTCTTGGAATTTTTAGCTTTAAGTTATGGTTTTGCACTTTACGTTTTTCATTTTTCGCTTTTTTATTATACACTAAACGCTGTTTACTACCAAATAATTAACGCGGTGCGCAATACGCAATACGCGATACCAATTAAACCTGGAGGATAATATGACTGAAAAAATAATTACCAAGAAAGAAGTAGAATATGTAGCTCAATTGGCTAAATTAGAATTCAATGAAGAAGAAAAAGAAGAATTCACTTCTCAATTAAATTCAATTTTAGGTTATTTTAAAAAGTTAAATGAAATTAATACTGAAAATACTCCTCCCACAGCTTACATTATTTCAATGCCTAATTTGCTTAATGAGGATAAGGTTGAACCATCTTTGCCTCAAGAAGAAGTCCTTTCCAATGCTAAATATGTTAAAAAAGGTTATTTCCAAGTTCCTAAAATAATATAATCTAAAATATTATCTTTGTTATTCCTGTGAAGCCTTGCTTCATTGGGGTCATTCCGTTGTAGGGGTTCGATTCATCGAGTCCGTAAATAAGCGGGTCGGATAAATCCGACCCCTATCTCGACAGATTTGCCTATCCACAAGTGACACTGGCAAAACCAAAATTACATTTCCACCGTCATAGACAGTGGATTTCTAGGTTTTATTAAAAATCAAAAATTAAAGCAAGAGGAGGAAAGATAATTGACCTTAAACCGATTAACTGCTCACGAAGTTATTAACTTAATTAAAAAAAAGAAAGTTACTGCCTTTGAAGTTATACAAGATATCTACCATCAAATAGATAAATTTGATAATATAATTAAAGCTTTTTTAATTCTTAATCGAAAGGAAGCATTTCAACAAGCTAAAGAAATAGATGTAAAAGTAAAGAACGGAGAAAAACTACCTCCTTTGGCCGGTGTAGCAGTGGCTATAAAGGATATAATTACTACCAAAGGATTAGAGACTACTTGCGGTTCAAAGATACTCAAAGGTTTTATCCCGCCCTATAATGCCACAGTAATTAATAAATTAAAGGAAGCGGGAGCTATAATAATCGGAAAAACTAATATGGATGAATTTGCGATGGGTTCATCTACTGAAAATTCTGCTTTCGGCCCTACTTGTAATCCCTGGGATTTAGAAAGGGTACCTGGTGGCTCAAGTGGTGGTTCTGCTGCTGCAGTGGCAGCAGATGAGGCATTTATTGCTTTAGGTACAGATACTGGTGGTTCTGTTCGTCAACCTGCTTCATTTTGTGGAATGGTAGGATTAAAACCTACTTATGGAAGGGTATCCAGATATGGCTTAGTTTCCTACGCCTCATCTTTAGACCAGATAGGTACTATAACTAAAGATGTCACTGATTGTGCTCTGACGATGAAAGTTATATGCGGTCATGATCATAAAGATTCTACTTCAGCAAATATAGAAGTTCCTGATTATCTAAAATCTTGTCAAGAGGGAATAGAGGGATTAAAGATTGGTGTTCCCAAGGAATATTTTATTGCAGGAATAGATCCAGAAGTTAAGGATGCCATTGATAAATCCTTAAAAGTGTTTGAAAAATTAGGGGCAAAGATAGAGGAAGTTTCACTACCTCACACCGAATATTCTTTACCCACTTATTATTTAATTGCTACTGCGGAAGCAAGTTCTAATCTTGCCCGTTATGATGGAGTACAATATGGTTATAGAACAGAGGATTATGAAGACTTGTCTTCTATGTATAAGAAGACTAGAAGCGAAGGTTTTGGTAATGAAGTAAAGAGAAGAATTATGTTAGGAACTTATGCTTTAAGTTCAGGATATTATGATGCTTATTACTTAAAGGCACAAAAAGTTCGCACTCTGATTAAAGAGGATTTTGATAAAGCCTTTAGTAAATATAATATTCTTATTACTCCTACTTCTTCCACCCCTGCTTTTAAACTGAAGGAAAAAGTCGCCGATCCTTTAACTATGTATTTGTCTGATATCTACACCATTCCTATTAATTTAGCTGGTATTACAGCCATCTCTCTTAATTGTGGATATAATAAAAATAATCTGCCTCTAGGTTTACAGATTATAGGTAAACCGTTTGACGAAGAGACCATACTGCGAGCAGCTTATAATTTTGAACGGAATAGCGAAGTAGAAAAGAAAAAACCAGAGATATGCTCAACAAAAGGTAAGGAGGAAGCATAATGAAAGAAGATGTAGTAATTGGCTTAGAGGTTCATATTCAACTAATGACCAATGCTAAAATGTTCTGCCACTGTAGTACTGATTATATCGGTAAAGAACCTAATACCAATACCTGTCCAGTATGTTTAGGCTTGCCTGGATCCTTACCGGTACTGAATAAAAAAGTTTTAGAATTTGCTATAAAAACCGCTTTAGCTTTGAATTGTAAAATTAATCCGACAAACATATTTCATCGAAAAAACTATTTTTATCCTGATTTACCCAAAGCTTACCAGATATCTCAATATGATATTCCCGTAGGGGTAAATGGATATATGGAAATATCTCTTCCTGGAAACAAAGAGAAACGAAAGATTGGCATTACCCGAGTTCATATAGAAGAAGATGCTGGTAAATTGGTTCATGAAGGGGATATTACTTCATCATCTTATTCTCTGGTAGATTATAATCGATGTGGTATACCGTTAGCAGAAATTGTAACTGAACCAGATTTTCGTTCACCAGAAGAAGCTCGAATATTTCTGATGAAATTAAGAAGTATCGTTCAGCATCTGGGAGTATGTGATGGAAATATGGAAGAAGGTTCGATGCGTTGTGATGCCAACGTTTCGGTAAGAGAGTCCCAAACTGGGGCTTTAGGTACTAAAACAGAAATAAAAAATATGAATTCTTTTCGAGCGGTGAAAAAGGCTCTACAATTTGAAGTAGATCGACAAAAGAAAATTTTAAGTGAGGGAGAAAAGGTAATTCAGGAAACCAGACATTGGGATGAATCGAAAAATATTACAGTTTCTATGAGGAGTAAAGAAGAGGCTCATGATTATCGCTATTTCCCCGAACCAGATCTGCTACCCCTTCAGGTAGATTTAAAGATGATAGAAGAAATCAGAAAAAATCTTCCCGAATTACCTGAAGCAAGGAAGGAACGTTTTATTAAAGATTATCAGATTCCTGAATATGATGCTGAAATATTAACTTCGAGTAAAGTTTTGGGCGATTATTATGAAAAAGCTACTTCCTTATATTCGAATAATAAAGTTTTAAGTAATTGGATTATAGGTGAATTAATGCACTATTTAAATGAGGAGAAAGTAGAGATAGAAGATTCTCCAATTTCTCCTGATAATTTAGTAGAAGTGTTGAAACTAATAGATAAGGGAGTAATTAGTAGTAAGATGGCTAAAGAAGTCTTCGAAAAAATGTTTAGGACTGGTAAAAGTGCTTCTCAGATTGTTAAAGAGAGTGGTATTACTCAGATTACCGATGAAAATGAATTAATAGAATTAATAGATAGAGTAATTAAAGAAAATCCCCAATCGGCAATTGATTTTAATCAAGGAAAAGAGCAGGCTTTAAACTATTTAGTAGGCCAGG
>Ga0315279_10007255_pt1 | contig 13767 bp, 16 predicted proteins | sample YL17G06_20_MG_FD_203694 | JGI IMG/M metagenome (GOLD analysis project Ga0315279, IMG submission 203694) | Sediment microbial communities from Yellowstone Lake, YNP, Wyoming, USA - YL17G06_20 | ecosystem: Environmental > Aquatic > Freshwater > Lake > Sediment | place: USA: Wyoming | collected... | reverse complement strand
TAGGTGCGGCAAGCATCTTCGTCGCGAAAACGCCGCTCGAGGTCAATCAGCGCCCGTGGGTAATCCTCGCTCATACAACAATACACTACAGATTGGGCTAGGTTGAGTCAAGTAAATATCCCTATTGTTTTATGGGCGTATTCCGGAGGGCAGGAAGGACACGTCGCGCGCAAGAAGCCAATACTTTTGCCCCTCTTACCTGTTGGAAAGAAGGGAACAGGCTCTCGAACTCTGGACTAGGCGCGGCGGTTGTAGTGGATCCCAGGGGACTTGGCAGCCATGGCGCTATTGCGGATTTGGGTGAGGATTTCGAAGATTCCCTGTGAACTTGAAGCGTCCTTTTGTGCGCGCGGGGTCACGCAGATCAACAGGTCCAGTATCGGGACCCTATCGGGCGCCGCCACGCCCATGAGCATCTGCTGATATGCCTTCCCGAGATCGAAGGACTCGTAAAGAGCAAGGAGATGTGTCTTCCAGGTCTCCAGGACATATATGCAGTATCGTTCTGCCTCGCTGGAGCTCAGAATACAGACAAAATATCCGCCCCCCATGTGCCCCACAGTGAAGCCCGGCATCTCCAAACGCTCACCGCACAGCTTCAGGGCCCGCCCCAAGTGCCGGATGACCTTAACGCGCCCCTCGGCGCCCTGAATAGTCGCGAACTCGCGGAGATTCATGACTTCCGCGCATGCGAGCGCCAACGGTTCCTGCAAGATGATCCTCCGCTGCACTTCCCGCTTCATGGCCCACGCGTTGGGCAGCGACGTCATCTCGTCGCGGTGGGATGCGCTACGATTGTGTCGGAGTAGGGCGTCGATGCGTTGAAGCAGATTATGAGCGTCGAAAGGTTTGGGCACGTAATCATCAGCGCCCTGCGCCAAACCGTGCAGGATCTCTTCGTCTCCGGACATGGCGGAGAGCAACAGGACGGGTATCGTATAGAGCTTGGGGTCGCTCCGTATGCGGCGGCACACTTCGAAGCCCGATGTCCCCCCCGGCAGCATGATGTCCAGAACAAGCAGATCAAGTGCGTTGTTCCGGGCGACGCGAAGCGCCTCGACGCCCGTTTGTGAAACAAGACAATCATGTCCAGCCGCCCGGAGATAAGCGACCACGGCCTCCGCCGTTCGGGGATCGTCTTCTACGACTAAGATTTTGGCCACGGTTTATTCTGCTCCGACCGACACGTCGACGAACGTTGCTTACCTGAGTGTAACTGGTAGGCGAGGAGGGACTTGAACCCTCAATCCCGTAAGGGCAGCGGATTTTAAGTCCGCCGTGTATGCCATTCCACCACTCGCCCCTACCGTTCTCAACCGACGGCCCCGATTCCGACGGCCCCGAACAGGGCAAAGAAATCTTTGGAGGCGGCATCCGGAGTCGAACCGGAGATAGAAGGTTTTGCAGACCTTTGCCTTACCACTTGGCTATGCCGCCTTCCCTATTTTCATTCTATCCGACACCCGCCGCGCGTGTCAACCGAGTTTTGACACCGACGTAAGGCACAAGGGCGAGGCCGCTACACCTCTCTCGCGTATTCGGCGGTGACGGTGCTGGCCAGGCCGCCGCGGGGGTTGCAGGCGATGATTATCTTCATGCGGCGGGGTTTGCAGGCGTTGACGAGGTCGCCGAGCATGCGGTTGACGATGTGCTCGTACCAGATGCCGACGTCACGATAGGACATGAGGTAGTACTTGAGGGATCGGAGCTCGATGCAGCAGCGATGAGGCGTGTAGATGATCGTCACGCGGGCGAAATCGGGCAGTCCGCTGAAAGGGCACACGGAGGTGAACTCGTCGGTCGTTGTGGTGATCTCAGTGGTCTTGCCCACGGTCGTGTCGGCGTACTCGAAGTCGAAACACTCGAGCAGGGCAGGTTGAATCGCTTCGGGGCCTTTGAAGGGCAAGGTGCGATCGTGTGCTTTGAATTGATCCTTGGGTGACACAGCCGGGGGCGGCTGTGCTACAGATGGCCTGTCCGAATCGGAGTTCGGGCCCACTGATCCTGTCTCACTTGCCATGGTAGATGCACCTCGCGGTTGCGGTTTCTTGTACGATGACGATCTCGAGATCACTAATGACCTTCGACAGCCTTTCCCAGATCCATGCGCAGAGGCGTTCGCTCGTGGCCTCGTTGAGATCGGGAATGTCGTTGAGGCAACGGTGGTCGAGCGTGTCGTAGATCGACTCGAGAGCGCGTTCGAGGGTTGCCCGATCCGTCGCGGTCGAGCGGGATCTCGACCCTACCTCGATGCGGTAAGTGTGGCCGTGGAGGTTTCGGCAGGGGTGACCGTCGGGCAGATTGGGCAGCCGCTGGGCGGCCTCGAAGGTGAACCCGATCCTCGGCGGCAGCCCGCGATCGGGATCGGCCTCGAGCCGCACGGGAATGAACGCGTTGTCGCCGACGGGCGAGACTCGAACGCCTTTCAAGCCGGGCAGCTTGCGCGCGAGGCGCTCCTGTATCCATGCGGCGATGTCGCTCAGCGAGGCGGTGTTCATGCCCTCGATTTCATTCAGGTAGTGATGGTCGAGCTGCTCATGCAAGGGACGGAATGCCTCCTTGATGACGCCGTAATCGATGAGCCAGCCAAGGGTAGGGTCCACCTCGCCCTCGACGATCACCTCGATACGGAAACTGTGACCGTGCAAGCGGCTTGCGCGGCCATCGGCGGCGGTGTTGCGGTGCGCAGCCTCGACATAGAACTCTTTGACGAGTTGGACGTTCATCTAAACACCTCTTTGGCCGGGGGGCCAGATGTACTTGTGCAACTGGACCTGCAACCGCACTTCGAGGCGATCCTCGAGGATCCACGACGCGAGCGTAGCGGCATCGAGTGTGCCGAATGCGGGCGAGAACAGCACGGCATTGCAGCGCTTTGGCAAGTCGTGCCTGGCGACCTTATCGCGCGCCCACTCGAAGTCGGCGCGATCCGCGATCACGAACTTGACCTCATCGCTGGGCGTGATTGCGTCAAGGTTGGATTCGTCCGTCTTGCCGCACATGCCGCTGCCCGGGCATTTAACGTCCATGATCTTGATAGCTTCGGCTGGCAACGACGATATCGGAAGCGTCCCGTTCGTCTCGACGAGGACGGTATAACCATTGTCGATCAAGCAGGAAACCAGAGTCGGGCACGCCGACTGCGCCAGCGGCTCGCCCCCAGTGACTTCGACAAGGTCGCATCCAAGGGCGTCGCAGCGATCGAGAATCGAGTGCACTGACATGCGCGAGCCGCCATCGTAAGCATACGTGGTGTCGCAGTATGTGCAGCGGAGGTTGCAGCCCGCAAGTCGCACGAAGGTGCACGGCATGCCGGCCCAGGTGGACTCGCCCTGGATGCTCTTGAAGATCTCGGAGACATCGAGTTCCGCGTCCATCCGTTGATTATGTGACACAACTGAAGTCATACTGAGATTATATCGCGGGTTGGGAACGAAAGCATTGTGGGAGGCGCCGGTCAGACTCGTCAGACCGGTCCGACAGGTCAGACAATTGCAGTGGGGAGGTGTTCATGCTTAGGCGATTGGCCATTGGGGTATTCACTCTTGTCGTGGGGCTTCTTGCGGCCTCGTGTTCGTCGAAGCTCGATTCGAACGCACTGTTGGAGCAGGCGAGGAAGCATGACGTGCGGATCCTGCGCGACACTTGGGGCGTGCCTCACATCTTCGGGGCTACGGATGCTGACGCGGCGTTCGGGTTTGCATACGCGCATGCGGAGGACGATTTCCCCACGATCCAGGACACGTTGCTGATCTCACGGGGAGAACTGGCCTCAGTAAAGGGATCCGAAGCGGCGCCGCTCGACTACCTGATCCATCTGTTCCGGATCCGGGAGGTCATCGACGAGAAATATGAAACGGATCTTCGTCCGGAAACGCGCGCCCTTTGCGAGGCGTACGCGGAAGGGATAAACCTGTACGCTTCGCTGCATCCGAAGCAGGTGATCAAGCACAGCCTGTTTCCCGCAAACGGCAAGGATGTTGTTGCGGGCTTTGTTGGGCGAACACCGCTCTTCTTCGGGCTGAATCGCAACGTGGAAGAGTTGTTTCGCCCCAATCGCGCGAAGGCCGTCTCGGAGAAATTGCCTGTGGCCGCGGCGGAGGCCTTCTACACGCAAGGGGCGGAGATCGGCTCGAACGGGATAGCCGTGGGCCCGAATCGTTCGGCGGACGGCAAGACGCGGCTCGCGGTGAATTCGCATCAGCCGTGGACGGGTCCCGTGGCATGGTATGAAGCCCACATGCACAGCGGCGAGGGAATGGATATTGTCGGCGGCGTTTTCCCCGGCTCGCCCATCGTCTTGCACGGGCACAACCGCAATCTCGGATGGGCGCATACCGTGAACATGCCGGACCTTGTCGACATCTACGTGCTCGAGATGAACCCGGACAATGCGAACCAGTACAAGTTCGACGGGCAGTGGCGCGACCTCGAGGTCGGCAAGGCCCGGATCAACGTGCGGGTCTTCGGGCCGTTCAGTTGGACAGTCAAGCGCGAGGTGCTGTGGTCCGTGTACGGGCCGGTGGTACGGCAACCGCATGGCGTGTACGCGATTCGTTACGCCGGCTGGGGAGACATCCGGCAGGTCGAGCAATGGTACCGCATGGGCAAGGCGACGAACTTTGACGAGTGGCTGGATGCCGTGCGGATGCGCGCCATTCCGTCGTTCAACATCGTCTACGCGGACAAGGTCGGGAATGTCTATTACCTGTACAACGCCCTCCTGCCGCTGCGTGCGTCCGGATATGATTGGAGACAATATCTGCCCGGGAACACGTCGGAAACGCTATGGACCGATTATCTCCCGTTTGAAAGGCTGCCCCAGGTGAAGAATCCCGCAAGCGCTTTTGTCATTAGCTGCAATAGCGCGCCGTACAAAACCACCATAGGGCTCGAGAACCCGAAAGAGGAAGACTATGCGCCATCGATGGGCATCGAGACTACGATGACGAATCGCGCGTTGCGCGCACTCGAGCTGTACGGCGGTGATGATTCCATTACGGCGGAGGAGTTCCTGGCCTATAAGTTCGACTTGGCATACTCGGAGAAGAGCGTTGTAGCGGATCTGCGAAGGCAGATACTGAATTTGCCCCCAAGTGATGACCCTGTTGTGCTTGAGGCCATCAAGGCACTCCGCGCGTGGGACCTCCGGACGAATGTCGATAACCCAGGGACGGCCATCGGCATCCTGGTGCTTGAACCCGCGGTACGGGCGCAGTTGTCCGGAAGAAACCCGCCGGATCTGATGCAGTTGGTCCGCGACAAGGCTCATTTGCTCAAAGATAGGTACGGGCGGGTAGATGTCCCTTGGGGTGAGGTCAACTGGATTCACCGCGGCACAATAGACATTCCCACGCCCGGCGGGCCTGACGTCCTGCATGCGATCTACGGAAAACTGGTAGACGGCCGGCTTATCGCGAACGAAGGCGACTGCTACATTCTCGTTGCCACGTGGGACAAGGACGGCAAGGTGAGCTCGCAGAGCATACATCAATTCGGCAGCGCCACCCTCGACGAGAAGTCGAAGCATTACGCAGATCAGCTCCCGCTTTTCGTGGACTGCAAGCTGAAGCCCGTCTGGCTGGACGAAGCCGAGATCCGCACACATCTCGAACGCGAGTACCGGCCAGGGGAGTGAAGGCGAAAACAGAGACTGTAGGCCGCAGGCTGGAGGGGACCTGTTTTCCTACAGCTTATCTCTCCGATTCATCGACTTGGAATACTCCTTCGATCTGAACGCCGAAGAAGCGCGCGATGCGGTATGCCAGGAGGAGCGAGGGCGCATAGCGGTTGGCCTCGAGCGCGATAATGGTCTGGCGCGTTACCCCGACGCGCTCCGCCAATTCCTGCTGCGTAATCTCGTTGTGGTCGAAGCGCAGCCGTCGGATGTTGTTTCTGAGTTCAGGCTTCATCGTCCTGGTCCCTGAGTCCGTAGTGGACCAGTATCGAGGCGGACCACACCGCCAGGAACACGATCCCGCTGACCATGTAGAGGACCGGCAGCCAGATCACGGGGATGCCGGTTGTCTCCGAGGCGCCGATGCCGTAACGAAGCACGACCCAGAACCATGTGCCCATGCAAACCACGCCCCAGAAACCAAAGGCAACCAGCAAGGCCGCGCTGTAAATGGAGCGATCACTAATGTGCGAGTCTCGTTCATCCATGACTACGCCCGTATGACCGGGTTTCCTGCGGTAGAACAGACCCGCGAAGCCCAAGAGTCCCGTCAAGCCGAGGAACCCGATAGCCCCCAAGGCCTTCTTTGGACCGAGGTAGTTCAGCGCCACCAGATAGCCCCCAACCGTCAAGAGGGCTGTCACGCCGATAATAATCAGTGAGAACCGTGCGCATCTTACTTGTGCATGCATTGTGTGTCCTCCATCATGTTTCCCGCTTTTTCGTCTGCACACCAGACTTCTCCACAATGGTAACATAAAAGATTCATAATGTCAAGTCTAGTTTACATTATGTAAAGTAAACAATTCAATTCCAGATAGGCGGAAGCTTTTCGGAGACGGATCAAATGCCCTTACCCCCTTCTCGCCGAGTAGGATTTCACCTTCAGGTTTTTCTCACGAACTCTGTGTAGCTCTTGACGAGCTTTGGCTTAACCCTCGGCATTTTCGCCTCGAACGCTTTGAGTTCCTGCTCTGTGATTATGACGCCGAACTCGAGATTGAAGGTCTTGCTTTCGCCGGCCTTGATCGTGGGGAGCAGGCCGAGGTCTTCATCGACTTGGCGGCCCTCGACGCCGCAGTTGCAGGGCTCGAACCCGATCACGTAGTCCTGCTCGCCCATCTGTTTCCACTGAACGAAGCGCGGCAGCTCATTCTTGTTATACTTGACATAGACGCCGAAGCCGTTGCCGTGAGCAAAACCGTCATTCACAAGCGCCACGGCGACCGAGCCGTCCTTCTCGGGGGCCATGTCGTGGTAGTAGCACTTTTCGCGATATTTGTTGGTGGGCGGATCCATCTTTGACCAGTTTTCCTTGCCGTCTTCCGCCTCAGCGTCGCGTGGCGCGACGAAGCGGCTTGGCGACAGCATCGCAGAACCTGCGTCGAGAGCCGGCCAGCCGATGTTGCAGTGGTACAGCAACATGAACTTCGTGGGGCTGAAGCCTTCGTTGGTCACCACGTCGTGGATCCAGAAGCAGCGTTCGCCGAGACGTGTGGAAACGGTTCGGGTGAGCGTCAAGTTCTCGCCGAAGACGACGGTCTCATGCATAGTGCCGGTGACGCTCAACACGTATTTTTCGCCTTTCCACTCTTGAGCGATCTTTATGTTCCGAGCAGGGGCGTTGCCGATGCGGCCATGAAGCCCATTCCCCAGAAGCGCGCTTTCGGGCCGCGGCGCGCCGACGTGGGTCAGTCCACACGTGGTTACAAGGCCGCCAAAGTAACTTCGCAGCCATCGAAGCCCTTCGGGTTCAAAGTACTGCGGGGCCACGTCGCCGGTTGTCGAGCGCCATCCCATCGCTCGACCGTTGTATGACGCGGACGCGATATCGAGACATCGGTCGAGCAGGACCGTTATTTCGAGGCCCTCGCCCGTGTGAATGACGGCCGCGCGAGTTGGTCGCTCGTTGCCGTCGTCCAATTGAACGGTGCGGACGCCGGCGATCTGATCCATATTTCCAACGCGTCGGCGCAAGTCGTCTATAGAGTATTTGTTGCCGTATATTTTCATTTCTGCTCTCCCCGACTGTGGCTGTCCTGAACGTATGCTCAAGCCTGTTGCACCTCTGCTTGATTGTTTATAGAATACGCGTTGAAGTAAAGGCTTGCAAGCGAAAGGTCTTACACGTATAATCGCGATGGGAGAACGGAGGATTCTCTCAACGAAATCAGCGGAGGGCATTCCCAGTGACGATGACCAAGCGTGAACTCGTGATTCGGGTGGCGAATCAACTTGGAATGACACAGAGCGAAGTTGCGAAGATCATCGAGGGCGCCTTGGACATGATCTCGCATAGTCTGGCCGAAGGCCATCGTTGGGAGTTGCGCGATTTCGGTGTGCTTGAGGTGAAAAAGCGCGCGGCTCGGATCGGGCGCAATCCCCGGACCGGCGACCAAGTCCCGGTGCCCGAGCGCAAGGTCGTCACGTACCGGCCAGGGAAGCGCATGAAGGAAATTATCATCGGCGATGTGTCAACCCCTCTGTCGGCTTCGGCGAATCCCGAGAGCGAAGGAATGGCTGACCAGTAAGGGCGCCCGTGTTCACGCCCGTGCGGGCGCGGTTTCTCCGGGCGGGCCGAGAGGGCGTTTCGAGGCACGCGGACCACAATGAAAATCCTTGCCGCGGATACATCCACGTCCATCAACACGGTCGCCGTTTGCGACGACGACCGCATACTTGCGGAGACGACTGTCGAGTGCGGCCGGTCGCACTCCGAGCGGCTGATCAATACCGTGGACTGGGTTTTGTCCGAGTCGGGCCAGAAAATAGAGGACATGGACGCGCTTGCCGTCTCAATCGGGCCCGGGTCATTCACCGGGGTGCGCGTCGGTGTTGCAACGTGGAAGGGTCTGGCATTGGGGTGCAGACGTCCGCTGGCGGCGGTGCCGACATTGGACGCGATGACGCGATTGGGGGCCTTCCGCGATGGCCTTGTCTGCCCATTGTTGGACGCGCGCATGGGAGAAGTCTTCGGGGCTGTGTATCGCTTCAGAGACGGCATCCGTGAAAAGGTCACGGCGGATCGAGTCTGCCAGGTCGAGGCGATCCTGGTCGAGATCGACGAAGAAGCGACCTTTCTGGGCAACGGCGCCGACATGTACCGGGAGCGGATCCTCGCGCGTCGTCCGGGGGCGGCATTTGCCGCTTTGATATGCTCCGTTCCGCGCGCATCGGCCGTGGCGGTCGAAGCTCGAGCGCTCATCGATCAGGGCGCCTGCACGGACCCGGCCGTCGTGAGTCCCGTGTACCTTCGCCAGTCTCAAGCGGAAATCAACCGGGCCCGGCGCGAGGCTTCGTCCTGATGAACGAGTATCCCCGCCCCGCACTCGAGTTCATGCACATTGAGGAGGAACACCTTCCTGTCGTGCTCGAGATCGAGCGGGAAGCCTACCTCGAGCCGTGGACGGAGGGCATGTTCCGTCAGGAGATCAACAATCGCTTATCCCAGTTCTACGTTGTGTTTTTTGACGGCACGCTAATAGGGTACGCCGGTTTCTGGGAGGCGGCTGACGAGGCGCATGTTACGAGTGTCACGGTGCGGCGCGAATATCGCGGACGCGGGTTTGGACGCGAGGAGATGAGGTTTATCCTCGAGATCGCTGCACGGCGCGGGATGCGTGAGGCAACGCTCGAGGTCCGGCCTTCGAACGTCCGGGCACAGGGCCTGTACAAGAGCATGGGGTTCGAGGAAATCGGACGGCGCAAAGGTTATTATGCAGCAACGGGAGAGGATGCGATCATCATGGCGCGACGGATCGTGAGCTCAGAAGGAGACATCGGATGACGGGTCTATCTGCGGTACTTCGCGTAGTAATTCCGGCTCTCGTGGCCATCCTCTGGTCATTGTCGGGTTCCGCGGCCTCGCTTTTCGTTATCAAGGATAGCGAGGGCGCCGTGTCCATCCGTTCCGGGGAACGGCCCTTGCTGGTCTATCGCTACAAGGACGTGCCGTTCAAACCCTACGTTCAGCAGTTCTTCTCACCGGGCGGGTTCAATGTCCTGCGGGATAACGTGCCTGACCACATTCACCATCATGGGCTCATGTTCGCGGTAGCAGTGGACGGGGTGGACTTCTGGGCCGAAACGCCGAACTGCGGACATCAAGTCCACAAATCCATAGAGATCCTTCCCGCGGATAGCGGAGATGCTCGACAGGGAGCCGGTTTTTCAGAACAGATTGAATGGCGGAATCCGGAAGGGGTCGCTCTCCTCAACGAGCTGCGCACCGTTCGGGTGCATCAGATTGACAAAGCCGAGTCCCCGGTCTCGTTATTGTCTTGGGAATCGCGATTCTCCGTGCCGCTGGGCAAAGATTCTGTCGAGTTGACGGGGTTGCACTATTTCGGACTTGGCATGCGCTTCGTGCAGTCGATGGACGCGATAGGTGCGTTCGTGAACACGAGTGGAAGCCCTGGCGAAATTGTGCGAGGGGACGAGAGAAACGTGCCCGCCGCGTGGTGCGCTTATTCCGCGGCGCCTGAAGACAAGCCGATCACCGTGGCGGCATTTGGCCATCCCGATAACGTTAGGGGCCCGACAACATGGTTCACGATGGCGAAAGGATTCGCGTATATGTCCGCCACACTGAACCTCCATAAGGAGCCTTTCAAACTTATGGCGGATAAGCCCCTGCTGCTCCGATACGCTGTAGCGTTGTGGGATCGGCCGACGGAATCGTCTCAGTTTGACAAGCTGTATCAGACTTGGATAGCGTGGTCGAAATAATGTCCTTGAACAGGCGGAGGGATTTGTCATGTCGGCGCAAAATTCAAGACAAGCCAATGAGATGACCCGCAGGAACTTCATGCGGAACACAGCTTCCACGGTCGCCGCGGCAGCGGCCGTTACCGGAGTATCGCCTCAGGCCTCCGCCCGAACGCCGGGCGCGAACGACCGTCTTGGGATTGGTGTGATAGGGGTCGGCGGAAGAGGCTCAGCCCATCTCCAAGCCCTCAACTGGATCAAGGATCACGATAAGACCATCGACATCGTTGCCGTGTGTGACGTATACGGGCCGCGTCTGAAACGGGCCGCGGAGAACAACAAGGCCAAGCGGTACTCGGACCACCGAGAACTCCTCGCGAATCGCAAGGTCGATGCCGTATGTATCGCCACCCCCGACCATCATCACGCCTACCAGGTCATCGACGCAGTCAAGGCCGGGAAAGACGCCTATTGCGAGAAGCCCGTTTCGCACTGGCGACAGTTCGATCTGACGAAACAGATGGCGGAGGAGGTGCGCAAGTCAGGTCGCGTCTTCCTTCTGGGAACGCAGGGAATGTCCGACTCCGCATGGCGCCAGATGAAGAAGCTTATTCAGGACGGCCTTATCGGTCAGCCAATCCACGCGGAATGCGGCTACTTCCGGGTCGGCGACTGGGGGGAACGTGGAATGCCCATTGACGACCCGAATGCCCAACCCGGACCCAACCTGAATTGGGAGGCTTTCCTCGGAGATGCACCGGCGCGGTCCTTCGACGTGAGCCGGTTCTTCCGCTGGCGCATGTATGAGGATTACGCAGGCGGGCCTTCCACGGACCTGTTCCCCCATTCCCTTACGCCGGTCATATACATGCTTGGGCTAAAGATGCCCGAACGGGTCGTGGCCACGGGAGGCAAGTTCCGTTACGAGGAGCGCGAAGTCCCAGACACTTTCAACATGCTCGCGGACTATGACGCGAAAGTGACCGTCGCAGTGCTCGGAACTCAAGGAAACAACAACCAAGGCACGGGCTTTCGAGGTTCGCCGGGACGCGTGCCGGTGATTCGCGGGTGGGAGGGCTCGCTTACGGTCGATAAGAACGACATCCTCTTCATCCCCGCGGAAGGTTCCCAGAAGAAAGAGCAGCGTTTCCCAATTGAGCAGGCAGAAGACTTCGTCCGCTATATGCAGCATTTCATCGAGTGCTGCCGGACGCGCTGCACGGACACGAACAGTCCGGCCGACTTGGCTCTCCATGTACAAGCCGCACTTCAGATGGGAACCTTGTCGCTCCGGGACAATAAAGTAGCCCGGTTTGATCGCGCCACTCAGAACATTATCCTATAACCGTTCATGGCAGAAAAACCGCCCCTCGATGGCAGCCTTCCAGCCGTAACGCCTTTGTCTGGAATGGCTTCTGAGGTTCCCACCTTTCAGTTGTTACGTATCCCGCATCAGCAATCTTTAGTATTATTAGAATTTACTTCGAGTTGCGAACATCGGACATGGCTCGATCTTGCCCCAAAATGATGGCTTATGGTACAATTATTATGAAGATTGATGACAGGGGAATTAGGGTGCGTGAGGCAGCGTGATGCCAAGTAAACGCTACTTGGCGTTTTGAAGGTTGAGAAGCCTGGCAACGTGACGGTTGCGAAGGGTGAGGGGAAGCGAAAATGCGTGCGACCTTCGTTATATTCGCTCTTGCAGTCGCTGGCGGCGCGCTTTTAGCGTCAGCGGACTCCATCAAAGTCGGTGACAGGATCTATCAGGACGTTTACGTCACGGAAGGCGCCAGCGGCTATTATGTCGGCATCCCCGACGATGGCAGCGTCGTTAATGTGGGCAAATCGGAGGTGGACCCGAAGGACGTCATCGTCACGGAAGACCGTGAGGCGCGGAAGGCCCTGTACAGCAAATGGCTCGGGAAGCGCAAGGAACTGAGCGGCGAAAAGCCCTCAGAAGACATGGAATCGGCGATGGCCAAAGCAGAAACCGCCCCGCCCGCAGCTTCCTCACAGTCTGGGAAGGAAGAGAAGTCAGGTCCGAAGACCGTGTCTGGGACCGGCAGGTCTGAGGGCGGGACTTATGACTACTCTTCGCCTTGGTACGCTTCCACGCAACGCTACAGTGACGAGGAAAAATACCGCCGCGAAGCCCAGATCGAGTCAAGGCGCCGTCAGCGTGAGACCGAGAAGGTCCGCAATCTGACCCAGCGGCGGGTCTTCACGTCCGAAGACGCACGTGGTTCTGGCGCCAGCTTGGGAGGCGGTGGCGCGTACGGTAGTGGCGGCTATGGCGGTGGCGGATACGGTGGCGGAGGAGGCTTCGGCGGATACGGTGGTGGACTTGGAGGCCGCGGCGGTTCCGGTTTCTCTGGGCGCCGGTAGAGATTGATGTTGACGCGCATCTTTTCTCCCCAACCACAAACAAAACGATCCCCTCTTCTTCACAACTGTCGGAAAACCACACCCTCACCCACGGCGCTCGTTTTGGGCCACGGGATATCCTACTGGCAGTGAACAAGAGGGGCCACTGACAACTCTGTTCCGCGCACGGCGATTCCGTGCGCGGCGATCAGGCTCTCAAACTCAACTGCAGTTGAGGCAGCCTTTCGTTATCAAAGTGATCAGCAAGCCGATAAGGCCGGCCAGCATCATCGCGATACCTGCGATGGGTCCCCAATCCGGAAAGCTGTCCAGAATGTCTTCCATGCTCATTCCCTCCTGGTTCGGTCGAAGCACTCAATGGTTGACTAATTGAGAAAACGATAGCATGTTTTGCTGCTAGCGTCAAGTAGAGGTCGGATCTCGGATCTCACTAGATTCTTGCCGGAACGATCTGCGAATTTCCTTCGCAGATCCTTCCGGCAAGAAGTCAGCCGAGTGACCTTGAGATTTCAAGTATGCTTGGCTCGCGTTTGGCTTTACTCCGCCCGTTCCAATAGAATACGCGGAGACAGGCGTGGGAACGCATGCGGTGCGCGCGTACTGCAATACGTCCCGCATGGGAGGAATACACAATGCAGAAATCGCTCATCATCGAATCGAACGGTTCGGGGAAAGAGAAACTGGAAGCGCTGTTGGCCGACGGATGGACCGTCGTGTCGATCACGGCGAATCACGGAAAGAGTTATAACGATTTCCTGATCATCCTCGAGAAAAAGTAGGGGTAGGACTGCCCCTGCGCGGATATATCTGCGCCTTTGAGGGGGTTGGCGAAGGGCTGGCGCATCCAAACTGCAAAGCGCGTCGCTCAATGTCAGTGCGTTCGCGCGTATTCCCGAAGTGCGTGTAAGTTTTCGAGGGGCGTGTCGCGCACGACCTCGCACCCGGCGCCGACAATGTATTTTCCGCCGGCCTGCCGATGGCATTCGGTGATGGCT
>Ga0315279_10007254_pt1 | contig 13771 bp, 6 predicted proteins | sample YL17G06_20_MG_FD_203694 | JGI IMG/M metagenome (GOLD analysis project Ga0315279, IMG submission 203694) | Sediment microbial communities from Yellowstone Lake, YNP, Wyoming, USA - YL17G06_20 | ecosystem: Environmental > Aquatic > Freshwater > Lake > Sediment | place: USA: Wyoming | collected... | reverse complement strand
GTGGCTCTGCTCTGCTGACGAACTGCTCCTTCGCGGCTTGTGCCCATCGTCGGGTGGCAACGGTCTGCGCCCTTGCCGTTTGCAGACCACTGCCATTGCGCTCGTCGTCCGTTAAGTTTACTCCCTCCTGGCGGCGGCGTACACGGCAGCGCGAAAATCAGGGCCGGAAGCCCGAATGCCATTGAAAAAGGGTTGTGAATGGGATGGTGATGCTTAACATGCGCCAAGATCAGGGCATCGGAGCGGCCAATGGCTCTTCATCCAGGAAATCCCGGTTAACGTTCATATATCGGTGACGCATATATCGGTGACGGACTACGAAAATGCGGAGGGAATTGCCCCTATATAGCAGCGCGCTTCGAGGTGGAATTTAGCTGGGTTGGGTTCCAGGCACAGAGCAGCGCAAACAACGCCAACAATATCGGCAAGCCGCTGTGGATTCCCGCCCGCTGGATCAACACCCGCGGCGAAGCCGGCCCTTGCAGCAGCATGACGCGCCACCGGCGCGCGTCAGGAAAGCTCCGTGCCCGTCCCAAAAACTCACGGCGTATCGCTCCAAACACTGCTATTGCCGCGGCATCACGGCCACTGCATGATCGAGGCGCCGACCCGTTCAGGCGCTGGCGGCTTCCATCCACACTGCTCAGGAAGCGGCCCTGCGGCATCCATTCCCTCGCGCGCAAGCAGTTTGAAGGCCATCCCCCTGAGCTCGAATCGGACGGGCAGCAGCTTCGAGTGCTGGTCCTCGTTGAAGCGCTGTTGCCATTGCTGGAGAGTGTTGTCGGGGTTCCACGAATGCCGCAGCGCCGGCAGCCCCGGCGCCTCGGCGTAGATGTTGTAGTCGGAGTGGTTGCTTGCGACAGTGCGCGTGTATGAGTCCCCGGCGCAGCCCATGAAGAGGGTGAGTTCGCAGCCGCGGGCGTGGCCTTCCGCCGCGATGCTGTTGCGGATGAGGAGGTTGTTGAGGATTCGGACATTCTCCAGGGGCCACTCCTGTCCGCGCGGCATGCACACGATCCCCGCCTGGTTGCCGGCCACCGTGTTGTGGACAACCCACGTATTCTGCGAGCCGGAGATGTAGATGCCGCGGCCGCGGTTGCCGTACACAAGGTTGTCCGCAATGATGCCGCCGCCCTTGTTGATCTCAAAGAAGATCCCGCAGCCGCCGTTGTGATGGGAGACGTTGCCGAGAATCCGGATGCCGGCGTTTTCGCTGTCGAACCAGATGCCGTCCGACTCGACATTGTAGGCGGCTTCGCAGCGGCGGATGGTGCAGCGGCGGTTGGCGGGGATGCACTTCGCGCCGCCGGCGTGCCATCCCGCGTGGAAGCGGCGGTAGTTGTTGAAGAGCAGCGTGCAGTCCTCGACGACGCACTCCTCGCACTCCCCTAGCCCCAAGCCCGTGTTGCCGTTGTAGGAGAGGTCGCAGTTCCGCACGACGCAGTTCTTGCTCCGGCCAACACCCAGCCCGGCAAAGTCGGACAGGGTGATCCGGCAGCTTTCCAGGACGACCCGCTCGCACCGGCCGATACTGACCATGGGCCACTGGCCGCCGGGCTGGCGGTTATGGCGCATCTCGAAGCCGCGGATGACAACGTCATGCACCTCGTCGGCCGTGAGCACGAAGCCGCGCACGCCCACCTCGATACTGAACCACCCCGGCTCGCCGGCAATCCGGATGTAGAGCGTCTGGTCGGCGGCATCGAAGTAGAAGGAGTCCTGGATCAGGTCCGGCAAGCCGCGCCCGACCGTCGCCAGCTTCAGGTACTCGTCGTTCTTGTACATCGGGTCCGGGCCAATACGCTGGAGCGGTTTGTCGTCCTGGACCAGGACCTGGGAGACCCAGCGGCGGGACTTGTCATTGTACACCCCCTCGAACCGCGCGTCCCTGAAGTACTCGTCGCCCAGCGGCACCTTCCAGACGTCAGCGAACGCGTTTGGGTACGGCTCCTTGACCGCCGGGGCGTCTGCGAGCCTGGTCCACTTCCCGCGCACGTTCTCCGAGCCTTTGATGACGACGCGGGCGCCGGGCGCGGCGGCAAAGGTGATGGGTTGGTCCTTCTCGCCGGAGACCTTGATCTGCACGTGCTCGCGGTACACGCCCGTCCTGACGAGCACCTGATCGCCGGGCTTCAGCTCCTTGGCGCTCCCGGCGCGAGCCACCGTCTTCCATGGCGCCTGCTGGGTGCCTGGATTGGCGTCGGAGGCCTTTTCCACCTCCGCGCGCTGATGAACGCAGTAGGTGGCCGCGAAGAGGCCGGCGGCTTGCGCGACCAAAAGCACGACCAGAACGCAAGCTGTTGCGCCGACGGGTCTGCAAGTCGGCCCTTGTGGGTCGAGTTGGCAACTCGACCTACGGGTGTTTCGCATGGTGCCTCCGAGATCGGTGCCTGGAGCCGGGCAGAGCCTGCTCAAACGGTCATACACCGGGGCGACCCGGACCTGTGGGCTTTGCGACGAGATTGCGGACGCTTTGCCCTCAGGGCTTGCACTCCTGACAAGGCTGCTTGCCGGCGGCGATGGCTTGATCGCGGCTCGCATGCCGCAGGAGGTTCTTGGCCGAAATCTTGTCAGCCCTTTCGCGGCTGGGGCAGAAATCACAAACAATCAGACAAAGGTCATCTGCGGGGTAGTAGATCTCAGGACCTTGGTACACTGTCGGGTGCACGTTTCCGCCGGGGCAAGGAGGACATCGTATGGGCTTTCGCTTAAAGTGCCTGCCGCGCACTCTCCTCGCATCCATTCTGTGCTGTGGCTTGGTCTGTGCCGCCGAGCGTGCCGGCAGCGGCCGGGGCCTGCACAAGAAGATTTACGCGGTCCCGGCGCCCGGAAAGGTGAGGATTGACGGCTCGCTCGATGACTGGGACCTGTCGGGCCAGCTCCGGATGTATGTGATGCAGGAGACGAGTGAGATGCAGAGCGCCCGGTTCGCCATCATGTACGACGCCGAGGCCGTGTACCTGAGCGGCGTGGTGCGCGACCCCTCGCCCATGATGAACCGGAACGACCCCAAGGTGAACGGCGACAAGGGGTGGGACGCGGACGCCTGCCAGTTCCGCATGATCCTGGACTCAGGCCTTGGGTATCCCGTGAACCAGTCCACGGAAAAGGCCGTGGACAATGACCAGATGGCGCACCTGATCCTCTGGTACTACACGGATCGCAAGGAGCCGTGCCTCCAGATGCACTACGGCATGACCTACAAGGTGCCACGGCCGGAATGGGCGCCATTCGGGGTCGTCCCGAAGGACCTCTACGAGGCCGCCTACCTGCCGGCCGAGGATGGCCGCGGCTACACCTTCGAGTACCGCATCCCCTGGAAGACTCTCGGCGCCAAGCCCGCGCCCAAGGCCGGCGCTCTCGTGGCCGGCACCGTGCAATTCAACTGGGGCACTGCGGATGGGCTCAAGACCGCAGGAGGATCGGCCTGGTGCTACGACGTGATGAACGGCCCGGGGTTCACGTTCCAGAGCTCGGCCTGCTGGGGCAAGATCATCTTTGCGGACAAGGGGAACCTCCCGAAGGATCTCGTGGAAGAGGGGATGCCTCCGGAGAAGCCGCTGCCGCTTACGTTCAACTACGATGTTCCGGAAGACAGTCAGGTGACGGTCCAGATTCAGGACGAAAAAGGCCTGTTCGTCCGCACGCTCGTGGCGCAAGGCGACCGCCGCGCCGGCAAGTCCGTGGAGCGCTGGGACGGCCTGGACGACTCTGGAAAGCCCCTGGCGCCCGGCACATACGCATGGAAGGGCCTGTACCACCAGCCCATCACCACCAAGTTCCTGTTCGCGGCCCATAATTCTGGCCAGCCGCCCTACAGCACGGACGACAACAAGGGCGGCTGGGGCGGCGACCACGGCACGCCCACCACGGTCTGCGCGCTGCCGGACGGGATGCTCCTGGCGTGGAACGCCTGCGAACTCGGCTGGGGCATCATCCGCACGGATCTGAACGGGAAGAAACAGTGGGGTTCCAAGCACTGCGCGCGGTTCCTCGCCACCGTGGGGCGAGATGCCATCTCGCCCTACGACGGCAAACGGTTCTTCGCCGCCGGCGATGAGGGCTTCGAAAAGCACGCGGGCGTAAAAGTGTACGACGCTGCGGACTCGCGGCCCCTCAACTTCGGGAATGGACAACCCATCGCCGAGATCCCGGCCGGCGGCGACGAGAAGACGAACATCGTGACCGGCCTCGCCTGTCAGGGCGGGATTCTCTACGTCGCCTTTGGCGGCCGCAACCTGATCGCCCTGAACGATGCGGCGACCGGCGCGCTCAAAGGCACTTTGCCGGCGGAGAACCCCGGCGCGCTGGCCGTGGCCAAGGATGGCGCGCTCCTCGCGGTGAGTGGCAACAAAGTGCTGCGCATCGTGGGGCGAGATGGCATCTCGCCCTACAAGGACGTCCAAGCGGCAGTGTTCGCGCAGGAGGACCTCGACCAGCCCGCGGGTATCGCGGTGGATGCAGGCGAGCTGGCGCAGCCTGCCGAGGGGCTCGTCTATATCGCCAACCAGGGCCAGCGGCAGAACGTCTCTGTCTTTGCGCCGGATGGGAAGTTCCTGAAGTCCATCGGCAAGGCTGGCGGCCGGCCGCCCGTGGGCCGCTACGAGAAGGACGGCATGCTCGCCCCCGGCGGAATTGCCGTGGACGCCAAGGGCCGGCTCTGGGTCGCCGAGACCCTGGATTCCCCCAAGCGGCACAGCGTCTGGAATCCGAATGGCACGCTCGCCAACGAGTTCTTCGGCGCTGCCGGATACTTCGGCTGGATCTGGATGGATCCCAAGAAGCCGGACGAGGTCTATTGCCACAGCACGATCTGGAAGGTGGACTGGCAGAAGAACTCCTGCTACCCGTGGAGCACCACTTGGCGAGCCACGAAACCGAACATGGTCCACGCGCCTGCGGCGGATGGCTATGCGGGCCACTTCCGCGTCATGACGGCGAAGAACGGCAAGCAATTCGGCTGGGGCATGTCCGACTACTCGAACATGCTCTACATGCGCGTCGGCGACGTGTTCAAGCCCATCGCCGGCACGATCCGCGTGGCATTCGGGCCCTATGGCGGCGGGCTTTGCTATCCGGTCATGAAGGACATCTACGAGAAGACCAAGGCCGGCGCCTACCTCTGGCAGGACGCGAACGACGATCAGACCATCCAGGAAGAGGAGTTGGCCGTGTCGCCCGCGGGCCGTGGCGAGTCCGTGTTCAACTGGATTGACGACGACCTCAACGCCTGGTGCGACGCGGGCTGGGTCTACAAGCCCGTGCGCTTCGCCGCCGACGGCCGGCCCGTCTATGACTTCAAGCAGAAGGCCGAAATTCCCTGGAAGGGCGCCAACTCCAACGGCACGTCGCTCTGGCTCGACAACCAGGACGACACGGTCTACACCCTCAATCCCGGCCACAAGCCTGGCCTGGCGCGTTGGAAGCGGGACGGCGCCATGCTCTGGGGCTACCCGGAGATACAATCCTGGAACGAAGCCCTGAACCTGCCCATGGTCACGCCCGGAAAGCTCTATGGTCTGACCATGCCGCTCTGCGTCGCCGGCAATTTCACCGGCGCCGTGACCTACTTCAATCCCTACCACATCTTCACCCGCGACGGCGTGTATGTGGCCATGCTCCTGCGGGACGGCCGCGACGGCAAAGGCCTGGGGCCGGACGTAATCGCCACGGAGGCCATCCAGGGCCAGATCGTGAAGCCCGAGGGCATGAACCGCTACTTCCTGCTGGCCGGCGCCCACGAGGGCCGGGTCATCGAGATCTTCGGTCTCGACACTGTGAAGCCCTTTAAGGGCGGCAGCTATGTCCACACCGAGGAGAACGCCAGGAAGGCTGCGGCGGCTCTGGCCGAATACCAGAAGGCGCTTCGCCAAAGCCGCAAGGTCGAGATCGCCCGCGGGCGCAAAGCGCTAGAAAGCGCCACGGCGGTCGGCAAGTCCATTGACGGCGCGCGCTCCTTCACGGCGCGCGCTGCCTATGACGAGAAAAACCTGTACGTGCTCTATGACGTCGCCAGCCCCTCGCCCCTGCTGAACGCGCATCCAGACCCCAAGCTCGTCTTCAAGGGCGGAAACCTCCTGGACATCCAGCTCGGCACTGCCCCGGCATCTGATCGTGGCACGGGCGTCTCGCCCGTGGCCGGGGACGTCCGGATTCTCGTCAGCCGGCAGGGAGAGAAGGCGAATGTGGTGCAGCATCCGGCCCGCCTGCAGACGTTGGCCGTCATCTACCGGCCCAAGGTCAAAGGCTTCCAGGGCGAACCCGTGGTCCTGACTTCGCCGACCGGAAAGGAATCGTTCGACGCCATCGAAGTCTCGGACAAGATCGGCCTTGAACTCAAACCCAAGAACGGCGGGTTCGACGCCCTCGTCACGATCCCACTGGAGCTTCTCGGATGGACGCCGTGGAAAAGGTCCGGCGAGGCCGTGCGGCTGGACTTCGGCTACATCTTTGGAAACACCTCCGGCACACAGGCGGCGCTCCGGGCTTACTGGTGCAACAACGGCCGCGAAGCCAACATCCTGAACGACGTGCCCTCAGAGAGCCGGCTCACGCCTGCGGAATGGGGAAATGCCACCGTTGAGTAGCACGGGCTTCCAGCCCGTGGATCATGGGCAGGATGCCCATGCTACTGTGCCGAATGCCAAATGCTGGATCCCGCGTTGACGCGAGCGGAGGGATGAACGGCGACAAAGACCGTTTCATGTTTCAAGTTTCTGGTTTCAGGTTAAGCCGCGAACGCGCGCAACTTGAAACTAGAAACCTGAAACCTGAAACCTGAAACCTACTACTTGCGGTGTATTCCTGTCTGGTGGCACAAATGGTGTACGACCGCAGTTTCTGGTTTCTGGTTTCAGGTTAAGCCGCGAACGAGCGTAACTTGAAACTAGAAACCTGAAACCTGAAACTGTCTTAATGCGGCAAAGGAGGGGCAACATGCACTACGCGCTGATATTTGCGCTCGGGGGTATCCTGGGGCTGGCGGCTTGCGCCGGGGAATTCGACATCAAGGACGAGGCCGAGTTTGCCAGGATCGTCCCCAAGGATGCCACGCTGCAAAAGCTTGCCGGCAGCATGCAGTTTATTGAGGGACCTGTGTGGATGCCCGAGGGCTTCCTGGTTTTCAGCGACATCCCTGCGGATGAGTTGAAAAAATGGAGCGAGAAAGAAGGACTCGCCACTTTCCGCAAGCCCAGCCACAACTCCAACGGCAATTCCCTCTCCACGACCGGCCTGCTGCTCACCTGCGAGCACTCCTCCCGCCGCGTTACGCGCACGGAAAAGGACGGCTCGGTCACGGTCCTGGCGGAAGCTTACGCCGGCAAGAAGCTGAACTCGCCCAACGATTTGGTCATGAAATCGGACGGCGCGCTCTACTTCACTGATCCGCCGTACGGCGTGCCGAAGGGTGAGCAGGCCGAGCAGCCCAAGAACTTCGTCTTCCGTCTCGACCCGAAAACCAAGGAACTCAAACCCGTCGCCGGCGACTTCGACAGGCCCAATGGCCTGTGTTTCTCACCGGACGAAAAGAAGCTTTACATCGCCGATTCGGGCAAGCCGCGCCACATCCGCGTCTTCGACGTTAACGACGATGGCACGCTGGCGAACGGGAAAGTATTCTGCGCGATTGACAAGGGCGTGCCCGACGGGATTCGCTGCGACAAGGCCGGGCGCGTATTCTCCAGCGCCGCCGACGGTGTGCAGATTTTCAACCCGCAAGGAGCGCTGATCGGCAGAATCTTCGTGCCCGAGACTCCCGCCAATCTCTGCTTTGGCGGCCCTGACAAGAAGACGCTCTTCATCACTGCGCGGACCTCTCTCTATTCGATAGAATTGGCTTCAGCGGGGCCTTGAGCAGGACACGGGGTGCTTGACTGAAGTTAAGCTGGAACCACGATGCAAATAGCGGTTCACGGCCGGCGCCGATGGCATCGCGCACAAGCGCGAGCCGTACCCCCGGCCTATCTCGGGCTGCCCGGCATGATTACCCGCCCAAACTTCGGAAAACAGGGGCAGCGTCCATTTGCTGCAACAAGTGGGCGCTGTCCTTAGCTCCTTAGTCTTCTCCGCGTTTCGTGACTGTAACTCCGCCACGAAAGACAGTAGGATTTTCCTCTTAGGCTTAGCGACGTGCCATTACTTCACCAGAGAGAGTGCTTGCCGCTCCGAGGGACGTACAAGCCCAGGCGGCAGGCATTTCGGAAAACAAGCAGGGGGCGAAACGATGCACGCTATGCAGTCCAGCTTGCGGGCGGTGATGGCGGTGCTCCTCCTCGGTGGTTGGATTACTGCCGCTTCAGAGGGCGGGGCTGCCACGGAGGGCGACAGGCCCGCCAGCGGCCTGGGACGCGGAACGCCGGCCGGCGAGGTGACGCAGTACGGCATCAGCTGGACTTTCGACAAGCCTGTGGCCGCCGGACGCTACGTGACCGGCGACTGGTGGGTGGTCGGACCAGTCACCATCGCCAAGATCAGCCCCGCGCCTGCCCCGGGACGCAACGGCTCAGCGGTGAATCCTCCCGCGGGGCAACGCCAGGGCTACGACGATCGGATCGCCGGCTACGACGCCTCGCTGCGGGCCGCGCTCCCCTTGGAGCTCCAACCTGGTCAGTCGCTGGTGAGCACAGCCAGCGTGGAGCAGACCGGGCAAAAGACTCCGGACACTGTTCCAGGCCAGTACCTCCGCGGCCCGCTGCGCACGGCGGCCGTCCTTACCTGCGTCACGCAGCCGCCGCCGGCGGATGCCTTTCGTCCGGCTTACGTGGGCAAGTGGAAGTCCCAGTTCACCGCCGCGCAGCTTCGCCGTGGCCTCTTGCCCCGTTTGCGGCCTCCGGGCGCGCTGCCTGACCTGAAAATCCACGAGCGTTATCTGGAGCGGATTTGGCTTGACCACTTGCAGGAGTGGCCCAACCGGATGATGCACCCCCTGGAGAACATGCCCGATTACGGCCGGGAGTTGACTAACATCGTCTCCACGGTGTCGCTCATGCTGCTGACGGATGATCCGGACGGGAAACTGGAGAAGCTGCTCCTGCGTTTCGTGCAGCTTGGCATTGACTACTACGGAGTCACTCAGTCGGACAATGACCTTTGGCGAGCCAACGGTGGACACAACTCGGGGCGCAAGATGCCCATCCTGTTCGCCGGCCTCCTTCTGGAGCACGACGGCATGAGGCGCGTCCACGCCTCTTTCGCCGAGGATGAGCAGACGTACCATGGCCAAGGCTACCGTGGGCAAAAGGCGCTTTGGACCATTGACCGCAGCCCGTCGCGCAAGCACGAGCACTTGCCGCCGGACAAGTGGGCAGGCCCGCCGTTTCAGGGAGACAACGATGGCTGGAAGTCGGAGGCCTACCGCAGGCTTAACGGCCCCACTTGGATTGGCCAGGCACTGGCTGCCCGGCTCCTGGGCGCCAAGGACTGCTGGGACCACGATGCGCTTTTTGACTACGTGGATCGCTGGGTCGAGGAAGCCGGCCGCGGCTCGGTGGACCAGAAGACGCTCAAGCCCGCCGGCTACGATCCGTTCCAGGGTACTGATCCGTTCGTCAAGGCCACCTGGCAAGCGTATCGCGGCAGGGCCGACGAGATCGCCGCGGAGACGCGGCAACGGGCCGCGACGAAGAAGCCCGGGGACTGATTGCCGGCAGGCGTCAAGCAGGATTATGAAGCCGGCGGGCCGCTCCCGCCGGGCCGGATGCTCCTCAGGACCATGAAGTAAGCAGCACGAAGGAGAAACGGCAATGCATTGGCATAGCGCTGAAGTACGGAGGGAACGATGAGACTGTCATACGTGACGTTCGCGGTACTGGCCCCCGTCTGTGCTCTGGTCCACGCGGCGGAACTGGTTGACTACCCGCCTGCCACGCGCTTGAAGGATCAGGTGCTGGTGGGCAAGGATGCCGGCACGCGCGGCGACGCGGCGACTCGCCCGCATGTCAACTCGATTCAGCGCGGGTACGAAGCGATCTCGTTCGCGCTCGCGCCGGAGCACGGGCGGGACGCCCGTGGTACCACGAGCGTCCCGCCCGTGGGTGCGCGCTGGGTGGTCTACGACACGGCGCAGAAAAGGATCATCCCGCTGGAGAAACCTCCTGAAGCGCCGGCAACCGATCGGGCCAAGACTGTGGCGCCGGCGGCGGAAGAGAAGCTGCCGCCCGGGGTGAAGAAAGAGCAGCTCGACCGCTGGGTGATGTGGGAGCACTGGCGCAACAGCTTCAAGGATGCGAAGCGTGAGGACCTGCTCGAACAGGCGAAGCTGCAGGACGGCTACGTCTGTTTCGCGCGTGACGGCAAGGCCGGCGAGCCCGCCGAGTTGTTCATCCACCGTCCCGTCCCCCTCACCCTTCCCTCTCCCCAGGGGGGAGAGGGTGGGGTGAGGGGCGAGCCGCTGAAGCTCTGCGACCTGGAGAAACACGACGGGCAGACGCTCAGCCAAGCCGTCTGGCTGCGCGTGATGCGCTCAGGCGACATCGCGGTGCTGGCCGCGAACGAGAAGCTCACCGTGCTGCAGGTCTACGAGCATCCGCTGCTGGCCACATTCTGCGCGCAGTGGAACGCCCTGATGGACCACGGCTTCAAGGCCGGATCAGCCGTAGTGAAGGCGCGGTATCTCGGCAGCCTCTACGACTATTCCGAGTTTGCCGACCGCGCCTTCGATCCGATCCTCGTCGCGTCCGACGGCAAGGCGTACTTCGGCACGATGCCGCACCATGCAACCGAGGGCGGGCCGGTGTTCAGCTTCGATCCGAAGGCGGAGAAGTTCGCGCTGCTGGGCGACATTGACCGCATGGCCGGCCCGCGCCAGCCGAGTACGTCGGGCAGTATGGTGCACAGCAATGCGTGCGAGCTGAACGGGAAGGTGTACTTCACCGGCGAAGACCCGCACTACGGCGGCTGGGACTTTCCGCGCGAGCCAGGGCAGGAGAAGCCGAAGTACCCCGGCTCGCCGGTCGTGGAGTACGGCCTGGGGACCGGCAAAGCGCGCGGCCTGGGCATTCCGTTTCCCGGCAACCCCGGCATCTTCCAGCTCAACGGCGATGCGAAGCGCAACGTGCTGTACATCCGCCGGGGCTATGCGCGCGACTACGCGGGCCCGCTCGCCTGGTTCGCGCTCCAGCTTGACGCCAACGGCAACATTGCGGGCGAGCCCAAGCGTCTCCCGCTGGAGCTTCATCCGCCGCAGGTGCTCGTCGCCGCCGACGGGACAATCTTCGGCGCCGTGCCGGAGCAGAAGACGTACGCGGAGTTCGCAGAGAAGAAGGCCAAGCGCGAGAAGACCGACGGCATCGCGCCGCAGTGTGAGATCTGGCGCATGGACGCCGAACTGCGAAAGGCCGAGAAGGTTGCCACGGTGCCCGAGACGTGGGAGATACAGTGGCTGCCGTGGCAGGACGGCAAACCGGCGGCGCTCGGCCTCGGCGAGCAGTTCGTGTACCGCCTGGACCTGCGCAGCGGCGCGGTCGAGAAGCTCTGCCCGTGGCTCAAGGTGCAGGCTGGCGGCCACCCTCCGGTGGCACTGCACGACGGGAAAATCATCTGCCTGGCGTGGGTGCAGCCGAAGACGCGCGCCGGGCGAACAACGGGCGTCTTCACTTTGGACTTGGCGACCGGCAAGGCGTTGTTCCACGGCGTGATTGTGGACGAGGCGGGCCGCAGGCCGAAGGACTTGAACCACTTCGCGCTCTTGCCTGACGGCCGCATTTTCGCCGTCGGCACGGTTTACGGGCTTCCAACGGACAAGCACTCGATGACGCGCTACCGCGACGGTGAGCCGTACCGGCTGGACTGCGCGGGGTTCCTGATCGAGAAACTGCCGCCGGGCGTACCCGTGCCGCAGTAGTTCAGCGGGACGCGCAGTCCGGCCGCGGCGCCGGCTCGGCAATCCTCTACTGCTCCACCGCGCCGGCGTGGCGGCCAGCATCGGGATCGCCCGCTGCCTGCATCCGCCCCGTCGCCGGATCAATCCAGATCATGACAGGGTTGCCCAGCGGTCCCTTGGCCACCTTTACGTTATGCCCGCGGGCCTTCAGTTCCTTGACGACCTTCGCGTCGAGGCCCTTGCCGACCTGGAGGCCACCCAGCGAAACAAGCGCCTTCTTCCGATCAGCGGCGGGACTGAATGAATTCTCGTGATGCCCCGTGGAAAAGCGCGCCGCCCGGACCGCCACCTCCGGCTTCATGCCGAACTCGATGGCATTGATGAGCAGATTCAGCGTCACCTGGTCCTGGAGGTCACCTCCCGCCACGCTGACCGCGAAGACCGGCTTCCCGTCCTTTATGACCAGCGTCGGCGTGAGGGTGATGCGCGGCCGCTTCCCGGGTTCGATCCGGTTCGGATGGCCTTCCGTCGTGTTCAGGCTCGACAGGCGCGTCGCATGAGCCACGCCCGTCATTCCGCCCGGGGGCATGACGTAGGGAGGATTCCCGCTGGGCGTTGCCGCGACCACATTCCCCCAGCGGTCCGCCACGCAGCAGGTGGTCGTCCCGCCCGGCCACGGTTGGTACTCTCCCGGCCCCTTCAAAGCCCGCAGCCCGACCGGATCGCCAGGGCGTATCTCCCTAGAGGCCTGCTTCGATTCGATCAGCGTGGCCCGGAGTCTGGCGTACTGTTCGGAAAGGAGCTCCTTCATGGGCACGCGGACGAAGAGCGGGTCGCCGTAGTACGCGTCGCGGTCGGCGAGCCCCAGCTTGAGCGCCTCTACGCAAGTATGGATGGTGTCCACCGACAGCGGCCCCATGGATTTCAGGTCGAAGGTTTCAAGGATTTTGAGGGTCTGGCACAGGTAAGGCCCTTGCGTCCAAGGCCCGCACTTGCAGACGGTGTAACCCCGGTAATCCACCGTCACGGGATCCTCGATGCGCGTCTCGTGCGCCTCCAGGTCCCGCTTGCGAAGGAACCCGCCCTGCTCAATGTACCAGGCCTCCAATTCGTCGGCGATGTCGCCTTTGTAGAACCGGTCGCGGGCCGCCTGGAGCTTTTGCTCGCGCGTGCCCGGCGTGTTCGCCTCTGTCTCGATGAGCCTGCGCAACGTCGCCGCGAGGCGGGGATGCCAGTCCTGACTCCCCCGATCCAGGAGTCTGAGCGCGGGCGCAGCCGCGTCTCGGAAGCTTACGGTGCCGTAGAGCTTGAGGGCCGCAAAGCAGGCGCTCACGGCGGCCGGGACCGCGGCGGCCTTCATGCCGCCGGACGGGATCCCGTGCTCGTAATACCAGCGGATCGCGTCGGGATCGAGCGGCGCACCTCCCATGCCCGCCAGCACCTTCACCGTATGGTCCTTGGCGTTGTAGACCAGGATGGGCACTTCGGCCCCGATGGCGAACAACCCGTAGTCCGTCACACTCAGGGCCAGGATAGTCGCCACCGCCGCGTCGGCCGCATTGCCTCCCGACCGGAGGATGGAAAGCCCTGCTGCGACCGACTCTGCCTTTCCCGCGGCGACGACGCCTTCCCGACTCTCAGCCTTCCATCCGATGCGCATGGCTTCCTCACTGCAAAACGCCGGGGCCCGGACGGTGAGCCCCAGGACAACGATCATGGCGCCGGCCGTCCACCGGCGTATGACGAGCTGGACCTCGTGAAAGTGCCTTTTGTCGGACACCATATCCTGCCACTCCTTCAACTTCGGTCGCCGCGACATTGGTGCTAGTGTCGTGTTGAGAAAATTGTGAAACAAAAGGTGGGGCGGGGGGGGGGGCCCCCCGGGCCCCGGGTGGGGGGGGGGGGGGGGCCCCCCCCCCCCCGGCAGGGGTTTTTTGAAACAGCCCAAGA
>Ga0315279_10007253_pt1 | contig 13772 bp, 11 predicted proteins | sample YL17G06_20_MG_FD_203694 | JGI IMG/M metagenome (GOLD analysis project Ga0315279, IMG submission 203694) | Sediment microbial communities from Yellowstone Lake, YNP, Wyoming, USA - YL17G06_20 | ecosystem: Environmental > Aquatic > Freshwater > Lake > Sediment | place: USA: Wyoming | collected... | reverse complement strand
GCGGGTGATCATCCCCATCTCGGGAGTGCACCGCGGCATCATCGACGCCATCAATTTTGCGCAGTCGATCTCGAAGGATGTTACTGCGGTCTATGTGGAGTTGGAACCGGGGGCCAGCGAAAAAGTACGGGATACCTGGGAAACCTGGTGGCCTGATGTGCCCCTGGTGGTTGTCCCCTCCCCGTACCGCTCGATCGTGCGCCCGCTGCTGGATTACCTCGACCGGACGGACGAAGAACACAACGATGGCCAGCAAGCCACGGTGATCCTGCCGGAGTTCGTCCCGGCCCATTGGTGGCAGGGACTGCTACACAACCAGACCGCTTGGCTGCTCAAGACCGCGCTGCTTTACAGACGCAGGCACTTCGGCTACCAGCGGGCGATCATCGATATTCCCTACCACCTGAAACGCTAACCGTACAGCCACACCAACCCCCGCCAGATATCGTCACGCCAGGCAGGGAAATTGTGGCCGGCGTTGTTCTGCCGGAAGCAAACCGTGTAGCCGCGTTCCTGGAGCGCCCTCAGCATGGTGCGGTTACCGGTAAGTATATCGGTGAAATCGTAGGCGCCAACGCCCATCCAAATTTTGATCGGCTGGACGGGTGCATGGCGGATCAGATCATAGGCCACGGGCTCATACTCATCGCTGCTGAACGCACCGGATTGGCTGAGCACATTGCTGAAAATGTGGGACAAACGCAGGCCGGTATACAGCGCCATCAAGCCGCCCATAGATGCGCCCAGCACGCCATAATTTCCTTCTTGCGGGTCGGTCAGGCGCAGGTTCGACCGGGCAAGCGGTAAGATGGATTGGGTGAGGAAACCGAGGGTGGGATCGCTGCAGGCGTATTCCACTATGCGGGCGCGCCCGGCATTCTGGACCATTGCCAATGCCAGCGGGCGAATGCGCTCCTGAGCGATTAAATTATCGATGATCACGGGCAGGCGGGCGCGGCGCAAATAATCGACGCCATCCCATACCACCATCAGGGGAACCAATTCAGCCACCGGGGGCTGGTAGAGGTGCACTACCCGCTTGCGCCCGATGACCAGGTCCATTGACCCGGTCCAGACTACATGACGGGTTACCGTGCCATGCGGGATAGAAGGGTTGCGCCCGGCGAATTCAGCAGGGCTGCCGGCAGGCATATAAAAGTAATGGTTGATTTTTCCCAGCCCGTTGGGGGTCGTGCGCGGATTGAAAGGATCGGGCAGGCGCTGCCCGTCCATGAGAAACGCGTACTCCAGGTATGCGTCCGCTGGAAAAGTCATCGAACAGGTCCATAATCCTCTACTCCGCCGCTTAAAGGTGCGCGGAGCGCCGTCTTCCCAGTTGGTGAAATCACCGATTATGGCCGGAGGATGCTTTCCGTGCCAGACGAAAGTGGCTGTTTCGCCATCGATCAGTGGCGTTCCTGCGGTTTGTGCTCGGAGGAGTATTTCATGCATGGCGGCCTCACATCTTGGGCATCACAATGGTCTGCTGCCCCTGGTATTTCCCTTTCTTATTGGCGTAGGAGGTGGTGCATGGCTCATCGGCCTCGAAGAACAGCACCTGGGCGATGCCTTCGTTGGCATATATTTTCGCCGGTAACGGGGCGGTATTGGAGATTTCGAGGGTGGCATAACCCTCCCACTCCGGCTCGAAAGGGGTAACGTTGACGATCACGCCGCATCTGGCATAGGTGCTCTTGCCCAGACAAATCGTAAGCACGCCGCGGGGGATGCGGAAATATTCCAGGGTGCGCGCCAGTACAAACGAGTTGGGCGGGATGAAGCACACCTCGCCCTTAAAATCCACCATCCAGCGGGGGTCGAAATTCTTGGGATCGATGATGGTGGCATCCAGGCTGTTGAAAATTTTGAATTCGTCCGCCAGGCGAATATCGTACCCGTAAGAGGAAACACCATACGATATCACGCCGCTGCGCACCTGGTTGTCAGCGAACGGCTCGATCATACGCTGTTCGAGCGCCATTTTACGAATCCAGTGATCAGGTTTTAGACCCATGTACCGCTCCTTTGCGAATACTGTGTCACTTTTTTCCCCTATCCCCTGAATCGAACTTTGCTCGATCCCCTTCTCCCAAATGGGGGAAGGAGAAAATGTCGGAAATTAGGATGTATTGGGATGCTGCCGGTGAACTGTACCGCCGCATCCCAATACATCCTAATTTCCGGTTTCCTCCCCCCTTCCCTGCCAGGGAAGGGGGGATAAAGGGGGGATAGGTGTGTATATAAGTTTACCACCCGCTGCCCTTGAAAACAGCCTGTAGGAGCTCCAGGCGTTCTTCAGGGGTGGCCGGGCGTGAGCGGGCCAGGTCGACAAACTGGATGATGAGCAGCTCCACACCCAGGTAGCGTCCATCGTAAAATACATGCCGGTCGAGAAAAGCGCGATCGGTGATGGTGGCGGGAGCGTAATACCGGTATTGGTCGAAGAACAGGTTGCCAAGGCCGTAATGGATCAACCCATCCCCAACGAATTCGAAATTGAGAGGCTGGTGCGCCTGGCTGCCGCTGACGATCACCGCGCCGGCCTCTGCCATGCTCTGGAAATCGGGGCGGTACTCGGGACGGACACGGTAAATTTCGAGGTTCTCGCTCTCCTGGTGCTGGAAGGTAACGATGGGCAGGTATCCATCGGCGCGCAGGCGCTGCACTTCCTGGCGCATATAGTCGAAATCGCACTCCCAGGCACCCGGAACGGTATCACTGGCCGTGGCATACCCGCCGCCCTTGGCATTGCAGCCCAGGAAGGCGATCTTATTCCCGTTGTGTTCGAAGAGCACCGGCTGGCGCGCCTCCTCGGCGTTGGCCCCGCCGCCGTAATAAGGCCAGCCCTCCTGGCGGTATAAATCGAGGGTAAACAGGGTGGCCTCTGCGCCGTAATCGGCAAAATGATCACCGGTAAGCTCCACCACATCTGTGCCGATATCCTCCATCAGAGCGATATAGCGCGGGTCCGAGCAGAAGATGAGGCCGGCGTATTTTGGATCGGGCGGCGGGCAGTCCGGGTCAAAGGGGATTTCGTTGCTGATGTGCAAGATATCAGCCCCACGCAGCCAGTCACGGATTTCCTCGGCCGGGTAGAGGATGCCTTTCTTCTCCATTTTCCAGGCTGTGCCGCGCACCAGGGCGGTCACGCCCGTGACCATTACCGTGGTGAGTTTTGCCGGGTCGCGGTTGGTGGCGGGCAGAGAAGCCCAGGCAGATCGTACTGCTTCGACCGGCGCGGCGTCCCCTGTCAAGGTAAATGGCACCGTCAGGGGGTAAGCTTGCGGGTCAAAATCCTTGCGCAGAGGAGACTGCCCGTCCAGCTCCAGCACTTTCCAGCGCGGCTCGATGTTTTCGAAGGGGATGATGGCCCACGCGGGACGGCTGGCCCAGGCGGAATCGAGCAGATGGTCAGCGGGGATTATTTGGACCGCCTGCGAGGCTGGCTTACCCCACCAGGCGGTCAGCACCTCTAGCGTGTTCTCATCCATCAGCAGGGGTTCTCCCGCGAACGGTCCGGCGGATTTGCCGTTCCAACAGTCCATCATCTCAGCGGAGGCGAGTCCATCCGGAAAGGTGGGGAAAGGCGCTACCACGGCATACACCCACCTCACCAGGGGATTCTGCCCCCCGATTTCTAAACGCAGGTTGGCGGTTTCGAGCTGTGCGGATACCACCACACCTGCGGGGATCGATACCGCCTCCCGCAGTTGCTCTGGCAGGTAAGGTGCCAGCCAGAGGACAGGCTGCGGGGTGGGGGTGAGGCTGGGTGAGGGCTGAGCTGTCGGAGTGGCAGTTGGAAGGCGGGTAGTGAGTAATCCGGCGGTCTGCGATATCCGGCGCAGGGTGGATGTCCGGGTAGGTGTAGGGGAGCGGGTTGGCAGAGGGCGATATGTAGCGGATACTTTCGCGCGGCAAGCGACCAGCCAGGCGCCCAGGCTAAGCCCAAACAACAAAGCCAGAGGGAAGCGCAGCGGGGTCACCCTCACAGGAATAGATTCCCTCGCTGGCGTAATAGCTGATGAATTTCGGCTTCCAGCCCGGCGGCGCGGGCTTCCAGATGGTGCAGTTCGCGCAGCATGCTCTGGCAGGCCAGGTGGCCTTGCAGCGACAGGCAGTTGACTTGCACATTCCACCCGGCGCTGGTCAGGGCGGCGCGCGCCAGGGCCGCCCCACTGCCGCCATCGGTAATCGCGTTGAGGTTACCGTAGGTAGCTACCTGGACAGCCAGCTCCATTACCGCGACGGCCTTACGCGCCGCCTCGAGCGGAACCTGGGCAGCATTGAGCGTGGCCTGCTGGATGGCCAGGGTCCGCCAGGCAGCCTGCTCGGGTGTATCTTTGAGCAGCTTCAGGGCCGCGATATAGGCTTCGAAAGCCTCCGCGTCCCGTTGGACGGCTTCCGTGAGGGCAGCCCGCAATGCCTCCGCCTGCTCGAGGACGGACTGCATGCGCGCCTCCACCTCGGCATATTTTTTCTTCCCGATGGTCAGGCGCGCCACCATCGCCACCAGCGCGGCAGCCATGGCGCCGGCGTAAGCCGCCGCTGACCCGCCGCCGGGGGTGGGTGCCCTAGAGGCCAGATCGTCCAGGAATGATAAGGGCGTGTCGGCCTTTGGGCCTGCGGGCGGCGCTTTTGGTGCGTATAGCCGACTTTCCAGGATCTGATCCTTCTCGAATTGATCAAGCTGTAAATACCACACGGCGGCATCCACCAGGGCTTCTTGCGGGATCAACCCGACCAGCTCAGTGTGGTGAATGGAAACACCGTAACGGGCGGCCTCGCGACGGATGGCCTCGACCACCAATGCCACCGGCGTGCCGTGATAATTGGTCAGGTTCATTGTCACCTGGGCACGGCCCTCCACCAGCACGCCGAGGGCTTTCACGTAGCGGAATCCGCCCGAGGAATGCCGTATGGTTTTGGCGATCTTCTTCGCGACCGAAATATCGTCTGTAGCCAGGTAGGCGTTGAAAGCGATCAACGGTTGGCGGGCGCCGATCACTGTGGCTCCCGCCGGGCCGACGCGCCGCGGGCCAAAGTCAGGATCGCGCTCGGGTTTCACCCCCATTTCCGTTTTTAGGGCTTCATACTGGCCGCGGCGGAGGTTTTCCAGGTTCTGGCGCTCGGGGCGTGTGGCGGCCTCCTCGTACAGGTAGACCGGGATACCTAGCTCATCTCCCACGCGGCGTCCCAGGCGGCGGGCTATCGCCACGCAGTCTGCCATTCTGACGCCTGAGATGGGCACAAACGGCACCACATCAGTCGCCCCGATGCGGGGATGCTCGCCGGTATGCTGGTCGAGATCGATCAGCTCGGCAGCTTTGGCAATCGAGCGGAAGGCGGCCTCCTCCACAGCCTGGGGTTCGCCCACGAAGGTCAGTACCGTTCGGTTGTGGTCGATGTCAGAATGCCGGTCGAGCAGCCGCACCCCGGCGACACCGGTAATGGCGCCCATGATCGCTTCGATGACTTCCGGGCGGCGGGCATCCGAGTAGTTGGCAATACATTCGACGAGAGATTGGGTCATGGAGTACCTCGAGGGGGAGAATGGCACTATTATACTCTGCCTGATGAACGCAGGAATCGAGGCTTTAGCCCTTCGCGTTCACCCTTGACCTATATCCTCCAGCGGTTATAATTCAGTGGCTGAATTTTGGAATATTAGCGAGTTTTCATGCAAACATCTCCCGACCCTGCCCGCGAAATTCACCTGCTCGACCAGATTGAGCGCGACCCCAACGTCACGCAGGCCTCCCTGGCCACCCAGCTGGGCGTGGCGGTGGGCACGGTGAACTGGCACCTCAAACGGCTGATTGCCAAAGGATACGTCAAGATCAAGCGCGCTGAGCGCCGCAAGCTGCGCTATATTATCACGCCGGAGGGCATTGCCCTGCGCGCCCGCCTGACCATCGATTACGTGGAGCAGTCGATGCTGCTCTACCGCCGCATGCGCTCGCGCGTGCGTAAGCTCCTTGTGGAAGCGAAGCAGGCAGGTTATTCCCAGGTGTGGCTCGATGCCGGTGAAGTAAAAAATGGCGCGGATATCGCCGATATCTGCCGGTTGACCTGCCTGGAACAGGGCATCCAGTTAGTAGACCAGAACGGCGCGGATCAACCCGATCATTTGCCCCGCCTGGAAATCCGTGGGATGAAGGTGTTTCTGCATTTCGACGACGGCTCGTTGAAAGAGGCCAATGATGGCGATGAATGATCCCGCGACTGCTTCGCTGAAGACCCCCATACCCCCGCCTCTGATCCTGCGTCCTACCCGCGGCCTGGCTGCCCTCAATTTACGCGACCTGTGGATCTACCGCGAGCTGATCTATTTCATGACCTGGCGGGACTTAAAAGTTCGTTACAAGCAGACGGTGCTGGGCGCTTCCTGGGCGGTGCTCCAGCCATTACTGCAAACGTTGGTCTTTACCCTGCTGTTCAACCGCGCCGCCGGGTTCGCCGCCGATACCGGCATCCCTTATCCTATTTTTAGCTTTGCCGCCCTGCTGCCGTGGAATATGTTCGCCCATGCCCTGTCTACCGCCGGGCACTCGCTGGTCAACAACCGCAGCATGCTCACCAAGGTGTATTTCCCGCGCCTGATCATCCCTATGTCGCCGGTCCTTGCTAGCCTGGTGGATTTCCTGATCGCCTTCGGCGTGTTGATCGGCATGATGCTCTTTTACCACTTCGACCCGGCTGCCGGGTACAACATCCACCTGACCTCCGCTCTCTGGACCTTGCCTTTGTTCCTGCTGCTGGCATTGATCACCACCCTGGGCGTCAGCCTGTGGCTTTCGGCCCTGAATGTCATATATCGTGATGTCGGTCACGTCATCCCCTTCCTGACCCAGATCTGGTTCTTCATCACTCCTGTTGTCTATTCCAGCCAGGCCGTTTCAGCGAAATGGCAGATCCTCTACGCCCTCAACCCCATGGTGGGGGTGGTTAACGGATTTCGCTGGGCCTTGTTTGGCACGCGCCCGGCCCCCGGTCCGATGCTTTTCGCTTCTACCCTGGTCGCTTTCTTGATCCTGGTAAGCGGGCTGTTCTACTTCCGCAACATGGAACGCACCTTTGCTGATGAAATCTAGTATGAACGATACTGTCATCCGCGTCGAGAACCTGGGCAAGCAGTACAAAATCGGGCTGCAGCAGGGCAGCGGTCTGCAAAGTCGTTATCGCACCCTGACGGATACGATCGCGAGCCTGGCTGTTGCGCCGGTACGCGCCTTGCGTTCAGGGTTCAAGCGTCAGCCGAACGCGCGGCAGCGCAACCGTTTTTGGGCCTTGCAGGATATCTCTTTCGATGTCCGCCGCGGCCAGGTGCTGGGGATCATCGGACGCAACGGAGCCGGGAAATCGACCCTGCTGAAGATCCTCTCACGGGTGACCGAACCCTCCGCTGGCTGGGCCGAGATCCATGGGCGGGTCGGGTCGCTGCTCGAGGTTGGAACCGGTTTCCACCCTGAGCTGACCGGGCGTGAGAACATCTATTTGAACGGCGCCATCCTCGGCATGAAACGGGCCGAGATTGACCGGAAATTCGATGAAATCGTCGCATTCTCCGAAGTCGAGCAGTTCCTGGACACGCCCGTCAAGCGTTATTCGAGTGGGATGTACCTGCGCCTGGCATTTGCTGTGGCAGCGCACCTCGAGCCGGAAATTTTAGTAGTGGATGAGGTTTTAGCGGTGGGTGACGCAGAGTTCCAGAGAAAATGCCTGGGCAAGATGAGCGATGTGGCCCAGCAGGGGCGTACCGTGCTGTTCGTCAGCCATAATATGTCTGCCATCCTGCGCTTGACAGAGGAGACGATTGTCCTCGACCGCGGCCGCCTTGCTTTTCGTGCCCCCACCCCGCAGGCAGTGGATTTTTATATGGCGTCCGGGTTTTCCCAGGCGGGCGAGCGGAATTGGGAAGCCCATGAAATCCCCGCAGAAGCAGCTCCTTTTCGACCAGTTTCATTGCGGGTGCGCGATGCACGCGGTCGTCCGGTCGACTCGCTGCGTTCGGTGGAGCCGATCACAGTCGAGTTCGAATATACCCTCGACGCCCCGATCACCGGTCTGCGGGTGGGCATCTATCTGCTGACGATGCGCGGTGAATATGTCTTCGCTTCGTTCGATACGGATGATCCTGGATTGTTCGAGCGCTTCGGCGCCCGCCCGGCCGGGCATTACATCAGCCAGGGGGTGCTTCCCGCCAACCTGCTGAACGAAGGCCGTTATGTGTTGGGTGTGAATGCCAGCAGCTTTCGCATCCGGCGCTACTTCCAGGACGAGCAGGCTCTGGTCTTCAGCGTGGATGCTGCCGGCGCGCCCGGTAAACAATGGCCCGAGCCGCGCGTTGGGCCGATCCGGCCAGCGATAGAATGGAAGATCGAGCGTATATGACGGTCAAAACTACCGAGGTTATCAATCCGCGGGTGAGCATAAGACGCCGACTTAAAGATTTACTCGGTGTGCTTCCCTTCACTGCCGAGCTATACTGGCAGCTCCGCCAGCCCGGCAAGCCGATCACGCCTCGCTTTGACTTGCACAGATTAAAAAAGTATCTTCCCGAGTGGCGATCTGCTGCCATGGAAGGGACTCACAGACAGGCTGGTTGGCGGGATGCCCCTACAGGGCGACGGGTGCTCATGTTTGCTACCCAACGCTACTGGATTGAACACGTTTCTCTGCTTGGCATGGCTCTGGCTGCCCAAGGGCATAAGGTAATGCTTGCCTATACCCCTTACGGGGAGTGGCAAAAACCACTCACCCGCTTCGATGTGCGCCGTCAGAACCTGTATGCCCTGAATGTACTGAGATTAGCCGAGCCGGTTTTGCAGATTGTCCCACTGCTGGATGTGCAGAAAACAGCGCGCGGGTTGATTACGCCACGAGGGTTCACGTCCACGTTACCCGCGGACCTCGAAGAAGCCATTCGCATAAATGCTTTGCGAGATACCCAGTACACGCTAGAAACGGAGCAGGTCGACACAGACAGCGAGCTCTACCGGTTGAGGTTGGCTCGCAACCGGGAAGCCGCCCAGGCCGCCCTCAATAGCATGAAGCTGCATCGGCCGGATACGGTTATCGTCCCGAACGGTACAATCCTCGAGTTCGGCGCGGTTTACCAGACAGCCAGATTTCTCGGCATTCCGGTGGTAACTTATGAGTTTGGCGAGCAGCGCCAGCGCATCTGGCTGGCGCAGAATAGCGAAGTAATGCGCCAGAATACCAGCGAACTATGGAAGGCGCGTGGCGAGCAGCCGCTAAACGAGGCACAGTGGGAACAGATTCGCACCCTTTTTACTTCGCGGCAGAAAGCCAGCCTTTGGAATAATTTTTCCTTACGCTGGCAGGGTGTGCCCAGTGAGGGCGGCGAAAAAGTGCGCACCTCCCTGGGGCTGGATAGTGGTGATATGAACCGTCGCAGGCCGGTGGTGCTGCTGGCTACCAACGTTATCGGCGACAGCTTGACCCTCGGGCGGCAGGTGTTTTCCGACAATATGACCGAATGGTTGGAGCGCACCATAAAGTATTTCACCGAGCGGCCGGATGTACAGTTCATCGTTCGTATTCACCCTGGAGAGATGCTCTCCAAGGGTTCATCTGTGGCCGATGTAGCCAGGCGAGTGCTGTCTGCCACCTCCTCGGCGTTGCCCGAGCATATCTACATCATCCCTGCAGACGCTAAAGTGAATTCATATGATATTTTCGAAATTGCTGATCTGGGGCTGGTGTATACCACTACCGCTGGCATGGAAATGGCGATGAGCGGCGTGCCCGTGATCGCCGTGGGCAATACACATTATCGCGGCAAAGGGTTTACCCTCGATGTGGACTCGTGGGAAGCATACTTTACTACCCTGGAAAGTGTGTTGGCCTCCCCGGCGCAGTTTCGCCTCACCCGATCCCAAGTGGATCGAGCTTGGGCGTACGCCTACCGGTTTTTCTTCGAGTACCCGCTTCCTTTCCCCTGGCATGTTGTCCATTTCTTGGAAGACGTGCAAACGTGGCCTCTCTCGCGGGTCTTAAGCGGGGAGGGTGAGGCATTGTTTGGCCAAACCTACCGGTATCTTGCCGGTGAGACGGTGAAGTGGTAGACTGGCCCTTCTTTTTAGATAACGAGCCAGCATAAAACAGGTAACGATGACGGATATCAAAGGACAAGTTCGAGAATTTTATGATCAGGTTGGCTGGCAGGAGATTGGTGAGGGCGTGTATCAAAATGCTACCTACGAAGATCTCCGCCCAGTGAGTCGCGAGTACATTCACCGGTGTCATTTACGGGTGAACAGGCATTTACGGCCGCGCGGCAAATACATGCTCGACGCTGGTTCAGGGCCGATCCAGTACCCAGAATACCTGACGTATTCGCAGGGGTACCAATACCGGGTCTGTGCGGATATTTCAGCGGTGGCTCTGCAGGAGGCGCGTAAACGTATGGGTGAGGATGCGGGCTTGTTCGTCGTCGCGGATATTGCCCACCTGCCCTTCAAGGCAGGAGTTTTCGAGGGAGTGGTTTCCCTGCATACCATTCACCACCTGCCGTCGGATGAGCATGTACATGCATATCTCGAGCTTTATCGCGTGCTGGCAAATGGCTGTGCGGCGGTAATTGTCAATGGATGGAGATCTTCACCACTGGGCAGCCTGGCTTTGGGAATGGTCCGGGTTGTAGAACGGCTGCGTGGGAAGCGCACGGCAAGGGTTCCTACCACTGCGCGGGGAACATTTGTCAGCAAGCAAAATGCGGCCTGGCTCAAGCGCGAGATCTCCAGCCAGATGCCTGTGAATATCTATGTCTGGCGAACGTTTGGGGTGCAATTTTTGCGGACGTTCATCCATCCGAGGCTGGTGGGGCGCGGGTTGCTGCGCCTGCTGTACTGGCTGGAAGAACGCTTCCCAGGGATTTTAGGTCGCAATGGCCAATACCCGTTGATTGTTATTCGCAAGGAGTAGAACGATGATAGATTGGACCAATCAAGTTGTCCTCGTCACCGGAGGCACCGGCTCATTCGGCAAGCAGTTTGTCGAAATTATGCTAAAAGAATATCACCCCGCCAAGCTGATCATTTTCAGCCGCGACGAGTTGAAACAGCATGAAATGCGGGTCAACGCAGGTTTTGACGATCCCACCCTGCGGTACTTCATCGGTGATGTACGCGATCTCGACCGGCTGCGCCGCGCCATGCACGGGGTAGATATTGTTATCCATGCTGCGGCTCTTAAGCAGGTTCCGGTATGTGAATATAACCCAATGGAAGCCATCAAAACCAATATCATGGGCAGCAGTAATGTGGTCGAGGCCGCGCTCGACAACGGGGTTAAAAAGGTACTCGCCCTCAGCACTGATAAAGCCGTCAGCCCGGTCAACCTGTACGGAGCTACCAAACTGGCCGCGGAAAAGTTGTTCGTGCAGAGCAATTCCTACGCGGGCGGTAAAGCCACCCGTTTCAGTTGCGTGCGCTATGGGAATGTGGTTGGCAGCCGCGGCAGCATCGTTCCGCTCTTCATTCGCCAGCGCGCCAATGGCTTACTCACCATCACGGACGAGCGTATGACCCGTTTCTGGCTTACACTGGAGCAGGGAGTTCGCTTTGTCATCCGCTGCATCGAGCAAATGCGCGGCGGTGAAGTGTTCGTACCCAAGATTCCTAGCACGCGTATTGTTGACCTGGCTAAAGTGATCGCCCCGGATGCCGGATTCACCATCATCGGCATACGTCCAGGCGAAAAGTTGCACGAGTTGTTGATCTCAGAAGATGAAGCCCGTTCCACTGTGGAGCTGGAGGATATGTTCGTGGTGCAGCCTAGCGGGATGCTGTGGTTCGGGCATGGCTGGCAGGAACAAGGCCGCTCGCTGCCCGATGGTTTTCGCTATGCCTCCGATACCAATCCCGATCGATTAAGCTTAGAACAAATCCGCGAGATTATTGCTCCGTTCGAGATGGAGCATCTGCGAGAAACGGAAGGCTAATGCCGGTAAAAAACACCGTGCGCATTTTGATCACCGGCGCCTCGGGGCTATTAGGTCTAAATTTGGCCCTCAGTACCGCCGGATCGCACGAAGTATATGGAGTAACCCACCACCACCTTCTGTATAACGCCCCCTTCCATGTCTTGCAAGCCGACCTGCTTGAGCGTGGCGTGCTTGAAAGACTGCTCGACACCGTACAACCGGATTGGATAATCCACTGCGCCGCTCTGGCCAACCTGGACGATTGCGAAGCGGATCCCGATCTGGCATATCATCTGAACGCCGAACTTCCCGGCAGACTCGCGACCCTTGTCGCGAAGGGCGGAGCGCGGGCGAAGGGCATCCGGTTGGTGCATATCTCTACCGATGCGGTGTTTGATGGCATCCAAGGGGATTACAGCGAGGAGGACACACCCAATCCGTTGGGGGTGTATGCGCGGACGAAGCTGGCGGGAGAACGCGCCGTGACCGCCGCCAATCCACAGGCGATCATCGCTCGCGTGAACTTGTTTGGGTGGAGCCTGATCGGCAGGCGCAGCCTGGGTGAGTTTTTCTTCAATAACCTGTCAGCAGGTAAGTCGGTAATGGGGTTTACGGACGTGTATTTTTGCCCGATGCTGGCGAATGATCTTGCCGGGGTATTGGTTAGTATGCTAGAAGTGCAGTTGAGCGGGTTGTATCACGTGGTTAGCCGAGAGGCAACCAGCAAATATGATTTCGGCGTAGCCGTGGCCCGCAGGTTCGGGCTTGACGAAAGTCTGATCACCCCGACGCCGGTATCCGCCTCCGGGCTGAGAGCTCCCCGTTCCCCAAACCTGACCCTGCGTACCGATAAGGTGAGGACAGCTCTTGCCCATAATATCCAAATTACCGAACTTTCTCCCCCTTCTCGCCCTTGGGGAAAGAAGGGGGTGACGCTAAAAAGCATCGTTCGGGGGATGAGAGGGGAACTCCCCTCCTGGCAAGAGGGTCTCGAGCGATTTTATGAGCTGTACCGCAGCGGTTACCCTCAGATGTTGAAACAAATGGCTGTAGCAGGTTAATTGTTATGGATATTCCCTCACTCTTGAATCGAGTTTTACTCGATCCCCCTCTCCCATTGGGAGAGGGGGTCATGGCGAAGCTGTGGAGGTGTGATGGAGTGATCAAAGGTTACCTGATTAAGGAGCAACATGGAAATCCGAATTGGTTCTCGCACCATCGGTCCCAACTCTCCCACGTATTTCATTGCCGATATTGCTGCCAACCACGATGGCGATCTGAAGCGGGCGATCGAACTGGTCCGGCTGGCGAAGCAGGCCGGGGCAGAGGCCGCTAAATTCCAAAATTTCCGCGCCCCTCAGATCGTGTCGGATTATGGCTTCAGCCATATGAATGCCCAGGTTTCGCACCAGGCAAGCTGGAAGAAATCGGTTTTCCAGGTATACCAGGAGGCCTCCATCCCCTTCGAGTGGACGCCGGTGCTGAAAGAGGCCTGTGATGAGTTTGGCATCCAGTTTTTTTCGGCGCCCTATGACTTCGACGCCATCGATATGCTCGACCCCCATGTGTTGATGTATAAGGCTGGTTCGGGTGAAATTGATTGGATCGAGGCATTGGAACGTATTGCGAGCAAAGGTAAGCCCTTCTTCGTTGCTACCGGGGCTTCAACCATCGGTGAGGTACAGCGCGCCGTGCATGCCATTCTGAAGATCAACCCGCAGCTGGTACTGATGCAATGCAACACCAACTATACCGCCAGCCCCGAGAATTACGATCATCTCCACATCAATGTGCTTAAAACTTACGCCGCTATGTTCCCAAATGT
>Ga0315279_10007252_pt1 | contig 13773 bp, 9 predicted proteins | sample YL17G06_20_MG_FD_203694 | JGI IMG/M metagenome (GOLD analysis project Ga0315279, IMG submission 203694) | Sediment microbial communities from Yellowstone Lake, YNP, Wyoming, USA - YL17G06_20 | ecosystem: Environmental > Aquatic > Freshwater > Lake > Sediment | place: USA: Wyoming | collected... | reverse complement strand
TTTGTAGGGCAACTAACTAAAGAAAAAGGATTAGATTGTCTATTAAAGGTTATTTTTTATATGACTGCCAAAGATAATAATATAAAAAATACTAGATTTGTTATCATAGGGAATGGAGCCAAAAAAAAAGAATTTTTTGAATTATCTAAAAAACTTCAAATAAATAATATCATTACTTTTACAGGACCTGTATATGGAGAAAACCTATGGAAATGGTATTCTTTAGCAGATTTATTTGTCTTACCATCCTTATCTGAGGGGCGACCAAATGTAATCAATGAAGCTATGGCAAGTGAGTGTTCTATTATTGCAACTAATGTGAGCGGAATACCAGAGCAAGTAGAAGAAGGATATAATGGTTTTTTAGTAGAGCCAGGAAATCCAGAGATGCTTGCAGAAAAAATTAAGTATCTACTAACTAATGAAAATGAATTGATTAGGATGGGTAAAAATAGCAGAAAAAGAATAATCGAAGAAGGATGGACTTGGAAAGAATATACACAAAGAATTGGAGAGATATATAATGAAGTTCTACAGAAAGGTAATAAATCATGAAAAATGAATTATTAAATAAAAAGTTAAAAATATGTTTTGTATCGTTAAGTTCTTATCCGTTATTAAAAGGAATAAATTTAGGATATGTCGGAGGGGCAGAGGCACAGCAAATTTTATTAGCAAAAGAATTAAGAAAAAGAGGATATGAAATATCATTTATTACATATGGGGAGGAAAATAAAAACATTGAAATTGCTGATAATATAAAAATCGTCCCAGCTTATGAAAGAAATAATTCAAAAAAATTACATTTTTTTAGAAAAGCATTTTATATAATGAGAAAAATGAAAAATATAAATGCCGATATATATTTCTATCGAGCGGGCTCTCCAGGTATAGTTTCTATATCTTGTAAACTTCTCCAAAAAAAATTAATACATATGATTAGCTCGGATGCTGTGGTAACTGGCGAAGCTATCATAAAAAATGATTTATTAAGTATATTTTTGGGAAAAATGGCTCACTTTTTTGATATAAAATTATCTGATAAAGTCGTTGCACAAAATAAATTTCAAAAATCAAAATTAAAAGAAAGATTTAATATGGATGGCATTATTATTAAGAATTCCTTGGATATTTCCTTACATCTTAATAAAAAATATATTGGTGATTATCTGTTGTGGATTGGAACAATCAGATCCATCAAGCAGCCAGAATTATTTTTGAAAATCGCACAACATTTTCCTGAACACAAATTTGTTATGATTGGGGGAAAGGGGGAAAGCTCTGAATTATTTAAAAAAATAAAAAATGCTGCAGAAAGGATACAAAATGTTGAATTTAAGGGTTTTGTACCTCCTCAAGAAATTTATACTTATTACCAAAAGGCAATTTTATTAATTAATACATCTAGAATTGAAGGTTTTCCAAATATTTTTTTAGAAGCTTGGTCTTGTTCTATTCCCGTTATAAGTTTGAATGTTGATCCTGATGGGATTATTTCAAAATATAAATTAGGTTCTCACTCAAAAACTTTTGACCAATTGTTAAATGATATTAAAACATTGTTAAAGGATAAAGAATTACTTGAGATAATGGGAAAAAATGGAAGGAAATATGTTGAAGAAAATCATGATATTAAGAAGATTGCCGATCAATATGAAAATTTGATAGAGAGTCTAGTAAAAAATGGTTGAGGAAAATTTATTACAGATATCTAATATTTAGTTTTGTAATAAATAGGTAAAAAGATGTTTAAAAAAAACATAAATAATATAATATCAAAAATTAGAGAAACTAATTTCGAAGATATTTATCTTGAGATAAAAAAAATACATAGTAAAGATGACTTAAAGGAATTTAATAAGCTCTACCTAAAAAGATTACTTCTTCATGCTTCCAAACATGTGCTTTATTATCATTGTTTACTAAAAAATGCTGACGTTGTGAATGGTGAAACTGTTAATCTCTCAAATTTTAATAAAATACCAATTCTTACAAAAGAAATTATACGAAGTGCAGAATTAATTTCTGACGATTATTTAACAAGAAGGTGGTATTATAACTTTTCAGGAGGTTCAACTGGGGAGCCAACAAAATTTATGCAGGATTTAACTTATAGTAGATGGTATAATGCCACAATTGACTTTTATTATAAAGACATGCTTGATATTGATGAGATTAATGTCAAAAAGATTGAACTCTGGGGCTCGCCGAGAGATTTATTCAAAGGCACCATAGGGATCAAAGCTAAAATCGGCAACTGGTTAACCAATACTGTATTGCTAAATAGTTTCAGAATGACAGAAGCAGATATGGCGAAGTATTTGAAAACTATAAACTTGTATAAACCAGATTTAATAAGAGGATATGCTGGCTCACTTTTTGAATTATGTCGGTTTGCCGAAGCGAAAAATGTTAAAATTTATACACCAAAAATAGTAGTTAGTTCAGCAGAAACATTAAATAATGAAATGAGAGAAAAAATTGAATCTGTATTTGGAACCAAACTATATGATTTTTATGGTTCTAGGGAAACTGCTTCTCTTGCAGGAGAGTGCAGATGTGGTCTGATGCATATATTTGAGTTTAATGATTATATTGAGATACTAGATGAATACGATCAACCTGTTAAAGAGGGAGAGGAAGGAAGGATAATCGTTACTAATCTTCATAATTACTCTATGCCGTTCATAAGGTATGAAATAGGTGATATGGCCATGCTTGGGCCCAATAAATGCGAATGTGGAAACATATTGCCAACATTAGAAAGGATTTATGGCAGAATTGAAGAACAGTTTATAAGAAAGGATGGGGGTATCGTTATTGGATATTATTTTGTTCATCTCATGGGGGTTGTTCTTAACAAAGGATTTATAAAAAAGTTTCAAGTAATCCAGGAAGATTATGATAAAATACGGATTTTAGTAATCCTTAATAAAATTTTTCCAGATGTTGAAAAAAAAGACATAGAAGATAAGATAAGATTGCAAATGGGACAGTATTGTAAAATTATCTGGGATTTTGTTGATGATATACCAAAAGCTAAAAGTGGAAAGTATTTGTATACCATATCTTTTTTAAATTCGTCAAAATGATTAAGGATTATGTTGATTCTAATGTAAATAACCAAAATTTTATAGCGCAATTTGTATTGCTATGTCTAATAAATAAATCTTAACAATAATGAAAAATTAAAAAAAGAGATTAATAATCTGGATAATGAATGAGGATCAATGTATATTAAATCGGACGCGATTGAAAAATCTTTAGCGATTATTGCTTTTTCATTTATTATATTTTCATTAATCATAATATTAATTACACCGTCAGCTGTTATCTACGAGATTTCGATTTATAATGTGTATCCATGGTACTTTTGGTTTTTTATTTTAACCGCAATTTTCTTAGGACAATTGATTATTTTTAAGAACGTTTTTTATAGGGTATCAGAAAAAAAATATGATGGTTGGTTATTTGGTTTAATATCAATTTTAGTTCCTATTATTATTTTAATCTTACTCCCCATTATCCGAGGTTACCCAACTTATAACACGGGTGATCATTTTTACCATATCGGAAAAATTAAGGATATAATACAATTTGGTAATATTGGACAAGATGTTTTCTATCCTAATTTACATATTTTAACAGCGAGTTCCATATTGATTACTGGAGGTGGTGTAATAAATTTTGTTAATTTTATTCCTCGTTTCTTTTTCTTTCTTTTACCGATCACAATGTATCTGTTTTATCGGATAATTTTTAAAAATAAAAATGAAATGAAGTTTGCTTTATTATTAGCTGGTTCATTCTTATTTTTTGGAACGTGGTTTATGGATTTGTTTCCATTTTATCAATCTTTCTCCCTAATGCCAATAATATTATACCTTTATTTTAAAAGAGAAAAATTAAAAGATACAATATCCTTCTCACTTTTGTTCATTATTATTGTTACAAGTTTCATTTTTTATCATCCATTAAATTCTTTGTTTTTAATTTTCATTTTCTTGTTTTTAGCAATAATTTTCTATCTTCCCCCAAAAATTAAGATTGTGAAATTAACTGAAGTTCCTGAAAAACTTCTTAAAGAAAAAGCGTTCAATATTGTTTTTTTTTCTATTTTACTCTTTTTCATATGGTATTTTTCCTTTTCGTCCATCGTTGGATATTTTTATAAAGTATTGAGATCTATTTTTTTTGGTCCGACCGGATCAGTATTTCAATCCCAAGTTGCTTTATTCTATTCCTATTCACCTACAATCCTTGATACTATAAAAGTAATAGTCTACATCTATGGATCGTTTCTCATAGTAGGTCTTTTATCTATTTTCTCTTTGATATATATCTTCATCAAATGGTTCAGAAATAAAGAGAATATTAATTTAAGATTTTGTTTAATATTTTCTGGAAATATCTTTTTGTTTTTTAGTATTCTATCAGTTGCTGCAATCTTTTCAGATTTCATTGTGAATTTACCCCGTTTTATGATATGGTCAACGATTTTTTCGATTATTCTTATCGCCTTAACTTTTTATTCTCTTCTATCAGGATTTGGGAAAATAAATATCTTTCACAAGCCGTTTAAAAAATTAACTATAACCATTGCTATGTGTGCTTTCCTCATTTCCATAACATATTTATCAATATTTACATTTTACCCATCTCCAATAATCGGTTCTGGATATGTAAATCCACAAGTTACTGAAATGGAATGGAAAGGTTCGGAATGGTTTGAGGAACATAGTGACAAACAGATTTTAACTAATGAAATTGGTATTACAATATGGAGATATTATTATGCAATCTATGGGCTTAAGAAATCACAATTATTACTACCATTAGGTGAAATCAGCAAACCACCACAGGATCATTTTAACTATAACAATAAAACTTCCTTAGGAGAAACTTTTAATGAAAGTCGATATATTATAATTACTTATCTAGGGAGGATTCGTTATCCAGAATCCTATCCTAATTATAGAAATCTATGGCGATTTACGCCAGATGATTTTAATCAATTGCAGAGCGATAATACAGTGAATCGTTTTTATGACAACGGTGGTTTTGAGACGTATTTTGTAAAATCAAGTAGGATGTAGGATAAAAATAATCGTTCATATTAGCGGATTAAATTATTCCCATAAATTCCGATAATAAGTAAAAAGCTACATTTTTATATTCGACCTTATCCTTCTAATAATTAATTTTATTATATATCGATCGTTTTTATCTAAACATTTAGAAACCCAGATTAACACCAAATATAAAATAAAGATTATCAGACCAATAATAATCGCTGAGCTTGTTGTTGAAAAAAAAGGAAATATTTGCGTTTTTAAAAAGAAACCTATCACAAAAATAATCATTCCAGAAAAAGCAATGCCAATATAACTTTTATCAAAGGCATGAATTTTTGTTGCTTTATAAACAAAAATTAATGACACGAAATTTCTAGTAAAATAATATACAGAAACACCAATAGCAGCACCAATGATTCCGTACATTGGAATTAACACAAGATTGAGAGAAATGTTAGTAATCGCCGCAATTATTTCTACGGCTAAATTCATTTTTGTATAACCACCACAAATTAAAATACACCCGGCCATACCTGTAAATACACTCATAGAAAGACCCGTAGTTAAAATAACTAAAGATAGATATCCACTTGAATAATCGGCACCATATAACAAAGTAATTACTTCCCGAGGGAATAATAAAATGTATATACTAATAGGTAAAACCAGCAAAAATATCCATTTTGATGCGGATTTAAAAAGAGATTCAATTGTATCAAATTTTCTTTTACCAAATAATTCGGTGATAACTGGAAGAAACATATAGATAAAAGGCAAAGCAAACATAGTTACGTATTGAGCCACTATAAGTGAAGGCATATAGATACCAATAGCAGTTGAATCAAGAAAATATCCAAGTAAAATAACATCCGTTTTTGATGAGAAAAGGAATACTATTGTAGAAATGGTAATAGGCCACGAAAAAACCATTAATTTTTTTACGACGGGAACAATCTGATAATTTGATTGATTGGGAAATAATTTTTTATTAACGATGTATACAGATGTAAAAATAGTAAATATCAACGATATTAAACAAGAGATTATCGCTCCAAATAAGGAATAACCAATTATTATAAACGGTATAAAAATAATAATTCTGATTATCCAAGTTCCTAAATCAAAGATAACTACTTTATATTTTGCACCTTTAAATGCTCGTATCACTCCTTCCAAAATACCTGATATCGAAAAAAGCGGGAGACCGATTGCAAAATATTTCAAAACTATCGTAAGATTAATATTATGAAAAAACTCAGTCGATATTATTTCAGAAAAAAGAAACAGTAGTATAGAAAAAAATAAACTCAAAAATAATACCAATAATTCACTAAAGCGTATAGCGCTCTTAACTAAATCTTTTTCACCCCGACTAAAATGAAAGGGCAAGAAACGAGAAAGGGATGAAGATAAATCTAATGTTGAAAATGGTAATAATACAGTAACTAGTGTATACGCCAAGTAAAACAATCCATAATTATCAACACCGAGAAATCTCCCTAACAGAATCTGATTTACAATACCAAATAGTATGCCAACTATCATACCAAAGAATAATACACTCCCACCGATTGCAATCGTCCCAAGTGAATTTTCTAAATCATCTAACATATTATCAAGTTTTTAATATCATATCATTATAGCAATTTTAATGTACAATTGCATTATTGTATTCGTTGGTGAAATTCTTCCTCATTGAATTTTAACAGAATATTATTTTCTAGACATTAAAGTTTCCGATAAAATAAATCTTGAATATTAACAGCCTTATCACTGAAATATCCCCTCACGTCTATAAGTATAGCTTTATCACCCATAATTTTTTTAAGGTCGTCCAAACTTATTTTTTTAAACACATCATGTACAACCGTCATGATAATACAATCAACCTTTACCTGGTTTAAATTATCGATTGGCTCTACACCAAAACTCCCAATTTCTTCTTTGTTCAATAAAGGATCATATCCATATAGTTTACAATTAAATTCTTTTAATTCTTTAATAAGTTCTTTCACTGGTGTCTCTCTAGTATCTTCAACATTTTCTTTAAATGTCAGTCCCATAATAAGAACCGAAGAACCATGAATAACTTTTTCTGCCTCGTTGAGCGCTTTTATCGTAAGCATAGCAACATGTTTTGGCATGTAATCATTGGTTGAACGACCAGCAAGCATAACTTGCGGATGATAGCCGAGTTTTTTGGCCTTATATACAAGATAATATGGATCTACAGGAATGCAATGGCCTCCAACCATGCCGGGATGAAATCTATAAAAATTCCATTTTGTAGACGCAGCGTCCAAAACATCTTTTGTATCTAAGCCCATCTTCTGAAAAATTATAGAAAGTTCATTCATTAAAGCAATATTTAAATCTCTCTGGATATTTTCAATAACTTTCGCGGCCTCGGCAGTTCTGATATCCTTCGTTTTATAAACAGTAGTAATCGTACCATACAATTCTGCAAGTACATTCGCCGATTCTTCATCCATCCCAGAGACAATCTTTGTGATTTTATCTATCGTGTGATCTTTGTCACCAGGATTGACTCTCTCGGGAGAATAGCCTATCTTAAAATCCAATCCAAGTTTAAGTTTAGATTCTTCTTCCAAAATGGGTCCGACAATTTCTTCTGTAACTCCAGGATACACGGTAGACTCCAACACTACTATTGCACCTTTCTTAAGATTTTTACCAACAATCCTTGAAGCAGATTGTACAGGTGTCAGATCAGGTTCTTTCGATTGTGTAATCGGTGTAGGAACTGCTATGATTACAAAATCTGCATTTTTAATTAATGCGGGCTGTGATGTCAAGTCCAACGAAGGAAAATTCTTCTTTAATGACTGTACTTTCTTCTCGTTTATATCAAACCCTATGACACGAAAATGTTTCGAAAAAGCTTCTGCTAAAGGCATGCCAACATAACCTAACCCAACGATACAAACGGTCATATTACTCAACATTGTTTTTGAAACCATTGTATTGTCTCCTTTAAACCATTTTTTATATCAAATTTTGGACTGTAACCAAATTTTTCTTTAGCTTTAGAAATATCAGCAAGAGAATGTTTAATATCTCCAGGTCGAACCTCGTCATACACAACATCTAGCTTCTTATTACATAAGGTCATCACTGTTTTAGCTAGCTCATTGAGCGAAATACGTTTTCCTCCAGCCGCATTAAAGATGCCAGTTGCTTCATTTTCTGCCGCGAGGATATTCGCATAAATAACATCATCGATAAAGGTAAAATCCCTTGTTTGTTCACCGTCACCATAAACAACTGGAGGATTGTTATTTAAAACTCCAGTAATAAATCTTGGAATAACTGCTGCATATTCGCCCAAAGGATCTTGCCTTGGGCCATACACGTTAAAATATCTAAGGATGGCAGTGGGCAAATGAAAAACTCCTGTAAAAACATTGCAGTAATATTCGCCAGCTAGTTTACCGACTGCATAAGGTGAGAGAGGATTTGGAGTCATTTCCTCTTTCTTTGGCAAAGTCGGTGTATCTCCATAGACACTACTTGAAGAAGCGTATATGACCTTTTTAACGCAACAATCTCTTGCTGCAAGCAAAACGTTGAGCGTTCCGTTTATGTTGACGTTGTTCGTTGTGACAGGATCTTTGATACTTCGAGGAACGCTGGGAAGTGCTGCTTCATGAAAAATATAATGGATACCTTTGAATGTTTTTTGAAGGAGGGGTAAATCTGTGACACTTCCTTCAATAAAATCTATTTTCCTATTGTCGATAAGATCTTTTATATTCTCCTTATAACCTGTTGAGAGATCATCGATTACGACTATATGGTTATCTTTCGAAAGGTATCGAGCCAGGTTCGAACCGATGAACCCTGCACCACCAGTAACGACAACTTTTCTAGCTTTCATTCTTGTCAATTTCCTTTTTTAAATTTTTTAATACGTAATATCTTCATCTAATTTTAAATAGGCATAAAGAGCAGGTTAAATAAAAGATTTCCCATAATGTTTTGTTATCATTTTTTAAATATTAATATCCTGCAAAATTTAGTAAATTTTACTCTGTTTTTATCTAATAAATGAATATCATTAAAAATTTAATGATATTAAGGAATATTATGACAGGCATGTAAAAGTAAAGTTATTAGAAAACTATAAAATTCAATTCGTATATATTCTATTAAAATCAGCCATCTAAAAGAAAATTTAAACTCTTATCTCGATAAAATCATAAAAATATCAAAATATTTAATGTTTACTTGAGGAGATATACATGGACAAACCAGTATTTTTAATTAGTTTAGATACAGAAATGCTCTGGGGGCCTGCAGGAGGCCAAGAAGGGCTGGAACAGTTTAACTTAATCAAGAGAAATGAAAACAAGATGAGAAACGCGATATCTACATTATTGGATCTTTTTGAGAAATATAACGTCTCAGCAACTTGGGCAGTTGTTGGACATTTATTTCTTGATCATTGCGACGAAGAAACTTGTTTAACAAAGATAAATATGAGTAAATATGGATATAAAAAATCGTGGTATAGGGACCCCTACTCAAATATTGAAAAAGACCCACTCTATTATGGTAAAGATATAATTGAAAAAATTATAAATAATCCTATAAATCATGAGCTAGGATATCACTCGTTCTCTCACGTCTGCTTTACTAATATCCCTCGAGAAATGGCAGAAGGCGAGATCAAGGAATCTAAAAAAATTGAAAAGGAATGGAACATAAAATTTACATCATTTGTTTTTCCTATAAACGAAATTGCTTATGTGGATATTTTAAAAGATAATGGATTTAAAATATACAGAGGTAAAACTCCTAATCTAATCACTAACAGCCATGATTTGATTTGTAAAAAAATTGAAGGTGGTATAAGTAAATTTATAACACCCCCAATTGAACCGAGATGGGACAACGGGATTTGGGAGATACAAAGCTCGATGATCTTTTTCGATTCTCAGATACCGCAAAGTCTTCTATTACGATTTAAAATTGGATTAGAACGGACCATTAAAGATAAAAAGGTATTTAATATCTGGCTTCATCCTTGGAATCTCTTCTGTTATGAACGATTAACAGATGATTTGGAAAAAATGTTAAAATATGTCTCTAAACGAAGGGATGAGGGAAAAATCGATGTCATGACAATGAACGAAATGGCAGATTTTTTGAACAATAAGTAATTGGTTCAATGATAAAAATACATTTTCGCCCAATCAGCATACATTACTTTCTTGAAATCTAAATTTTCGTTCCCCAACCATTTTTCAGTTGGTATACCAAATCCCATTTTTTTTCGATATACGATATCTTTTGGCAAATATCTTTCGGCAACTTTTTTTAACAAATATTTTGTTTTAGAAAAATCGACTTTGAATTTTAAAGGAAGATTTGAAGCAAAATCAACTATTCTATTATCTAAAAAAGGCATCCTCATTTCTAACCCAGCCCCCATTGTCATCCGATCTGCTTCCCAAAGCGTAGGGGGCAGATAATGCTTAAAATCTTTAAGAATATAGGAAGTCATTTCTCTTTCAAAATTATCATCTAAGAACGAGAGAGCATTATAAAAAGTTACATTGACATTGAATCTATTCGTATTCCAGGGTAGATTTTTGTAATGATCCATCAGATAATTTGCATCCTCTAGCATATAATTCGTGAAATCCTCAAAATATAATAAGTTACGAAATTTTTTATTTAAATATTTAAACAGAAAGTTTTTAATGAAAAATAATCTACGGTAAAAAAATTTATAATGATCATATCCTCCAAACAGTTCGTCAGCCCCCTCGCCTAAAAATAAAACGGTTACATTCTCGTCTTTAGCTCTTTTGCTAATCAAGTGAATTCCAACAGAACACGGATGTACCAGAGGCAAATCTGCTAAGAAGATACATTTTTTATAAAGTTCAATAAATTTAGTTCTGTTTAATTCTTCTTCTATTAAATTCAGTCCCAAATGCTTAGCTACTTTTTTAGCATATCTTGATTCATCTAATAATGCATCATCAACCTTTACAGTAAATAATTTCAAATTTTTATTATATTTTTTCGCTAGTGCACTCAACAAAGATGAATCGACCCCACCAGAACATATAGCCCCCAATGACTCATCTGTGATAATTTGATCTTTTACTACTTTATTTAATAAAATATCTAATTCGTTAACTAGTTCTCCAACTCGTTTATTCTTATTCTGCAAATATATTTCTTTTGATATAATTTTATAAATATCAAAGAACTTTTCACACAGAACCTTATGATCAACTAAATCAAATTTTAAATAGTGTCCTGGCTCCACCGCTTTAATATCTGTGAAAAAGCTTTCGTCAGAAATATTCCTTGTTAAAAAATATTGTAAAATCGAGTTATTGTTTAAACAAAAAGAAACTTCTTTAAAAATTCTGAAAGCTTTTATTTCTGATGAGAATATAAATTTATCATTATTAAAATAATAATACAGGGGCTTAATGCCCATTCTATCTCTTACCAAATACAAACACCTTTTTTTAACATCATATATACAAAAGGCAAACATGCCATTGAGACTTTCAAAAGATTGTGGACCATATTTCTCATAAAAATGCAAAATTATTTCTTGATCTGTTTTAGAATTAAATACGCGTCCTTTACCTTCTTCTTTTTGGATCAGAGTTGGTAGATTATAAATAGTTCCATCGAAAGTGATCCATATAGATTTATCATCATTACTTAATGGCTGGTTTCTTTTTTCTGTAAAACTTGTTGTGGTATGTCTTGCATTACCTAAGCTTATGAGACTATCAACAAAAATACCTTCACCAGCATTTCCTCGATGTTTAATGTCTTCATTCATTCGTTTGATACGAATTTTATCGGCCCAGTTGAAACCATTTACACCAGACATTCTTTTTTCTCCAGTTGCTACACAATTTTAAATCGCGTAATTCTTTAATAAATTAACTACAGAAATTCCCTATTTACAACTTCATATTTTAAAAGCGGCAATAATTTTGTATTTATGATTTCCACCAGGGATTATTTTTACAATATTCAATAACTTCTTCAGTAAACGGAGCAAAAAAAGGCTTACCACCCAATTGCGCAAACTGAATCGTGATACTGGTTAAATTTATTTCTATGACTCTCCATCGACCATTTGTATCTAAACACATGTCAAGGCTTATCAAACGTGGTATGAACAGATCTTGTGCAACTTTTATTGCTACTTGTTTCATTTCTTCAAATGCTGGGAGTTTATCTTCTTTTGAAAATTCAAAATTTGTATCTGGATGCTTATAATATTTAGTTTCAACTTTATCAACAGCATAATCATTTAGATGACCATCATCATTAATGAAGCAATGGATACCGCCAGCGGTTTCATTGTCGAGTGAACCGCCTTTTCCCATGCGAAAGGCTGAATGCAGGTAATGCACCTTGTTTGTTACAACTGATCGATATAAATCTACTCGAATTGTGTTTAAACAATATCTATTGTACTTTGCAAAGAATTCGTCTTGTTGAATCCTTTCCTGTATGACATAATTTTTCCCACCTTTTATAAGAGGTATCAATTCTTCCTTATTCTTAGCAAAATGAACGTTAGCCCCACCCATTGAATCTGTATTGGGCTTAATAACAACTGGATATTCAAGATCTGCAAGAATAGCTGGCAATTCTGATTCTATCAAAGGTTTATACTGGCTGTTAAATAATGCACCTTCAATATTGTGAATAAATGACTTAGGAAAGATGTCGCCCGGGTACCAACGGTTATAAAAGCTTTTATGCGCCATAAATTTAATTTCCATGTGTTTCCGACAAAGACTTCTCTGAATTTCTGACTCGAAGACTTCCTCAGGAACAATTTCGGGATTAGCTCTTCCAGAAACATTGGAACAAATACGAAGTGTATCTAGATTAATATCATTACTTAGTGCACGCCATAACTTAATATGATTCTTTTCCACTTCGCGAGCAATAGGTCGACGATATTCTGGATGCGGTTTAAAAACTGTCTGAAACCTTATACGAAGTGCTATATTCGTTGCATATCGTATCCAGATGTGCATAAGGGCCTTTCCAAGCCGGCTAATTGAATTAATCCCAACATCGAGCATTAGATATTCACCATATCAATAATTACGCCAATCCATATAACTTATGTTACTATAAAAAACCTTCACGATTGTACTGTCAACCGACATCGCTAACGTTTATAATAGAATGATGCTGGTATTCCCTCAACACCAAGGGAATATCGTACATTGTTGAACCATTCTATGTATTCAGATAGAAGAAGTGAAACGTTTTCGAAAACCTTGTCAAGGACAAGATACTCTTCTTTGAGATTGCGAATAGCCCGCTCAACCTTTCCCTTGGTTTCTGGATAATATGGAGGTGCGGGTTCATATTTCACCTTGTTTGTCTTGCACCAGCGTTTGAGATCATTGCTTTTGAACTGGGATCCGTTGTCGCAGAGGAGGCGTTTGGGACATCCATATCTTTTCACTGCCCCTTCCAAAGTAGTGACCACCTCTTCTTTCTTGATGGAGGTATAGAGTCCGCAGTAGATAATGAACCGTGAATGGTCATCAATAATCACCAGTGCATACAACCGTTTTCCATCAAGGAGAAACGGTCCTTTGATGTCGATCTGCCAAAGGCCATTTGGTTTTCGTGCCCTGAAATATTTCCAATCCTTTTTGTTCCT
>Ga0315279_10007251_pt1 | contig 13773 bp, 15 predicted proteins | sample YL17G06_20_MG_FD_203694 | JGI IMG/M metagenome (GOLD analysis project Ga0315279, IMG submission 203694) | Sediment microbial communities from Yellowstone Lake, YNP, Wyoming, USA - YL17G06_20 | ecosystem: Environmental > Aquatic > Freshwater > Lake > Sediment | place: USA: Wyoming | collected... | reverse complement strand
TTCACAAGAAGTATCTGGCAATCTATATTGTAATGTTTGAATGGAAACACAATCTCAAATGCGTCAATACCAGTTTCTTGAGAGCCTTAATGATCCCAATTTCACCTTAAAACCTATATGAGCCAACGTATTTAATGACTAAACAGTTTAAATTGTTTTTCCATTTTATCTATATAAATCCTTGACTTATCTTTTTCTCCTGATCATACTTTTGACCACGTTTCAGCTTTCTTTATTAACTCACGAGCTTCAGCTTCTGTTGACGTCCACGTTTCGATAAAAAGCCCTTTTGCAGACAGCATATCGAGTGCTTTTTCGACTTCGTTGCTTGCGATTGATATGTGTAAATTTTTTCCAGCAGATTGCACTATTTTCAGAACTTCTTCATAATAAAGTGGACTGGGCTTGCCTGCTCCGGGTAGTATCTGAATAGCTTGAAGTTTTGGCAATTCACACAATGCAGGAACGTGAGCAAAGGCTTCTATCCCATCTACGTGATAGACTGAATAATCAAGGAATTCCGTTTGATGCTGTATAACAGGCAGGAATATCTCACGGAACATTTTTGGTGAAATCATGTAAGAAAAGTCGTTTTGTGTTGGGTAGAACTTACCCGGCGCCCATAATCCAAACCAACTCGTTGAGCCATTATCGGCATCACGAACTATCTCGTAAAACGTGTCGTATACGTCAAACCACATATCCATTAGGTATTCTTCGGCATCCCTTACCTTCTCTGGACAATCCTTTACATCATAAAGTAGATTCATCGTATCACGTAATGAAGCTAAAGTATCACCGCATCCGCCAAATGCACCAATACATGGTATACATTTTCTTACTGATTCCTTCACAGCCCGATTGAGCATTTCGATAGTGAATTGCCACCATTTGCCACTCTTATTAATTTTGTATTTATGAATATCCCAATCGTCACCCGTCATTATTGGATCATGCCAGCCGGTAACATAATCCAGATATAAAGGTGAACCCAAAAACGAGGAGATTGAGCTAACGCCTGCATAACCCGGCGTCCATTTTGGGAAAGCTTCTCCTCCAAAGAAAGTATGACTGAAATGGTATTCATTTCGAGCAGAGATCAGATCGAGATTTGTCCAGTAATCCATTGGGTCTTTAGGGTTCGGTGGAGGTGGAACATTGTGGATTATTTTCTCTCGTGGTGCTGTCACCCATAACCCGCATCTACCAAAGTATTTACCATTCCACCATAGACGATAGCGTTCCTTAGCTTCTTCCCAATCATCTTTATAAGCAAGTGACATTTAATTACCTCGTTTATTGTTTCTATCGGTAGATTTGTATGTCATTCCTGCGCAGGCAGGAATCCAGTAAAATGAGTTGATAGAAACTGGAGACAGGAATGGCAATATACGGGTAATTTAGCGATAGAAACACAAATATTATCAACGTAATCAGATTACAGTGGATATTATAACTGTTTTCTATTGAACTTTCAATATTATCTTGATTATATAGATTAAGAAGATAAGGAAATTGACAATCTCATCTATTTCTGGTAATATTATCTGTGTTTGTATACTCATTAGCGTTATTAGTGGACCTATTTTCGGAGCAACTTCAGAGAATTCGTTATGCTTGATGAATTAAAAACCATAACTGATTACGCTTATGACAACGTTCCTTTATACCGTAAGCTATATCAGAAAAAACCAGAGATAAAATCACTCTCTGACTTTAAGAACCTGCCTTACGTCAGGATAAGCGATTTCATGACTTGTAGTATAGAGGATGTCATATCTGATGTTGATGACGTTGCTGTCATACTCCCCCCTGTTGAAAATAAGACAATTTTCCCATTCCCAAGACTGGAAAACGCATCCGATAGGGACAGAAGATACGAAATATTTTATTATCTGATGGAACAAACAGGTATTAAAGAAGGCTCAAGCTTTGTGGTTCTGACGGATTCAAGCCACAGCTATTTTTGTGGTGAGATAGTAAATAACCTTCTGTTTTATAAATATCCAACTTCGATGATCTTTGTGCGAGATCATTCTATTGATGAAATCGAGGATTGGGTAAATAGGCTTACCCCTGATTGTCTGCTTATTGGAGTGGATAGTATAATTGATAATAATTGGGAAATTCCTTATATATTTACTGTTAATCAATTTACACACCCCCGGATCCCTCTCAAGAAGGGAGTTTTACCAGATTCCACTCTTGAGAGGGGATCAAGGGGTGTGTTACACTTCGATATATATGCAATTAGTGAAATAGGCTGGATTGCTATCGGAACATCCGATGGAAACTATATCTATCCTGAAGATTATTTCTACCTTGAAACTGACCCCGCAGATGACATTCTGGTTCTGACAACTCTCGCAAATGACCTTCAACCCTTTATAAGATATAAGACATCCGATAAAGCAAAAATTTTAGATGGTAATTGCTTCCAGATTACGTACATCGGAGAGCATTGATGATACTGGATACAGGATTTGAATGTGCTGATCAGCAAAAATTACTCGATGAAGTGATTAAACCGAAACTTTCATCGCTTTTCATCAGAGTATACGATCATTTTTCGTATTATCGCTGGAGATTCGATGAAGCCGGTGTTGATCCGTGTATGGACCCGATTGATATTCTGGAAAAATTACCTTTTATGACTAAGCATGATTATGGTATGCTGGAACGAGATGCTTTTATATGTGCAAATAAACATCTATATCACGCTGAAACGACATCAGGCTCAACTGGCAGACCAAAAAGGCGTTTCCAGAGCATGACTGATGAGATTAATGAGCTAAGATTAGCCATGAGAGTTTTTGCTGGCTTTGATGTTTCAAAAGATGACGTTATCGTATTTATGGACGTTGGAAACCCAAGTATCTACATCTGGTTTGCTAAGGCGCTGGAAAATCTGGGAGTGAAAAATACCATATACTATGGCATACAATCTGATTTCGATAGATCACTAAACAAGCTGATAAATCTTAATCCAACGATATTATTCACTGTTCCAAGCCTTTTATCTCGTTCTTATGAAGCCTTATTAAGAATGTATAAAAAAGAGACAAGTCTACGGAAGATAATCTATTTTGGAGAAAAGCTTGATGATAAATTTGGCAAACAGATTCAAGAAGAGCTTGGAGTTGAAATTTTTTCACATTACGGTGGAACAGAGACAAGCACTCTCGGAGGTGAATGTTCTGCGCATGATGGGATACACATTTACAACGACTACAACATGCCAACTTTGTTAGAACCCAAAATAATCAATGAGACGACTCAGGAAGGTGAAGTTGCATGGACAACTATGCAGATTGACGTTCAACCAGTCATAAAGTACCGCATAGGTGATGTGGTTCGCATAAATTACGAAAAGTGCAAATGTGGGAGAACGTCCCCACGCCTAAAAGTAATCGGTCGGACTGATGAAGGATTCAGTCTTTATGGTGAAAAATTTTATTATGACACTTTTATGAATACGGTATATTCCAACCTGAATGAGGCAGGCTTCCTGCAGATAGTGCTTTCCACAGTGCGGAATCGTGACAAATTAACAATCTTGCTACCTGATAAACTGAAAAGTAAAGAGAATGATATACTTGATTCCTTATATCATATAAATGAATTAGAATTTTATCTTGAGGAGAAATTTATCAGTCTTGAGATAAGTTTCGTTCCCAACAGCTATTTCACAGGCAGAAAGATACCGTCCATCATTGACCAACGCCTTTACCAATGATCTTATCAAATCCCTCTCTAACTCTCGACAAACTGACGTTTGGATCCTCAACAATAATTTTCGTACCAGCGATTATATCAATAAATCCCATCTCACGCCTGTATCTTGGAACTACATGAAAATGTAGATGAGCAATACTTGCTCCTCCCGCATCACCTATGTTATATCCAATATTATACCCATGCGGAGAGTAAACTTCATCAAGAACGTCAAGGCAAACTGACTGCAAATTAAATAGTTCTGCTGATTCTTCTTTAGTCAACATTCGAGGGTCAGTAATGTGCCTTTTAGGAAAGATTATCAAATGCCCCGGTGTGTAAGGATAAAGATTCAGCGCAACTACAAAAAGCTCTGATCTGTAAACTTCCAATCGAACTACTTTATCATTTCCTTCAACGATGGCGCAAAGTATGCACTCAACATCGGGCTTTTTTTCACCTCTCACGTAAGCCATTTTTCCCGGTATAAATAGATTCTTCTGCATACCCCTCCTCATATTAGATTTAGTTATTCAGAACGGACTATCCGCCTACCTTTTATTACGATACCTTTCAAAGTTTCATCTTTTTTCATCCATAAATTCAAATTTAACTTATCTTCTGTTCCCTGTTTGGCGTTGCCTGACTGCCTCATAAAGTAAAATACCAGTAGCCACTGCGACATTTAGTGATTCTGCTTTTCCTAACATTGGGATTTGCACCACTATATCTGATTTTGAAAACAGTTCCTTATTTAATCCTAGTGTTTCATTACCAACCATAATTGCTGTCGAAATAGTGAAATCAATGTCGTAATAGTCCATCTTAGCATGTGACTGGTTGCCACAAGCTGAACTCCCTCTGAATAAAGCTTTTGAATGGAATCTTTTTCAGACATGGCATCAATTATTGGCACATGAAAAATACTCCCCATTGATGTTCTAACGCTTTTACGATTATATGGATCGATCTTGCTGGATGATATTAATACACCATCTGCATTTGAGGCATCAGCAATTCTTATAATAGTCCCAAGATTTCCCGGATCTTGAATTTGGTCAACAAAGAGCAAAAGCGATTGTCTTGATAAATGGAAATCCCTATGGTCTAGCATGTATTTCCTTGCAGAAGCGACAACAGATGGTCTATGATCATTAGGAACAATCTTTGCCATTAAGCCTTCACTTATCATGTAATGAGGTATGCTCAAAGCATTAAGGGTAGAACGTAATGGATGATTTTGATCATCTATTGCAAAACGTGGAGTATATGCTACGCAACTCAACGGAATTCCATCTGCTATCGCTTGAGCCAATAGAAAAACTCCTTCTAGCAAAAATTGATCATATTCATTTCTATCTTTTTCATGACAAAGCGAACGCAAAAACTGGATAACAGGGTGTTTTAAGCTGTCAATACTGCCCCTAAATGCTTCTGTTTTGACACTTTTCGCTTTCTTTGACGCTTTAATAACTGTTTCATCAAGATTAGGTTGAAATGGCAAAAGTTTATAACTGCCTTTTCTATATGCCAGATACTCATAAGAACGAAAATAAGGTACAAAACCAATATTTTCCAAAACCCGAATCTGGGATGCTTTGTCAGCACGAATAAAACTGCAAGTCGCTATATTCCCACGCTCTAAAACATCCTCCGTTGCCTGCGATAAAACAGATTCTGCGTAACCTTTATCCCATCCATCATCTACCCAAACACTAAAGGCATTTACTTCCTCACGATGTGGTGGAATTTTCCATGATGCGCATATAGACATTAACTTTTTATCAAGTATAACCCCATAAAATGTATAATATGCCCTCATCAGTTGTTGCCATTCACCTTCTGCCCAAACATCGCTTATCAAATGGTAATCTGCTTCGGTCAGTTGGCGTGCTGGATATTGATTACTTTTCTTAAACGTCTGTTTATCGGTGTAAAAGTAAATTCGCCCTGGTTGCTCTTTGCCGTCAAAGAATTGTTTGATCGTTCGGTAAATCCATTCGCAAGGGGTATCAAAAATAAACTCTTGATTGGCTGGAAGCGACAAGATAAGTTCTCTTACAGCACGCTCAGATGAAGCAAAAACCGATACTCGTTTAGTTCCCAGAAAAGCGACAAGATCATCATATATGAGCATTACACCATTTATATTATCTTCACCACTTGTAAAAATTTGTAATTCACAGGGTGGTTTACCATCAATAATCGGCATCTCAATACCACCCATTAGCAAACCCAGTGTATCATATTGTGTTGCTAATAATTGTTGAGGTGGAGTAAAATCAGGCAGAAGATAGGCGGACATTTCTGCGTGAAGGTATTTGGCAATTTTTTCAAAATTATTGGTTTCTGAAACCATTTGGGATCGATCCTTTCATTAAATTGTTTTTACTATACCAATAATTAACCCCATACATTTCATCCATATCAACTTTTCTCATTTCATATCAATTCTTTCTGGAAAGAAAAGGGTTTTATTAAGTCTAGCACTTTCCATGATTGATATTTCTTCATCAGAAAGTCCTTCAAAGCACTTCGATGCTAATTCAAGTATTTCCTCAATCTTCTTCTTGCGTTCTTCTTCTACTTCAATTGTAAGGTAAACTTTAGTATGCTCCTTTAAATCAACCAATTCCAAAGGTTTTAGAACCCCTTCTTCATAAATTGCACTAATGATTTGAGACATTTATTCTCACTCTCATATTACATAATTAACTTTAACAGATTTTCCAGTCTTTGCTGATTCCCATGCGGCAGAAAGACCTGCTATCGTCTTTGTTCCCTCAATTGCATCCTCAAGTGATGGTTTATCATTAATGATGCAATCCTCAAAATGCTTCATGTATCGTCTTACTGCATCACCCTGACCATAGGCACCAGTCATATCAGCAGGATAATCAATGACCGCAGGCTCATTCTGGATGAATTTATCAAGGCAAAACCTTAACTGTGAAGGCTTGAAATCTTCAAACGTTGCAGTTGCAGTGCCTTTAGTTCCATAGATGGTAAGTCCCATCATTGGCATAGGAGGCTGGATCACACCATAAACCCCAAGAACACGAGCCATAACACCATTACGGAATTTTACGTTAAGCAGAAAATTATCCTCGATTGGATAAGCAGACAGATTTCCCTTGCTTGCGTAGCAGTGAACTTCGTCTATGTCTCCGAGAAACCAGACCAGTGAATCCAGAGGATGACATACTCCACCGTACATAAAATCTTGTGGTGCTGTCAATCGCCACGATGTTTTATTGAAGAAATCCTTGATCTCGTGGACATAATGAGCTTCTGCTAATATTATATCACCTAGTTCACCGTCATCATAAAGTTTTTTCAGATCAAGAAATGATGTATACCATCTGCACGTCTCACCAACCAAGAATTTTAGATTCATTTTCTTAGCAAGACGGGCTATCTCTATGGAATCATTCAGTGAAGTGACCATCGGTTTTGTTACGATTACGTGCTTCTCTGCCTTCAGTGCGTCAATACACTGTTGTGCGTGAAGATGATCTGGTGTGTATACAGCAATCACGTCAATGTATTCATTCTGGATCAGTTCATGATAATCAGTAGTCCAGAATGGTATCTGATTTTCCTTTGCAAAAGCTTCAGCTTTGCTGGGTGTGGAAGTACAGACTCCCCTGACTTGAAATCTGCTTTCAGGATCGCTATTAAGGTAGAGCAAATCTCTACCCATACCTAAACCTATAAGACCTATACCTATTGTCTTTTCCATAATATCACCTCTTAAAAGTGATGAGTAAAAGTAATAACACACCCATTACTCATTACACATCACTCTTTACTATTAACCCGCAAGTATTTGCTCGATCTTTTGCAATTCCTCGTCTGTCAATGATGGTGCTTCAGTAGCTCTAAGATTACCTGCCAACTGATCAACCCTTGATGCGCCGATTAATACGCTAGTTACACGATCATCTCTTAATAACCACGCAATCGCCATTTGAGCCATTGTCTGTCCTCGTGACTTAGCGATCTCATTCAGCTTTGTAACTTTATCTATAACACCATCTGCTTTAAGTCTTTCGTACCACTGCTTTCCACTATCTCCACGCTTACCTATGCGTGAATCCGAAGGGAGTCCATTCAGGTATCTATCTGTCAGAACTCCTTGAGACAATGGTACAAATGCAATAACGCCTGTTCCTGCTTCGGCAGTATAAGGTAGAAGGTCTTTCTCTACCCAGCGATCCAGCATGTTGTATGATGGCTGATGGATTGTTATAGGTGTCCAGTCGTGCTGTTTGATGACTTCGATAGCTTGACGGAATCTTTCACCTCTGTAATTGCTAAGACCAGCATATAAAGCCTTGCCTTGTTTTACAATAAGATCAAGTGCGCCGAGTGTTTCCTCTAGTGGAGTATCCGGGTCAGGACGATGGTGGTAGAATATGTCAACGTAGTCTAATCCCAATCTTTTCAACGACTGATCCAGACTGGAAACGATATACTTCTTGCTACCCCAATCACCATAAGGACCTTCCCACATATAATAGCCTGCTTTTGTAGAGATGACAAGCTCATCACGGGGCATATCTTTTAATATTTGACCTGCGACAAACTCACTATTACCCGGCGGAGGACCATAGTTGTTTGCAAGATCAAAGTGTGTTACACCATGATCAAAGGCATAATACATACAATCACGACAGGTTTTTTCATTGCCCGGTTCACCAAGAGATTGCCATAATCCTAATGAAATTGCGGGCAATTTCAATCCACTTTTACCACAGCGACGATAGGGTATCTTTTCATAACGATCTTTTGCGAATTCTTGCATATTTTTCAACTCCTTATCACAGTTACGAGTTAGATGATTCTACTAATTGCTCAACAGCTATCGGTGACATATCTATTCCTCCAAATACCTGACACAGTATCTTTGCATGGCTTTGACGAAAAACACTTTTACATAGTTTAATATGCTCTATTGCGTTGGGAATCGGTAGACCGTTACAGCTTACAGGGCTGTTATGCACTGTGAGGACGAGAGAATCATCAGCAGATTCTGCTAGTAAAGGTAGGTTCGTTTCAGAACTGGCGAAGTTCAAGCCAACTAGACCATCTATCTGGTTGAGTTCATCAATTATGTGATTTATGCTACCACAGGAGTGAAGAAGCACCCCTCCGAACTCGCTTGCAATACATTCACAATATGGACGTATGAATTCACTGACGATCTTGTGTGAAACAACAGCGAGTAAGTCCTCACTATACGCAATTCCTTTTTCTGGAGGAAGCCAAACTGCTGGGGCGCAATGATATGGGATCCAATCATTATTTACTATGTCACGCATCAATTTAGCAAACTTGATCACAACATCAGTGCATAACGATAACAGGTGATGTACTTCGTCAGGATACTCGTAAACTGCCATAAGAAAGCTCTCTATACCCCAAACCTGACTTGCCACAGAAAAAGGTCCCTGCAGATCAGCCTCGTAAACAGGCAACATCCTTTGAGTTTTATTATGAAAATAGTGCATCTTTTCCAGCATTTTTCCAGCTAATGTTTCCGATCCAAATCCCGTTTCATGTAGATCATATACATCACTTGGGTTATGTATCACTGGTATTATCCGGGAAGTTACCGGTGACGTTTCTTCAGTGCAACCAAAGTATGCAGGAAGCATCGCTTGATTGATACCCGGTGAAAGCCCCGGAACATAATCATCCGACCATGTTGCATGTTCTAGGATCGCCTGTAACTGCGTAATAAGCTCTCATTCGTTACCTGACATATCATCTGACAGTTTCGGTGATTGTTTGAGAGGCATTGCGTATAAAACGTAAGACATTCGGTTACCTGACGTTTGATGATTCCACAAAGCGTGCAAACGTTGCTTTGTCGCTTGTATTCTCTCTATATAATAGAGATCTTTGATCTGGTTGAGCAAGTTCTCTATTATATTATTACCCATTGCATTTTTCCATTTTATTATACGACCTTAGTTATATGAACCACAAAGGCACAAAGATCACTAAGAACACAAAGATTTAAGATTTCTTACATTTTTATTTCTTTATATTTGGGGTCTTTGTTGTTTTAACTCCTTTTTTCATCCTTCATATTATTGGTATAGCTTCGATAAGCATAAAAATAGGAATCTTGCTGATCCACAGTGGATCAGGATGTGCAGGACTGGCTATTTGGGGCGGTTCATAAATCCTTGAGACTGCCAGTTTATTACGACTTAGTATATCAAAATAATATGTAAGGGAACGATGATAGTGATTAAATCCTCCGTAACTACTAATCCGCCATACTTCAGGATCGAGATACCCATAAACCATTCTGAAACGACGACCAGATTCTGCATCAATATTCGATGGATAATTGAAAAAACATGGATGCGGGATGGCGAATATGAATTTTCCAGATTTCTTTAATGACTTGCGAACACTTGCTACAAGAAGATCTATATCTGGTATATCTGCAAGAACCATAAATGCGACTACTCGATCAAATTCCTCGTATTCAAATGGCAGACCATCAAATAGATCGTATTGGATAAAATCAATTTCTGGATATAGTGACCGTCCAATCTCAATGAGTGCCGATGAACCATCAATGGCATATACTTTAGCTCCTGCATCAAAAAATTCTTTGCTCAACCAACCGTGACCACATCCCAGATCAAGCACATCCATATCTTGCATGTCGCCAAGGCAATCCCATAATACGTCTTTAACCATATTGTAGATTCGGTTATTTGTAGGGTCTACACTCTGAATATAATCAGAAGCAATCATATCCCAATCTTTTATGTCTTTTAAGGATTGTTCGTTTTTCATGATGACTTAACTAACCTCCAAGATGTTTTTCTGTATTCAATGAGCGTTTACAACGTTCTTGAATAATTTTAGTTAGATTGCCTGCAAGTTGCTTATATAACCCCATTTGCCTCAGAAATTGGTCTTTTTTTTAGCTGTTGTGGTGCAACTGTACCGCCAGAAAGTACCATGCGCATAGCTTCTTGAACTGACAGGTCTGTATCGTAAACATTCTCAACGGGGACAATAGACAACCATCCAGAATTAGGTGTTGGCGCAGTAGGTATATATATTAATGCCATAAGCTTTTCATTCTCATCTTTTGTAAAATTCGTCAAAAATCCTATCGTCCAGCAACCTATTCTTGGATATTCGAAGATCACAACCCGTTTAAACCCAGTGGAACCTTCACCTGCGAATGATTCGATAAGTTGCTTTGCAGTGGAGTATATAACACTGACAATCGGAACTCTCAAAAAGAACCTTTGAATAAATTTACCAAGCCATCTGCCCATTATGTTTGAGCCAAGAAGTCCTGATAGGTATACGAAAATTACAAGGATTATAATACCTGCTCCGGGTACGACTTTGTTGCCAAGCCCCGGATATAGGTGGTTCAGTAATCCCTGTAAAGATGGACGGACAACACCATCAATAGTGTTAAAAAGGAACTGCAATACAACGTAGGTGATGGCTATTGGCAAAAGAAAAAGCAATCCGGTGACTATATATTTCTTTATGCTGTTTATAATTTTTTTGCCAATAGAGCGTTCTTGAGGGTTTTTCATTGTTCTATTAATTTATAAACTTGATAAATTCTGATAGGAATATGTCTGCTATAAAGCGATGTCCACATTTGTTTGGATGTATGCCATCAGGAATCAGCTTTTCGGTGTCGGGATCATCAACAAAGACCTTGTTTATGTCAATGATATGCAGACCTTTTTCTACGGATAGTTCTCTTATTATATCAGCGTATTTATCTACCAGATAGTTAAGTCCATTCTCTAAGTAAGCAGGAAAATCCTTATGGGTATAAGAAATATTCATCGGCAACGGTGTTACTAAAACAGGTATTGCACCAACACCTTTAACAGAATCAATTATGCTTTCCAGATTCTTCTTAAAATCCTCTGCGGATACTCTCGGTGTATCAGCCATTGAATCGGTAGCAGGACGATAGTAACCAGCATCATTGACACCGAACATTATCGTCACGTAATCAGGCTTGTGCTGAAGAACGTCTCTTTCTAAACGTGGGATAGCTGTTGTTGTAATGTCGCCATTGATACCGGCATTAGTGACTTTGACTTTACGTTCTACCATCTTTGGGAGATCAACTTGCAGATGATGCCTATATGTGTCTTCTTCTGTTACGTCTCCTATGCCTGCGCCGTTGGTGATGGAGTCACCCAATGCAACGATTATGATCTCTTTCATATATGCTAATATTCCTCCATTGCAATTTGCTATACATAAATAAAACGCGGACAATTCTGATCTAATGGCTTATCAAATCAGTATCACCCGCGTTCTATTTTTTATTAATCAATTACTTCAGAATAGTCAATTTCTTGACAGCGGAGAAATCTTTTGTTTTAATGCTGTAGAAATATATTCCGCTTGCAACAGGAGTGCCAAACTTGTCTTTGCCATCCCAGTAAGCCGACCTGTCTTTACTTACGTATATTCCAGCATACTTATTACCAAGATCAAGCTCTCTAACTAACTCACCAGTCGCCTTGTAAATCTTTATTGTAACCTCGCTATCTTGCTTCAATTGGAAAGGTATCCACGTCTCAGGATTAAACGGGTTCGGATAGTTTTGCAAGAGTGCGTTGTTCTTTGCAGGCATTGCCCAAGAACCAAACAGACCATCAATTTTTCTCAATTTTAATGGCATTGAGTTAGATTCGTATAGCTCAACACTTTGGAGTGTCAAAGGTGAAGTATTATCAGAAATAACATCAAATTTTATCTCTGCTAAAGTGTTAGTGACAGTACCTGTAGAATCAGCAAAAGAAATTTTTATAATGCCGGGATTTGCTACATTTGACGCCATTAGAGTATTCGGATTGGATGAAACATCAACAGCCCGAAGAACTGAGGAATCGTAAGCTATAACAATATCCCCGCCAGCGACTACGTTGGTTTGATCAATCTTCAATGGAACTGTTATGCTTCCACCCGCTATACCATGAGTTTCTTCGAGTTTAACGTTGAGTGTTCCATTAACAAACAAATCTTTGTCTGGAGCACCCAGACCTGCAATTTTACGGAGTATGACTATGGCATCATTTGCTCTTACCTTGCCATCATCATTTGCATCTGCGGCACATAATTGTTGAGTTGTTGGAGTCAAAAGCTCTGCGACGATACGCAATACAAGTATAGCATCGTTTGATTTTATGCTACCGTCGTTATTAACATCACCTTTTACACACGGTGGGGGTTGATTTATAACTTCACCTGCCAGATCAGTTGTTATGGCAGATACGTTGGAATCAGCCAGCACAGGATACAACTTAGGGTCTCCAAAGGCATTTTTGAGTTCAATTTTACTGCCTTTAGCTTCTATGACTTCAAACTTTAAGCTGACAAAGGTTCCTGCACCATCAACACCAGTGCTTCCAGTTCTCGCATTTATAATAGTGAATGCACCAGCCGAATTTATGTCAGACAGTACAGATTCTCTATCCTCAAAAAAGACAGATTTTCCAGACTTAGTAGCAATAAACGGAAGCTTGCCTTTAAGGTCTTCAGGCAATGTGTTCAATATATCAGCTCTGAGGAAATTACCTTCCTCAATAGAAAGAAGCTTAATCGCTGTCTTGTCAAAGGATAATTCAAAATGATATCCAACTAAATCAGCAACGTCTTTAACTTTTACACTAAAGCTAAGAATTCCCCCAACATTAGGACTGTCCTGAATTGCAGGATCGACAAAAACCGTGGCAGATTGAACCCCAGTAATAATTACAAGCATTATAATTATTGTAAAAAAAATCTTTTTCATCTTTACCTCCATTTATTCTATTAAATTATACTGCCCCAAATGTATGATACATCTATCTATGTCTTATGTCAAGCAAATTTTAAATGGTTTAATAATTTATTTATTGACAAATTCATTAAGCAAGTTTAAGAAAATATTGTAAAATTATATCATGACGATGTATACTTAAGTAAAAATAACACTTAACTTAAGGAGCTTCGTCATGATATATGCAAAGATTGAAAACCCAGAACAAGAAAAGC
>Ga0315279_10007250_pt1 | contig 13773 bp, 12 predicted proteins | sample YL17G06_20_MG_FD_203694 | JGI IMG/M metagenome (GOLD analysis project Ga0315279, IMG submission 203694) | Sediment microbial communities from Yellowstone Lake, YNP, Wyoming, USA - YL17G06_20 | ecosystem: Environmental > Aquatic > Freshwater > Lake > Sediment | place: USA: Wyoming | collected... | reverse complement strand
TGTTTTTTCTCGTTGCTTTGTCATAGATTAGCTTGGCTGTTGCCATGTCCTCTATGGCTAGACCAAGGTTCATTGACATAATACGCTCTTTGCTGCTTTTGCGTCCTTGTTTCTTTCCGCTCACGATTTCGCTTAACTCCGCATACACTTGTGGAGTGTTTTTGAAGTATCCTTGTGTCTTGTAGTATTCTAGTTGTTCTTTGTCGTCTGTGCAGAACTTGTCCGTTGAATGCATGGCTTCAGGCTTCCAGTACGAATCAAAGTCCAGTGGACATGCGAAGCCGCCATCTTTGAACCATGAAGCCTCAATCACGGGCTGCGGCTGCTTCAAAATCGGACCAGACGTAACCACGATGTCACAGGCTTCAACAGCTTTCTTGGGCGAATCAACAGCCTCAACTTTCAACCCATGCTTAGCCGTCATCTCTTCAACGTACCTTCTAAGGTTCTCTTTGTTAACGTCGTAAGCTCTGACCTCATCTAAGCTCTTGGATACAACGGTTAAGGCTTCGAGGTTGCTTCTGCCTTGAACCCCACAACCAAGAACTCCCAAGACCTTCGAATCTTCTCTAGCCAGATACTTGGCAGTCACAGCAGTCGCAGCTCCCGTCCGCTTAGCTGTAATCCAAGTGCAGTCCATAATGCAAACTGGAAAGCCAGTCTCAACATCATTCAGTATGAGCAAACCTGAAATGTATGGCAAGCCACGTTTTGGGTTTTCTGGGAACCCGCTCACCCATTTGACGCCCGCTGACCTCATCTTTGGAAGAAAAGCAGGCATCGCATGAATGAATGCGTCCTTCTGAGGGTGAATGCCCGGCTTAGGAGGAACCTCGGCTCTGCCCTCTGCTTTTTCAAGAAAAGCCCTCTCAACAACCTGAATGACTTCGCTCATCGATATGTCCAGTTTTTCCATGTCAGTTCGAGAGAGATACAAGACGTTGTTTGAATGGTTCATATAGACACAGTGTTGAAAGTCGCTGTTGGAACAGAAAAACCTTGTTACAGAAACAATTAGAATTACGAGGACGTGAAGCTTAATAATATTCTAGGCTGTTCGAAGATTAAAAACTTTTATATATAACTGTTATATCGTTATTGTTTGGTAGCCATATAGTTACCGTACAATCCAGAGGGATGTTTTACATTCCTCTGGAGAAGTTGACAACCCGTGGGGTCGAGCCGCAACTCCAGTATGCCCAGTCAAGTTCAGACAGATAAAGATCCTTCGTTAGAGTTCTTGTTCAATAATATTGATTTCATGTTTGTTTGGAAAATTGTTATGATGAAGTATCATCTTCGAGGGAGACCACATGACCCCGTAGCCATGTTCAAGGCTTTACTTTTCAAGGAGATGCGGCAACTCTCCTCACGTAGAAAATTGGTGGAGTCTCTTAAGCGAGATTCGTTTTGGTTGAGGAAATGTGGTTTCCAGAATCCACCAAGCCACAATAGTTTTTCTGATTTCGTTGACAGAGTTGGGGCAGATGCCACTGAACAACTTTTTTATTACTTAGTTGGGCGAATAAGGGAGCTTAAAAACATCGGCGAGTTGATTGCTGTGGACTCTACACCTCTGAAGGGGTACGCACATTTTTGGAAGAATAGAAAATGCTCAGACCCAGATGCAAAGTGGGGATATAGCCCGACGACAGAGTGGGTTTTTGGATACAAAGTTCACATCGCCGTCGATGCTGAATCAGAACTTCCTTTAGCATTCACTGTCACACCTGCTAACATTTTCGACAATAAGGAGTATCCCAAGATTCTGGAGATAGTGACACAAAAGGGAATACGGCCAAAAATAGTTCTTGCGGACGCAGGTTACGACTCAAAAGAAAGCTATCGGTTGGCTCTAAATTACGGTGCTGTTCCAATCATTGCAATCAACAAGAGAAATCTGAAAAAGAAGAACACGCGTGATTTCGAGAAAGATCTACCTGTGCAACGAAATAGTGAGATTTGGAAGTCTTTGTATAGAAAGAGGAGCAGTGCTGAAAGGGTTATTTCACGACTGAAAGAAGAGCTAGCTTTAAAGGATCTGAAAGTTAGAGGGCTAGATAACGTGCGGATTCATGTAGCCTTTTCCTTGATAGCAATGTTAACGGTGGCTCTCGTAGCTTTTAAGACAGGAAATGGGCACCGAGCCACAAGCGTAAACTCCTTTAGGTTTTAAGGTTTTTCTTGCTAATTACGACTGAGAACTTCTGAGAGTTATCCGGTCAGCATCCGAACCCATATTACCAGAGCGATGCACATGAATGGAACCATCACTCTCTCGAACCAGTGTCCAAGGATTTTTTCTCCACCATGCCCGACTTTTCCGAGGGGAATCCAACCGTACTTCGCTCCCCAGAAAACGTTCTGTAAGTCTGTTCCTTCAGCTATTTCGATTATCCGTCGACGCCAAAAATCGACATTGTTTGCTCGAAATTCACAAGCTGGTGTAAAAATGAGACAAAGAAGTATTGCCCCAATAACTAAAGTCCAGAGACGCTCTGTCTGTTGTAATTCAACAAGAACAAAGACTAAACCAAAGACAGCAACTACAAGAGTGGTCAGCAAAGCCTGATAACTAGTGCGTATTGACTGCTCATAAGCCATACATGTCTGATAAAGTGTCAGTTTGTCAATAGTCGAATTAGTAACCATTGTTTTCTTACCATCTTTCATGCATTTTTCCCTCCCTAGATGTTAAACGAAACTGCAAATATGCTTTTTTATAAGGAGTTGAATGACATATAATTTAGGAGCAAATGGTTCATTGTCTCAACAAATACTTAACAAAGTCATAAAAAAATGGTTGGAATCTATTGGTTTTCAAGCACTCGTGACTGGCGACAAGCATGAGTTTGTGGTGCCAGTTAAGGACATTTTTTCGATAAAGTCCTATCACATTCCAGATGTTGTCGGAATTAGAAACTCATCTGTGGTAGTTGTAGAAACTGAAACCAGATTGGACGAGATTTACGAGGCTATCGTTAAATGTTTGATTTGGAAGACCATGGCAACATGGGTGTATTTGGCACTTCCGACAAAGATTTGCAGGAATCTTGAGGTCTTGAGAACATATGGAATTGGGCTGCTTTGCGTGTCAGAGAAAGAGGTGAGGGAAATAATAGAACTGCCCAAAGAAAGGAGTGAGAGTTTGCCAATTTTCGAACTTCATCCGTGGGACCCTCAAAGGGAACAAGAACTATTCAGACAGATAAAACGACACTCAAAATAGCAAAAGAACAGACAAGAGTGGACTTTATTCGAAAGTCTTAAAGCTACTAGGAACTCGAAAGAACCAGCTACTAATTAAATGATGACTCGTTTTCGCTTTGAGGTTCTGTGTAGTTGTCGGTTGATGCGTGTTCGTAGAAAAAATCGGTTGATATAGATTAGTGGAGTGCCTTTGGGTCTCTAATAAGACCAAGCGCGCGTTCCTTATTTGAAATCCGAATGATTTTTCTTCAAAGAAAGAAGCTTAATGGGATCTGGATAATTCAAGTTTTCTCATTCACGTAGTCCATGAAAGCTTTAAGAGCATCTTTAGCAGTGCTCGGCTTTATTGCAACAATAACTAGAAGAAACCCTACAACTATTCTGAAAATGCCGCCCAATGGTTCTGTAATCCAAAGCAGCAATTCTGTATGTGCTTTTGTTATAAGATTGAATCCTTCCACAATCAAGCTTGATCCAATGATACCTATGAATAGCCTCAGAACCTGAACGGCATCAGACTGTTCTGTTTTCTTATTAGACCGATTTGTTTTCACATCAAATCACATACATCATTATTTCTGGTATATTTAAGGTTCATTAAGAACAATCTTTCTCAAGGTGTCACTCAATAGATAAAAGTCAAGCTGAAAAAGGGTTTTTGGGCTATTATAGTATGGAAATGGATTTTGTTCCTGTAAGTCCTTCAAAACGGTGAGAAATCCCTTCGACAGAAAGCATCTCTAAACCACTCTTTTGTACTCAGCATTATGACCGCCTAGTTTAAATGTACAAATATCTGATTTAATGATAGATGTCTGATATGAACGGGAAAGATAAAGAAGATCCTCTATGGTGGGCTGAAAGGATTTCTGAGGCTGGAATCGTAGTTGGTGGAAGTGCCGCATTAGAACACAAACTCCACTATGGTCGCTGGTATGATGAAAACAAGCCACTCTGTCACGGAGCAATCGGAATAGGCGTGTGTGCCATCTCTTCGATAGTTCGCATTGGTTGTGCCTTCTTGCGCGCTACTCGACCGAAATGTCCATATTGCAATACATCATTAACATACCTACTTCAAGAAAAGAAATTCTATTGCAGCAACTGTCAACAATACGTTTACCAGTAGTACAGAATAAGCAAACACACGCTCAAACTGAGCGCCTTTTAGCTTAAGACTTCGAGATTGGCTTTTCCATAGATTTATTTTAGTTCTTCTAGGCTAAAGTATGCGGGCTATGCATTTACGACGATAATAGGCTGGATGAAAGACAATTCAGGCAGATGGCCAACTTACATGGGCACATAATAAGCAAAGACATAGCCTACAAGTTAACTCTTAGGAACTCACGGAGGTTTCGGAAGGTTTGTTAACTATAGGGGCTTCTTCCATAATGAGCGTGCTATGTTAACAGAGCCGCAGAACCGAAAGAATTAATCAAAGTTGTGCACAAAAGCAATCGACGAGAGGTTTAGGAATTTGGCTTCGGTAAAAGTCAGAGAGCCAAAGAAGAGAGACCTTCTAACTCCAACGAGAGTATCTGTCCCAGCAGGTGCTGAAGGTTACAAGGAGTTTCCATTTACAGTAGAGGAGATCAAGCCTCAATAGAGTATTTGCCTCGCAATCAATGTCTTGCAGAACGGAAGAACTGATCTTGATATTGGACTCTCAGTCATGAATGATGACAACTATCATAAATGGCTTGCGAAACAACCTAACTCTGCCTTTCTAATAGCCCATAGATTCAAGTATGGAACTATGATTTTCACGCCTCCAACTGTAGGTCTATATCATGCCGTGTTGGACAACCGATATTCTGTGTTTACTGGAAAGGAAGTGGAATTTAACATATGCGAACTGTGGTTAGAAAAAAAGGAAATCAAACTTCCTGCTCCTGAAAAACCAATAAGGGAAGCCCAGAGACCCAAATTGAAGTTATGGCAAAGGATTCTTAACAGATTTCGCTATTCTCGAACAGTTCAAGTCATAGGTTTGCTTGTTGTCGTTCAACTGTTCTCTTTCTTACTAGCTGTAGCAATAGCTCATTTGTTCTATTTCACCCTAGGAATCGAATACAAAGATTCAATGGGATACATCGCAACTGCAATAGGAGGTAGTGCAGTGGCAGTATCAGTCTACTTATATTTTGCCATGACTGGCAGATCGCCTCCAGCACTTTCGCCAGTCTGAGGAAATGAGGAAAAGTTATAGCTGGGTCGAAGGAATTGATTAGAATTGTCAGAGAGGAGCGAAGTTGATTGGCTATTGAACTCACACTAGAGCTTGCTTTAGGAATAATCGGTACAGTTACGGGTATCCTGAGCCTCCTCATCACCTTCTGGAAGACATTGAGGGAAACACCAAGAATCAAGATAACTGACACTCTAATCCAGCTTGAAAAGAAGGAAGAGGACAAGATCATAGGAAAACTATCGTTCAATGTCTCCAACCTAGGAGATAGAGCTACCAGTGTAGCCAGAGTCAACGTTGTATTGGGTGATCATGTCGAAGTGATCGAGGGGTTAAGGAATATTCAATCCCATTCCTCCATTAGATACCCTGAGAAGACAGATTCTGAAATCAAGTTGTTCACAGGCCGCAAGGAAATTGAGAACCTAAGAATCATTGTCATTCACACACATGGACAGTACGAGAAGGCGTACAAACTGCCTCAGATCGCCGAATGGGACAAGCATGCACTCTGGAAAGGTGGACCTATAGTGCTGGAACCATGACTTCTTTCTTAACCAAGCGTGGAGAAATGACAAAAATCTGATTAAAGTTTTGACGATTTCTCTCTCTCAATTACCATAATTCGAGCAATTTAGGCGATGCGATTTCTTGCTCGACGTTGACCAAGAAGATCGTCTTATTCCACTTTTTTTGCACTGGTCTTCTTTGGTTTTACTTCTGCAGGAATAACCCTTAGACTGCCATCTTTTAACTCAAGAATGACAAAATCTCCTTCTTTTATCCCTAATTCCTTGCAAGCCTCATTGAATATTGTAATCCGGCGGCCACCAAGAACTTTCTGAACTTGCTTCAATTGAGACAATCCTTTCACGTGAATACATTACAGAGCGGGTACTCATTAATTTTTCTGCAAAAGTTATGTGTACTGACTCTACAAATTGACTTAAATACACTTTGGAGCATATATTGTGTCTGTTAGGTGATTTGATGAGACCTTCAAGCCCTTCGATGATTAAAATTGAAGATGGTGAATATGCTAGAGGGAAGAGAGTTCAAGTGACGAACGACAACCAATATGACGCCATACCTACTGTACTTGAAGGACTTAAATTTTTGTCAAGGATTCAACAACCGGAAGATGAGCTCACCCTAGAGTGCGAAAGCGTCATGACAAAAAGCAGTAAAGCAACATCATGCCAAGTCTCGCTCACGAAAGACCGCATCAGACGTATCTTATTCTAGATAATCGTTCTTGGCAATTTCCTGTTTTATAGGCTTCCGATAGCCCAATTTCTAGCCACGCCCCAAGATGAGAGCTAACAAAACGCAGCAACTGGCGCGCGCGGGGGAAATCCACACAACTTGTACGCTATCATTTATCTGCAGCTTGTTGCAATAATTGAGTGAAAAGAGGGCTGATATTATGCCGGTTGGTGAAGCGCTTTATCTAAAGCCGAAGATGGGTATAGTCCCAGAAGTCAGTACTCAGACCTATGAAACATTAGCCAAGCAGTTTAGAGAAGTTGTCACCAATTCGCTAGACGCCGGAGCCAAATGGGTAAGAATCTCAATAAACCCTGTAAGAGATGATCCTTATATTCTATTCACTGATAACGGAGACGGAATGTCAATTGAAGACCTAAGAGAACAGTATCTTGCTTTGGGCGGTAGCAGTCGATACTATGATGAGAACAAGATAGGTCGCATAGGAATCGGTTTCCTAGCAGTTGCACCCTTGTGCGAATACGTGGAGATATATTCAAGGAAGAAAGGTTCTAACAAAGCCTTCGTCGCGAGGCTTGAATTAAGCAAGTTGCTTGACAAACACTTAAGGCTAGAAGAGATAAAAGACTTCCAGGTAGGGGAGATTGTAGAAGAAATCGACAATGCTGAAGAAATGGGTTTAGAATCTAATTATACAAAAATCTACCTCAAGAATGTCTCGACAGCTGTTCTGAACACCTTTCAGGACAATGAAAAATTCGAGAAATTCGAGAATGAACTGAGGACAATCCTACCGCTTGGGTATCCCGAAAAATGCAAGTTGTTTAACCATATCTCGCCCGAGCTCAAGGATTTGCTTGTTGCAGAGGCAAGCAAGACAAGAATCCAAGTCTATTTGAACAGTGAAAAGCCATTAGAAAAAAGAGTCTATGGAGAGGAAAAAGGCGAAAATTTCGCCTATGTCATGGAGTTAAAAAATGAACAGTGCGATGGTGTGAAAGTTCTTGGATACTTTGTTGACAATCAAGCAAAGATTAAAGATTGGAACGGCCTTGTAACGCGTGTTCTAAATGTTGCTGTCGAGGACTATGGTTTTCTAGGATATGAGGGACATGAAAGCGCGAAACCGAGAGTTACTGGAGAACTCTTTCTAGTTGGTATAGACAAGAACAAAGCAATATCGATAAACAGAAACAAGTTTAATGAAGGTAATGAACAATTCCGAGTAGTCCAAGATTTTGTTCATGAAAAGCTACGAGATTTCTTCCAACCTCATTATACTAGGTCAAACATAAAATCTGCCGTCAACAAGAAGGTTAAACAAGTTAAAAATATCCCATTGGCGATCAAGCGTGCCGAGAAAGGCGTGTTTCATCTATCAAAAGGCATTACAGATGACCAAATGAAAAAGCCACTCGACTCACGCAAAACAGTAAACCCATTGAAGATTGAGTCCAAAGGAAAATATGGAAGAATAGCGACGACGTTTGTGCCAGACCTAGAAGATAGAAAATCCAAATCTAAGGGATACGAAATTAAGTGGACAGGAAAGAACGGGATTGATGCTGAAGTTCTAATAGATAAGCATCTGTTGGAATCGGCGAAGAAAACAATCAACATTGCCGGGCAGGATTTCAGCGTAGTGTTTGTAGAAGCTAGTCCCTCCGACAAGCCATGCGACATAGACTTTGCAGGCGGCAAGATAATTTTGAACGATTCAAGTCCGCTAGTTCATGACAAAGACGACAAACTGCTTCTTTTTGTAATTCTTACTACATATTATCACGAAATATCTAAAGACAAAGATGACTTCTATCGCAACTTGATTAACAGTCTTCTAGGAGCAATGACATAGATTGGAAGAGTTCCCACGCTTTTTCGACTTGCAGAGCAGCAAGCCGAGGCTACGGGTTGGAAAGCAGTTCAACTCGAAGGAAAAGCAATTGGTACGCAACCAACTATGGTTGCCTATCTACAAGCAGGTATGCACGAGTACAAGTCCTATTGGCAGAATAAAGTATCTCTGTTTCCCAGGCCTCGGCTGCAGTTTTGTCAAGCAATTGATTGCGCTTGGTTACATATCCAAAGTCCACACCACAATTGTAGCTCTTGAACCGAACAAATCTTGGCATAAGATAATCTACGAATATTTCGCGCGTGCATTTGAAAAGGCAAAATATGAGGTTTTGGAGGGGAACTATGAGGACTTAATCGAACAGCAGAGGCTTATCAAATGGTTTTTCGAGCCTCCGTGTGGCTTTGACATAATGGAGTTGGATTTTCCGGTCTCGCTGTTTTCCTTAGGATCTGATAAACGATCGATGATACTGGAAGCAATTGCCAAGACCCTAAAAGTGCAAGCATTCTTTTGCAGGAGTTTCAATATGATTGTTGCCTTTAAAGCAACAAACAAGATATCTGCCGAGTTGGGGTCAGTATATGGAGACGCTACTAAGATGCTAGTTAAAGAGATACTTGAGAGAGAAAACTCCCTGCTAAACAACAGGATCTTGACTGGTTTAATCAAGTCTGGTTCAACAGCATCTCTCTACGATGAGAAATGCTCATTGTACGCGATACCACTGGCGATAATCAGAAGAAGCGAAGGGATATGCAATGTGAGACTGAAAGAAATTCCGTATACACACGTATCCAAAAGTGTGGGAGCAAATTCAAGGATAATATCATATGTGTTCCGGTGCGAACCGCGGAATTACACAATTGACTGCGGCGGAAACACTCTATTTGATGAGACAAGGAAAAGTATGGTCGATGCCATAGAAAAGACATATAGGACTTTTTGGGTGTAGTTTGCCTAGCTACACTTCACAAGAATCTTCTTCCTCTTAGGTCTTAAAGACAAAGCTTCTCTTAGGTTGGTGGCTTTCAGGAATTTCTCTCTCAATTTCTTATAAGGGGCAAATGCGCCATGATACCCCAGAACCCTTCTAGCGTCTGCAACCATCTCAAGTTCGTCTTCACTCCAATAAGGGGACACATAACTGTCTTTCTTCAGTGCGTATGGTAAAATAGTAGGCTGATACCTCATTGGATAGGAAACAACACCCCACTCCATGGAGTCCAACATCCGGAACAGCAAGTCTTCAGGCGTGTCATTCTTAAAATTGAAAAGTAAATACATCAGTATCTTTCGAGCAGAGACCCCTTTGCTGATTAGAAGCTCAACTCCCTTCTCAATTCGTTTTCTTGAAGAACTTGAGTCGTATGCTGTTCTTATCAGATGCGTCTTCATTGAAGCTATCATTTCAGCCTTTTCCTCATTCAGCAATCGACTATCAAGGCCTTGGTTGAAGTCAACCAACAAGTTTCTATCTTTAATCTCTAACAATATGTCATGCCAATAGGGCGAGGCAAGAAAATTGTTGTCCCATAGAATCACTCGTTTATGAGCAGGATGAATGAATTTAGCTATGGACCGCTTTGGTATGAAATCTTTCTCAAGAGTTGGAACAGCACAGAAAGGGCACTTCCTTATGCAACCTCTGGAACTGAAAATGATGCTTCCATCCCAAGAAGGTACGAGAGAGTAATCAGGCATCAAGTCTTCGGCTTCTTCGACAAGCCCTTGGTGTATTTCAGCGCCAGAAGTCTTTGCGTGCTCTGGCAACAAAGATGCGTACAATCCACCAAGAATGATCTTCGCATGAGGGTAAAGATGCTTGTAGTAAGAAACAGAAGAATGAACGGTCTTCCAAGCATATGTGAATAGGCTCGTCACGTATATTTCGTCAGGAATGAATGACGCAGGCCTATTAGCACCTTCATGGTAACGCTCGCATCCAGATGGCTCATAACCCCTTTGATTCAAGAGGGTAGATATCTTCAGCAAGCCCAGTGGAGGGAAAGCGGAATAGTACGGGGGTTTTACGAGCAACGCTCTCAATTTTGCTCTTCACTTATCGTATTATTATACTTTTTTGTATATAAAGATCCTGTTTCTGCTATGTCCTGAGATCAGCGTGCCAGCCCCCATTTGCACGCGCGTGATGTTTGATCGTGATATTATTGATGGAGCACCCGCAGCTCGATTAATAATTACAACTGCGGCGACAGGAGCAATTGTTTAGGGTTGCAGTTGGCAAATCGCAAGGTTCGGGGATTATTGAAAACTTCCAGTAGTTCTGTTTTCATCTTCTAGTCCATTGAGACTTTCTCCTTTTTGCCAGCTTTGTTCTCTATCCAGTTCAGACGGTCTTCATAGTCTGCTAGAGTCTTCCGCTTTCTCAGGTACGCAGTTGCCTGTGGCCCGTGTACTGAGGGAATAAATACGAAGAACACGTATCAATTGTTGTTAAGGGATCCCTTATGGCAGATGATGGCTGGTGTGTGGCAGTTTTCAGGTGCAAGCCTGCTGATGTCCGACGGGTACTTGTTAGTTTTTATGGGTTTGTGAAGGATCTTGAAGATGTCAAGAGTCTGCATTTCATAATAAGAGACCGTCTGAAAGACGATGTTGTCTTCAGCTTTCGTGTATTAGTCGATTCGGAAGACAAGCAGATCGTTAAGAGCAAGATCAACTACAAGCTTGGAACACTAATGGCAAGTGGCCGGTTTGCAGTCGATCCAGATACTAAAGATTCTCTTGGGAAATACGTTGCGTGGTCTCCTGATGAAAGAATTGCGAAGTACGGACCAAAGAAATTCATGGATTTCTGTGATCTTCTCAGTAAACTGAGCAGACTGGTTTTGCAGATGGCTCGGAAGAAATACTTTGACTCCAATGACAGAGTTGAGATGGCCCATGCTATGTCTTGGATGCTCGGCTGCACGGAATATGGCATTCTGAGCACAGAACACTGGGAAGTGGGATACTATGATCGGATCGATGACCGGTACTGCCAGTACCTGAAGCGCGACTTCCGAAGTAAACGATCTGAGAAATAGGATTGACATTATGTTGTGAAAGGAATTGCAGAAAAAAGAATGGAGTGAATGCGATCTTCAAAAGAGGTGAAGGATTCTACGTTTGGAAGTCACTTAGACTTCTTAGCTGAACCCTTCTTTTTCTTTCCCTTCTTCTCAGGTATGGTTTTCACCTCCTAATTAGAGCATTTGATCGATTGCCTAATGCATCTGGGTGAAGCGTGCTCCATATTTCTCTGCGACTCGGAGGGCCTACGGTGTCACCATTCTAGTTAGGTTTGATCACTATGATTATTCTGGATACCGCCAATTCACACAGCTTTCTGATTCCTCTTTTGCCTGGTTCATAGCTTACTTTGATTAGCTTGGCTTCCTCAAGCATGCGGACCTGTTCGCTCATGTAAGCCTCACTCAGGTCCAGCTTTCTGGCGATTGTTGAAACATCCAAGCGCTTCTGAGAAACCAATTGCAGTATTCTGAGACTTGTCGAGGTTAGGGCGTCAGCGATCTTTAGGGCTGCTTCGCCTGTTGCAACGATCTCTTCTAGAGTCAAACAAGAACCTCTGTTCAATATAATGAATCAACAACCCTCTTATAATATTTGTGAAAAGGCGATTGGTATAGACGAATTGGATTATTATAGATATTGTCTATAGTTATAGCCAATTGTGATCTTATCCAGCGTTGGAGAATCGATAACGTAACAAAACGGCTTGTTTCCCTAGAAGATCCGCGATAAAAAAGGAGCCGCAGAGTATGCTACAAACACTAGTGCTGCGCATGCGACTACTTCTTGTTCTTGCTGTACCTCTTTGGGAGTTCGGCTTTCTTCTTCTGCTTTTTCTTCATTTCTCCACTCTTCTAAGCTCTCTGAACGTTCTTGTCCGCGTCGATTGCTAATGGTATAGTAGAATAACTATTTAAATAGCTCTATGACTAATGAGTTTCCAACACGCCTACTTTTGTCAGAACCATCGCAGGCTCCGGTTTGGAATCACAACGTTGGCATTAGTGATTTGCTATTGTTATAGGTAATTAGCAAACCTTTTAAATGCTCCCGTGGAGTATACAGCGAGGAAATTTGCCGTTCAAGAAGAAGTCTAAGAAGAAGAAGCGCAGGCAACGTGCCCGTAGGAAAGAGAGAAGAAAAGCTAAGCAAGGATCAGATGAACAAGTCTCTCTCTTTGGCAACGGCATAGCAAAACTCGCGCGCTAGAGCCGAGAAGAAAGGAGGCTTAAGTGTGAGAGGCGATTTGAAGTCCATGGCGATCTTGGCCAGAATCCTTGCGACCCCGTTCCTGTTCTGGCTTGCCTTCTTAGACGTCATAAGGATGATAGTAGGCGAAGCGCGCGGGATATCCTAGAACAAGGAGAATAGCGTAAGGTACGCCAATGCATAGAGCATAATGAAAAGTAACCCTGACTTTCTGTCGTGTCTCTGTCGCAGAGCAAGTATCATCACAACCACTATCGAACACATTAGGGCGTACAGGCCAGTTTTTTGGGCGAGTGACGCGGTTACGTTGCCTGGGAAGAACAGGGTTCCAATCCCGATTGAGAAACCGGCGTCTATTATGCTGCTTCCTATGGCGTCGCCTATTGCGATTTCGTACTGTTTCTTTCTCACGGCTGTCAGGTCTACAACGATCTCCGGCAAGGATGTTCCAAAGGCAACAATGAAGAAGCTGACCAAATATTCAGGTATTGAAAGAGTGGCTGAGAGCGCTATCACGGACTGGACTGTAATGTATGCTCCTCCAGCCACTCCGATGAAACCGAGAATGGAGAGGAAAAGATGGTGAGACCATCTTCTGTTTGTCTTGTTTAGTGAAGGAGGACTCTTCATCATGTTTCGTGTTATCAGCATAAGTAGAGGCCAGCTGGCCACAAGGAAAAAGGCGTTCATCCTTGAAATGTAGCCCTTCTCAACCATTGAAACTGAAGCTATGAATGCTAGAACTTCGCATGCGCCCATGACTGCTATTTCCTCTCTTTTGATTTTGAAGGCTCCTCCAATAAAGGGAAGCAGGCCTAGAACCAGAGTCATTTGCGTGAGTACGGAGCCAAAAGAATCGCCCACGTTTATGTCAACGTGGCCCATCGCTGACGATATTATCGAGTTCACAATCTCCGGGAAATCAGTGCCCAGCGACACCACCACAAGACCTATCATTAGAGGAGATAATTTCAATGCGGTCGCAACGCCTATGGAATGCGCGACTGCTTTCTCCGCCGAAATCGCCAAAAGAGCCAGCCCAATG
>Ga0315279_10007249_pt1 | contig 13773 bp, 10 predicted proteins | sample YL17G06_20_MG_FD_203694 | JGI IMG/M metagenome (GOLD analysis project Ga0315279, IMG submission 203694) | Sediment microbial communities from Yellowstone Lake, YNP, Wyoming, USA - YL17G06_20 | ecosystem: Environmental > Aquatic > Freshwater > Lake > Sediment | place: USA: Wyoming | collected... | reverse complement strand
GGGCAGATGGCGGAATGGCAGACGCGCTAGGCTTAGGACCTAGTTCCTGATGAGGGAGTGCGGGTTCGACTCCCGCTCTGCCCATATGATAAGTTCGGAGACACCGACTGAATTCCGGTGAAAGCGGACCCATGGGTCCGCTTGCGAGAAGAAAAATCCATGAGTGATCAGGACGAACGCCTAAAGATCAGCGTCAAGGACGTGAGGCCGACTCAAAAAGAGATCGAAGCCGAACTTCGGGCTGAAGACGTCAACAAGGAATACGAACGAATTCTCGACCAGTATGCCGGCCGAGTTAAAATGAAGGGGTTTCGCCAAGGCAAGGCGCCGAAAGACATGGTCAAGCAGATGTTCGGGCCTGACATTCAGAAATCCGTGCTGGATTCGCTGATCCCCCAAGTCCTTGACGAGGTCCTCGAGTCACAAGGCATTCGCGCCGTCGGCGTCCCCATGGTCAAAGATGTTTCCCATGACTCAGGACAGCCGTTGCGTTTCAAGGCGGTCATCGAGGTCTGGCAGGAATTTGAGCTGCCTTCCTATAAAAAGATCAAGGCCAAAAAGAAAGAGGTCGTCGTTTCGGAGGATGACATCCGCCGCACCCTGGACGAGCTCCGCGAAAAGGCCGCCGAGTACGTCCCTGTCGAAAACAGGGGAGTGGCTAACGGCGATTATGTCGTTATCGAGCTTCAAGGCAAGGATCAGAAGACGAAGCGCCTCATGCCCGCCGAAAAAGTCGTCGTTCTCGCCGGCCATGAAGGCAACGACTCTGCCATCAACGAGAATCTGGCCGGTCTCAAGCCCGGAGAAGAAAAGACCTTCGCTTATTCCTATCCCGCCGATCACAAGAACAAGAAGCTGGCCGGTAAAAATATCGAATACCGGCTTAAAGTGAATTCGATTAAGGAAAAGCGCCTGCCCGAGCTCGATGATGATTTCGCCAAAACGCACGGCGAATTCGAGAACCTGGCCGGGCTCCGAGATAAGATCCGGCAGGAGATCCAGACCAGGCGGGAGCTGGCCGGACGCCACGAGACGGCCGAAGAGATCCTCAAACAGATCCTGGACCGCTCCTCGATCGAGCTTCCAGCCAGCGTTGTCGAGGACGAAGCTGAGGCTGTTTTGAAAAACATGCTGTCGTCCGCTCCTCCCCAGCAGAATCTGACCAAGGAGATGGTGGAGGCGCTCCAGGGAAGCGCCAGGATACAGGCCGAGGCCAACCTCAAGCGTCACTTGATCCTCCGAAAGATCGCCGAAGCCGAAGGCCTCAAGGTCGCTGACGCCGAAGTGGACCAGGAGATTAAGGCTTTGGCCCAGAAGAACAACATCCCTCTGGGCCGGGCAATCGAGACTTTCAACCAGGAGGACCGCCGAGAGAACCTGAAAACGAACCTTCTTCTGAGGAAGACCATTGACTTTTTGGTCGAAGAGGCTATAATAGAATAACCTGACCGTTATTATTCCCATGACTTTAATCCCCTTCGTTGTCGAACAGGACGGAAGAACAGAACGCGCCTATGACATTTATTCGAGGCTGCTTAAGGACAATATCATTTTCCTCGGGACGGAGATTAACGATGATCTGGCCAATTTGGTCACGGCCCAGCTTCTTTACCTGGAGGCCGAGAACCCGGAAAAAGAGGTCTCGCTCTATATCAATTCGCCCGGCGGAAGCATCACCGCAGGTCTCGCAATCTACGACACCATGCAATTCATAAACAATGATATATCTACCATCTGCGTGGGCCAGGCCGCCAGCATGGCCGCCGTGCTGCTGGCCGCAGGCACCCCAGGAAAACGGATATCTCTGCCCAATTCCCGGATCATTCTTCATCAGCCCTCCGGGGGATACCAGGGCCAGGCGTCGGACATCGCCATCCAGGCCAAAGAGATCCTCCGGATCAGGGAAAATATTTATCACATCCTGGTCAAACACACGCGCCAGCCAAGGACCAAGATCCAGGCTGACATCGAGCGGGATTTCATCATGACCGCAATCCAGGCGAAGGACTACGGTCTGATCGACCAGATCATTACGGCGAGGACCCAGGTCAAGAAATAAGATCCGGGGCGTCGTTCCGCGCCTTTAAGGCCGGGCTGAAAAGAACAGAAATAACATGGATGACGGTACCCAACATAAGATGAACACGCTGGTCAAGTGCAACTTCTGCAACCGCAACCAGACCCAGGTCAAGAAATTGATCGCCGGTCCGGGCGGCATCTTCATCTGCGACAATTGCATCGAGATCGCCCATTCCATGGTCCTTTCGGACAAGGTGAAAGAGGACGAAACGAAGACGGTGGGCGGCTTCCCGAAGCCGAGCGAGATCAAAGACGCCTTGGACGAATATATCGTCGGCCAGGAGATAGCAAAGAAAAAGATCTCCGTGGCCGTTTACAACCATTACAAAAGGATCACCATGCCCCAAGTGAGCTCGGATGTCGAGATCGCTAAGAGCAACATCTTGCTCATCGGGCCGACCGGGACGGGGAAGACGCTCATGGCCCAAATCCTGGCCAAGATCCTGTCCGTGCCGTTCTCCATCGCCGACGCCACGACGTTGACCGAAGCTGGCTATGTCGGGGAGGACGTCGAGAATGTCGTCCTGAAGCTCTTCCAGGCGGCCAAGGGAAACATTTCCAAGGCGCAGAAAGGCATCGTCTACATCGATGAGATTGACAAGATCAGTCGAAAGGGCGACAGCCCCTCCCTCACCCGAGACGTTTCGGGTGAGGGCGTCCAGCAGGCGCTCCTCAAGATCATCGAGGGGACTGTGGCCAACATCCCGCCCCAGGGCGGTCGCAAACATCCCTATCAGGAGTTCATCCCCGTCGACACGACGGACATCCTCTTCATCTGCGGGGGAGCCTTCGTCGGGCTCGACCGGATCATCGCCCAGAGAATGGGAAAATCGGTCGTCGGCTTTAAATCTGAGATGAAACTGAAAAAGCCGGATGTGACGGCCGAACTCTTAAGCGAGCTCATCCCGCAGGACTTGATCAAATACGGCCTCATCCCCGAGCTCGTCGGCCGGATCCCGATCGTGGCAACGTTCACCGAGCTCGGCGTCAACGAGCTCGTGGACATCCTGAAGAAACCCAAGAACGCCATTATCAAGCAATATCAAAAGCTCTTCGAAATGGAAGGCGTCGGGCTGGAGTTCTCGGAAGAAGCCCTTCGGGCCATCGCTCAGAAGTCGCTCGAGCGCAAGCTCGGCGCCCGCGGGCTCCGGACGATCATCGAGGACCTCATGCTCGACATCATGTTCTATCTGCCATCTTCCAAGAAAACAGCCAAGATCCGGATTACGAAGCGGATGGTAGAAGAGAAGGAGCTGAGCTTCGACCGGATCAAGCAAGCCATCGGAGTGTGACCATGGAAAATTCAGGCGAACATTATGAGATTCTGAAGAACGTCCCCCTTATCCCGCTCAGAGACCTCGTCGTTTTTCCTTCGACCCTGGTGCCCTTCATTATCGGCCGGGCGTCGTCGATCCAGGCCCTTGAAAAAGCGGCCGGGGCCAACAACCTCATCATGCTCTCGGCCCAGATGGACGCTTCGCTCGATAACCCGAGCCCCAAAGACATCTATTCCATGGGCATCACGGCCAAGATCATCCGGACCGTCCAGATGGACGAGAAAAACGTCAAAGTCATCGTCGAGGGGAAGAGGCGGGCCCGGATCCTGGAATTCGTCAGCTCTTATCCTTTCTATCAGGTCCTGGCCAAGGAGATCAAGATCTTGGAGGAGCCGGCGAAGGAGACCCAGGAAGAGCTGAAGCATGTGCTCGTCCTTTTCGAGGACTATCTCAAGCTCAGCCAGAACACGAATTTTCAATCTATCATCCCGGCGCTCCGCGATCACACGCCCGACCGCATTGCGGACATCATCTCGTCTCACCTCTATCTCCCGCTCGAAGAGAAACAGAATCTGCTCGAGACGGTCAACAGCCGAGAACGGATCCGCCGCCTCAATTTCCTCCTTGAAAATGAGCTTTATAAAATCCAGACGAACCTCCGTAAAGATGGAAAGGCTCTGAACCGGCGCAAGATCCCGTTTGCCCGGGAAGGCGGGCCGAATATATTCACCCCGGCGGGAACACCCGGCCAGCGAAAAGACGACCAGGCCGGCGAGATCGAAGAGCTTAAGAAAAAAGTGGCCGCGGCCAAGATGCCGCCTGACGCGGACGAGAAATCCCGGAAGGAGATTGAGCGGCTCGAGACCATGCCGCCCATGTCGGCCGAAGCCACGGTCTGCCGGAACTACCTGGACTGGCTGCTGTCGTTGCCCTGGAACAAAAAATCCCGCGAAAAACGCAACCTCAAGGAAGCTGAAAAGATCCTCAATGAAGACCACTATGGATTGGAAAAGGTCAAGGAGCGTATCCTTGAATTCCTGTCCATCCGGCAGCTCGTTAAAAATCCCAAAGGCGTCATCCTGGGCCTGATCGGCCCGCCCGGCGTGGGGAAAAGCTCCCTGGGGCGGTCGATTGCGCGGGCCACGGGCCGGAAATTCGTCCGCCTGTCGTTGGGCGGCGTTCGCGATGAGGCCGAGATCCGGGGCCACCGCCGGACGTACATCGGCTCCTACCCGGGCCGGATCATTCAAATGATCAAACGGGCGGGGACAAAGAATCCTGTCTTCCTTTTAGATGAAGTGGACAAGATGAGCATGGATTTCCGGGGCGACCCAGCCTCGGCGCTCATGGAAGTTCTCGATCCCGAGCAGAACGGCACGTTCCTCGACCATTATATCGACACGGACTTCGACCTATCCCAGGTGATGTTCATCGTGACGGCCAACATGCTCGAGCCCATCCCGCGGCCGCTCGTGGACCGCATGGAGATCATCCGACTCCCCGGCTACACCGAGGATGAGAAACTCCAGATCGCCAAGCGGTTCCTATGGCTGAAACAGCTGAAAATCCACGGGCTTTTGAACAAGAACCTGGAGATCTCGGACAAGGCTATTGTGAAGCTCATCAACGAGTACACGCGGGAGGCCGGCGTACGGAGCCTGGAGCGCGAGATCACTTCGATCTGCCGTAAGGTCGTCAAAAAGGTCGTCATGAAGGGCAGGGACTACAAAAAGAAAGTGACGATCAAGAACCTTGAAGCGCACCTCGGGGTTCCCAAATTCCGGCGCTCAGAGATCGATACAGAGGACGAAATCGGCGTGGCCATCGGCATGGCCTGGACGGAATTCGGCGGCGAGCTGCTGACGTTTGAGGCCAACAAGGTCCACGGCAAGGGTAATTTCACCCTGACCGGACAGCTCGGAGAAGTCATGCAGGAATCGGCCCAGGCGGCGTTCAGCTACGTTCGGGCCAAGATCTTCGAGCTTAATGTCGCCAAGGATGTCACGAAGAATTTCGACATCCACGTCCATGTGCCTGAGGGCTCGACGCCCAAGGAAGGACCTTCGGCCGGGATTCCGTTCGCCATCGCCATCCTGTCGCTGCTCACGGAGATCCCGGTGAGCAAGAAGGTGGCCATGAGCGGCGAGATCACGCTCCGAGGCAAGGTGCTTCCGGTCGGCGGTATTAAAGAGAAATTGATCGCCGCCCATCGCGAAGGCATCCGGGAAGCGATCCTGCCCCTCGATAACAGGCCCGACCTTAAAGACCTTCCGAAGAACGTCCTGCAGGACATGAAGATCCATTTGGTGGAAAATATGGAGGAAGTCCTGAAGATCGTCTTGACCAAGGAACTTCCCCCAAAAATCGGACGAAAAAAGAAGGCCAAGGAAGAGGTCCTTGAAGAAATCCCGACCCGGGAAGGGGAGGGGAGCGAGACCCCAAAAGAACCCCCCTTAACGCACTAATGAGAGGTAAACCATGACGAGAGAAACGAAAGAATTGAAAGAGTTCAGCCTGATCGACCTTGAAGGCAAGGAGACGAAGGAGCTGCTCAAGATCTCCGAACAGATCGGCATTCCTGACGAAGAGCTAGAAAAAGACAATAAACACAACCTGACTTTTAAAATCCTGGAAGCCCAGGCAAAAAAACAAGGACTGCTATTCTCGGAGGGCGTCCTCGAGTGCCTGGAGGACGGCTTCGGCTTTCTCCGCGCGCCGGAATTCAGCTATCTGCCCAGCCAGGATGATATCTATGTGTCCCCGTCCCAGATCCGGAAGTTCCAGCTCCGGACGGGCGACACGATCTCGGGCATCGTCCGGCCGCCCAAGAACGGCGAAAAATATTTTGCCCTGATCAAGATCGAAGCCATCAATTTCATGGAACCGGACATCTGCATCGACCAACGCCGGAACATCCATTTCGAGAAGTTGACGCCTATTTACCCTAACGAGATGATCAAGCTCCAGGACGGCAATCCCAAGAACCTCAACGCCCGGATCATGGAGCTGATGACGCCGATCGGCAAAGGCCAGAGAGGGCTGATTGTCTCGCCTCCGCGCGCCGGAAAAACGACCCTCCTCAAGACCATCGCCAAATCCATCGAGAAGAACCACCCTGAGATCTTCCTGATCGTCCTTCTCGTCGCCGAACGGCCCGAAGAGGTGACGGACTTCCAGCGCAGCGTCAGCGGCGAAGTTGTCGCGTCGACCTTCGACGAGCCGCCGGGGCGAAATGCGCAGGTCGCCAACATCGCTCTCGAAAAGGCCAAGCGTCTCGTCGAGAGCAAGCGAGACGTCGTCATCCTGCTCGACAGCATCACCCGCCTCGCCCGGGCGCATAACGCCATCATTCCTCCGTCGGGTAAGGTCCTGTCCGGCGGTATCGATGCCAACGCCTTGAACAAGCCCAAGAAATTCTTCGGCTCAGCACGGAAAATTGAGGAAGGCGGAAGCTTGACCATCATCGCCACGGCCCTGATCGACACCGGGAGCCGGATGGATGAAGTCATTTTCGAAGAGTTCAAGGGAACCGGCAACATGGAGATCAACCTTGACCGCCGGCTCGTGGATAAGCGCACCTTCCCGGCCATGGATATCAACCGGTCCGCGACGAGAAAAGAGGAGCTGCTGATCGAGGAGAACGACCTCAACCGGATCTGGATCCTGCGGAAGGTCCTCAGCCAGCTTTCGGAAGTCGAGGCCATGGAGCTGCTGATCGATAAGCTGGGAAAGACGAAGACGAACTCCGACTTCCTCAACGCAATGAGCAAAGGGCTGTAGTCCCCGGTTCGAAGCCTGTCCGGGCTCGCCCAAGGCAGGGCCGAAGGGCTTTTTTTCCCTAGATCGGCTGGGATCTCAGCCGAGCATTTTTTTGGGGGTGGCAATCGTTTTGTCTGAGAAACCACGTCATGACGTGAGGGGAGTTGATTTTTGGGATGGGATTCTTCATACTTAAAGAATAAGGTTTTTACGAAGTGCGAGGAGAAGTCTAGTGAGAATGAAAAAGATGTCTTTTTTAATTCTGAGCATGGTTTTGGCCCTGGCGATTCTGCCCGAAATCTCCGGTCGGGCCGCGGAGGACAAGACGACGGAAAGCGTCTGGACGAGCCAACCCCCCAAGATCGACGGTGCGGCGTTGGAATGGGAAGGGGCGGCGCTCGCCGAATGGGAAAACGAAGGAGTCCAATATGCCTTCCGCAACGACGCCCAAAACCTGTATGTCCTGTTCATCATCAAAGACTCGAAACTCCGGAGCACGATCGAAGAGGTGGGGATCACGCTTTACGTCGACGCCGAGGGGAACAAAAAAAAAGATTATGGTATTCATTTCCAGAAGAAACGGATCACGGCCGAAGAATCCATCGCCCTGCTGGAAAAGGAGGGCGCCGTATCTGAGGACCAGAAGGCCCAGATACGCTCCAAGCCCTTTTATAATTATTACGCATCCGAAGTCGTGACCAAAAAGACCGGATTATCTCCTGTCCCTCCTGGCGTCTGGCCGGCCATGTTCAAATATGCCTCCCAGCAAAAATCGCTCGTCTATGAATTCACCGTCCCCTTGAATCGCATCCAAGACAATGCCGCGGGCATCGGCGCTCAGCCCGGAGCGACGGTGACGATTGGCTTTGAATGGGGCGGGCCGACCGAGGAGCAGAGAAAGGCGATCGCCAAAGCCCGCGGAGAACGGTCGAATATCGCCAACGAAAAAGACCTCGGTCGATCCACGGACATCACTGCCGGGGCCAGAGGCATAGACCGGTTGCCGCCGAAGCATTCCTTCTGGAGTACCGTACGACTGGCCAAAGGTGGCGGGTAAGGATTGTCATAGCTCGCTTGTTCTGCTATCTTACACGCGATGTAACGTGTCGTCTTCTCTTTACAGACAAATCGTTATTTTAAGGAACAATCCCGAATTCCCGGGTATTCCCCTTTAGAAAAGGGGAAAAATTTGATGCAGGATTCAGGTTATTCTTCTCCACAGTTTTTTTTAAGCCTCTCTCGGAATTTGACACCCAGCTCGGCAATTGTTATCCTTTGGCCAACATTAGATCGAACATTTCGATCCCGAAATCGAACATTAAGATAAAACTTAGTTTAAAGAGGGAGAGGATGATGCAAAAATTCGCGAGCAAAGCTATTTTGGCCGTTCTGTTGACCGCTTGCACCGTTTCTATGAACGCATCTTTGAACGAGTGTTCTCATCAAAAAGCCGAGCCAGCCATAGATATTGACGCTGAAAAAGCGGCCGTCAAGGCCGTGCTTGACCGATATATACACGCTTTCCAAACAAGAAATAGGGAAGGAGTGGCTGAAGTCTATGCCCACGATGAGGAGCTCGTAGTCTTTGGCAGCAATCCTTTAGACCGGCGCGTAGGCTGGAAGATGACCCAGGCATATATTGAAAAATATTTTGCTTGCGTTGAGCGGATAGAGATTGAGATTAAGGACCAAAGGATCAAAGTCCATAGGTCTGGAGAAGCCGCCTGGTTCTCTGAAGTATTGTATTGGAAAGAAGTTGAAAAGGACAAAACGTTTGTCATAGACGGTCTGAGAATCAGCGGCGTTTTGGAGAGACGAGACGGACGTTGGGTGATCGTTCAACTCCATGCCTCTGGTCCAGAGCCGGCCTCTTAATAGCCTAAACGCAAAAATCATTAGAAAATCTGTGTCTAGAATTAGGTTAATAAAAGAAACGGAATTTATAAAGCGGGCAATAATTTATGATAGAGCTAAGGCAAAATTAAGGCAAGCCTGATATTATTAACATCAATATAACCCGATTAGTTTGGACAAATGCACAATATATTGTCTTGAAATTTACAAACAACTTCGTAATTCTCGTATCTAGTTGAAAATAAAGGGGTTAAAAGATATTGGAAATATGGGTCGCATAAGAGTTATTATGTAAACTAATATGATTTGGCTATTAGGCCAGAGGACGCTTTGGATAACTCATCGTTCTTCTTTACATACTTAAGCTATGCCTAAGGCCTGATTCTTCCTAAAGGCAAAGAAGTCAATGAATTTTTGTTCATTCGGATTTCTTTAAGCTCAAGAAAGAAATTCTGATTGAAACGTAAAAATATTATTGATTCGCCTTCAACTTGACAAGAAGATCTTCGAGAATGCGAATAATTTCCTGGCGGCTGACGGATTCTTTTTTGAATTCGATATGGATGCGGCAGGAACGGTCTTCCTTGGGACTATAATTGAAGACATAATATTTCGGTTTTTTCTTATCTGTCTCTTTGCCCTTAAGAAGCTTTGTCAGGTCGCGTGTATCCTCTCTTTTGAGACCGCGCTCTCTAATATTATCTATAACTGCCTTCATTTCCGCCTCATTTTTTAGTTTAGAGATCTCGATGAGAAGGCTGCGGTTTTTATCGATAGAACTCGCCTGGCACAGTTTACGGATCGGCGCCGGGATCTTGCTGATATTGATGATCTCCGTGACCGTAGAGCGGGCCTTTCCAATTTTATCCGAGATTTGGGCGTGACTGTAGCCATAGATATCGATCAGAGTTCCGAGTCCGTCTGCCTCCTCAAAAACATCAAGATCTTTGCGCTGAAGATTCTCAATGAGCGAGATCTCCATGGCTTCATTGTCGGTGACGTTCATTTCGATGCACGGAATTTCTTTAAGACCGACGTTCTTCGAGGCTACGAACCGCCGCTCGCCAGCGATGATCTCATACCGGTCTCTGCGGGGACGGACAATGATCGGCTCTAAAACACCCTTAGATTTGATGGAGGACATCAGCTCTTCGATATTCCCTAATTCACTTCGAGCCTGATGGGGATTCGGATCGATACGGTCCAGGAAGATCAATCGGACAAGAGGCGCCGCGACTTTCCTTGAAATGAATTCGACGAAATGCGTGTCATGTCGCATGCCAATATTTTCCGGAAGTCCTGAGCGCTTAGTTTTTTGCACGTTTCAATATCTCCTCGGCGACTTTTTTATATTGCAGTGCGCCGACCGAGTTGCCCGCATACGTAAAAATCGATTCCTTGTAGGCCGGGCATTCTTCGATCTTGACGCTTTTAGATATATACGTTTGGAAAACCTTTTCGCCGAAAACGCGCTGGATGCGTTCGACGACGTCCCGGGCTATATTTGTCCGGCTGTCATGGAGCGTGATCAGGATGCCAAGGATCTGCAGCCCGGGATTTGCGACACGCCTTACCTTCTCGATTGTTTCAAGCAGATCGTCCGTGCCCTCGAGGGACAAGTACGAAGCTTGGATAGGAATCAAAAGATGAGAGGCAGCGACGAGCGCGTTCAGGGTAATCAAGGCCAAGGTTGGCGGCGTATCGATCAAGATGAATTCATACCGTTCGCGGACAGGTTCCAAGACGTCTTTCAGCCTAAAATGCCCATCGATCTGGCCGAGGAGCGACGATTCAAGCTTAGCCATGGACACTCGCGAAATAACGACATCCAAACCCGGAATCGTCGACTTCATGATCGCAGTTTGGATCTTTTGTTCCGGGTGCATCATAACATCATAGAGAGATTTCTCGTTGCTGTTTGGGTCTTTAACGCACGACTTTGTGCTATGAGCTTGGGAATCGGTGTCAACGAGCAATACCCGGCATCCGCTCAACGCGAGCGCTGCGGAGACATTCACGGCCGTAGTGGTCTTCCCTACTCCGCCTTTTTGATTCGTGACAGCGATGATCACGCCCTTCTCCTTGGTTCGAACATCGGTCATAAAGCTGAAAGGAAAGAATAAGATACTTAAAATACTCTGAAATTTCAAGCGTTTTAAAAGAGAAATGTCGGCCGGCCGACATAAATAGAATTTATTTAAATATCAATGATTTACAAGAAAAATAATCTAACCAAAAGATTTTACGACAAGGCCAATGACAACGAAGCCAAAAGAATAGATGAAAAATAAATAAAAAGGCGAAGAACTTCTTGATGGTCCATTGTCTTCTTTAAGCCCTCTTAAGGACGTTTAAAAAATATCATTGTCATTATATTACATAATATCGATATAATAGATAGGATAAGTAATAATAAAAATATTCTTTCATTGGTTTTAAGAATTCAAAAACCTAATATTCGCGATGAAAAAGAAACTGTCAATAACATGGGTTAAACAAAAAAACCTGCGATAATTAATATAAGGAAATTGGCAAAGAATATGAAAGCTCATTTCATTGATGTTTTAGCAGGCTTTTCATATAATGAGGCTGATATATAAATAAAAAGCTTGTAAAAGCAATATAATCAATAATATAAGATTATTTCAGAGAAAATAATATAAGATTATTTCAGAGAAAATAAAATGACTGAGCTTGCCCGAAAATTGGGGCTCGCAGATTCCCTGTTTTTAGTCATAGGGTCCGTGTTCGGTTCCGGGATTTTCCTTACCACAGGGATCATAGCCTCAGGCCTCCCCTCCCCTGGCCTGATCTGGCTGGTTTGGATCATCGGCGGAATTATAACGACCATAGGCGCATTGACATACGCCGAGCTCGGAACGCTCTATCCAGGCTCGGGTGGGCCCTATGTATATCTCAAAGAGGCCTATGGGTCATCCGTTTCTTTTCTCTATGGCTGGACGTTTTTTTGGATCATCGGGGGCGGCGGGATTGCCGCCCTGGCTATAGGTTTCGCGGAATATTTTGGGTCTTTGGTTCCAGCTCTCTCTTTTGGGCATAAGCTGTCCGCGTTTAACCTGGGCCCGATCCATCTTAGCCTGAGCGCAGGCCATGTCACGGCCATTCTGTCGATCATGATCCTTTCCGGCATAAATTATTTCGGCATCCAGGGCGGAGCTCGTTTCCAGAACTTGATGACAGGCCTCCGGATCGCAGCCCTCCTAGCGTTCGCAGTTCTCGGTCTCATGATCGGCAAGAAACCCGGCTTTCAAAATCTGGTCCCGTTTTTTCCGCGAGGCCGCATCCCTTCATGGACATATTTCGGGGCCGCTCTCCTGGCCGTCATCTGGACTTATGACGGCTGGTATTCCGTGAGCTGCACGGCTGAGGAAATCCGGAATCCGCGCAAGACGATCCCCCGCTCGCTCGTCCTGGGCACAGCGGCCGTGGCCGCGCTTTATTTGCTGGCGAATATCGTTTATAGTATGGCTCTTCCGGTGAACGAGATGGACGGAGTTCTTCGAATCGGTGAATTGGCCGCGGTCCGTCTCTTCGGGCCCGGGATTGCCCGGCTTTTTTCAGCCGTCGTCGCCATCGCCGTGCTGGGCTGCCTGAGCGCGAACATCCTTTATTCTCCGCGCGTTTCCTTCGCTATGGCCAGGGACGGGCTTTTCTTCAAAAACCTCTCCTTCGTCCATCCCCGTTTTCGGGTCCCGACAAAGGCCATCCTGGCCCAGATGATCTGGTCGAGCCTCCTCTGTCTGTCCGGAACATATCAGAGCCTGATTGAATATGTGGCGTTCGCCCTGGTCCTCTTTTTCGCCGCCACAGGCTTCTCCGTGCTCGTCCTCCGACGGAAAGTGCCTGACCGCGAACGGCCGTTCCGGGCCTGGGGATATCCCGTCCTGCCGATCCTTTACGTCGTTTTCAATCTTGTCATTTTTATCGCTGTGATATTTTCCCGGCCGGTTCAAGCCCTGGCCGGGGCAGGCCTCATCCTGGCCGGACTGCCCGCCTATTTCTTTTGGACGGCGGGAAAAAATCGTGTCGCCGCGAATGGAGGCCGGATATGAGCCACGCTCTGAAGATCCTGCCTGAAGGCCGGGTTTTAAAAGTCGCATCCGGCAAGATTTTGTCCGACGTCCTCGAAGACGCCGGCCTCCGCCTCAGCTTTTACTGCGGCCGACGCGGGTTGTGCGGCAAATGTATTGTGGAGATCGTCCGCGGCGCCCTTTCTTCGGCCAGCGATGAAGAGCGTTCTTTATTAGCCCGGAGGAAACTTCCGGCGAACTACCGGCTCGCCTGCCGGGCCAGGGTCGAGGGCGACATGGCCATCCGTATTCCCCTCGAATCCTTGCTTCCCCACATGCCCGTGCTCAGCCATGGCGTCGGCCGTTCTCTAACCCTTGACCCAGCTGTTAAGAAGATCAGCCTGTCGGCTCAAAAGCCCGATTTGGCTTCTCCGGATGCCCTTTTGGATTTTATCCGGCGCCGGTTTCCAAACGTCGAGCTTCACCTGTCCTTGGAGACCCTCCGGCGCTTTGCTCAAAATCATCAACTCGCCCCTGCTGCCGCCGAATGGACCGCCGTCCTTTATGCCGACAAGGAGTTGCTCGCGATCGAGCCGGGAGACACGACAGGCCGGAACTTCGGGATCGCCGTCGATCTCGGAACGACGACGGTGATCGTCGAGCTCCTCGATCTCAACACAGGGAAGTCTCTCGATTCGACCGCCGGACTGAACGCCCAAGTGAAATACGGAGCGGATGTGGTCTCCAGGATCACGGCGGCGTATGCCGATCCC
>Ga0315279_10007247_pt1 | contig 13774 bp, 22 predicted proteins | sample YL17G06_20_MG_FD_203694 | JGI IMG/M metagenome (GOLD analysis project Ga0315279, IMG submission 203694) | Sediment microbial communities from Yellowstone Lake, YNP, Wyoming, USA - YL17G06_20 | ecosystem: Environmental > Aquatic > Freshwater > Lake > Sediment | place: USA: Wyoming | collected... | reverse complement strand
AAGCAAGCCGTCGTTACCGCTGAAGCGAGCCGGAAGGCCGCTGCCATGCTCGCGGCCTTGGGGGAGCTGGATGGTGCCTCTTGCTGGATAACTTTGCATAACGAGTACCAGTGTTTTTTCGACGACTATGCTGACGATGGCATCGCAACGTTACGTCGTCTTCGCGATGAGGGTAAGGTGATCTCTGTCAACGTGCGGGAGAACCCTGAGGCTATTGCGCTGATACCGCCAGAGGCGCCTGAGGCTCGCCGGGACTTCGAGAACGGTGTCCGCATCTATATCCTGACCAAGAAGGGGATGTGACATGAAGATGTCGACCGCTATGGCGCAGACTATTGCCAACACGAAAGCCGCTCTCGAGCTGGACAAGGCGATTCTCGCTACTCTCTGTGATAAGGAAGGCGCGGAGCCTTGGGAGGCGCAAAGCTTCCACACGCGCCTGCTGGTCGTCGAGAGCCGGCTCGCCTTCAACGCGGCGCTTCTGGTAGCGCAGATAGAGGCCGCGTACCATGTGGGTGAGGAGCAGTAGCCACGGCTCGCCGTATCGTGCACTACGTCTACGTTAGAGGGCCCGCTCGTCAACACCTGCGGGCCCTGACGGCTTGCCTCGGCGTGCCCCAGGCGAGCGTCGTCGAAATGGCGCTCAAGACGCTGAGCAGTGCCGCCGTGCGCGCCGGGGCCATATCGGAGACCGAGGCGCGGAGCATCGAGAGCGACGTGCTTCTGGAGGAGTTAGGCTGTCAGCTACGGTTGCCTGGGGGTGAGGGTGATGTACACCACGAAGACTGACGGGAAGGCTCTACCCTTATCACAACGGGCGGTAGTCGAGATACTCTTGAAGCATGGTGGTGCCGCAAATCACATGACGTTGGTTGTGGAGTATTGGGAGAGACATATTTCTAAGGCTGGGGATGTGCGCCGGCCTTTGGCGATACTTTGCGACGCCGGCTTGGTGAAAAAGACAAGTCTCTTCCTGTCTGACTCGTCGCTGACCGATGCCGAGTATGAGGCATTGCAAGATTGGTCTACGGATGGGAGCGAGAGCCAGGTCTTATACGTTCTCGCTGAGGATGTCTAGCATGGACATTGGCGGCTTCCTCATCTTCCTTCTCTACATCTCGCTACCCTTTGCGGCTCTAGTGTTCGCTGTCGCTTTGGTCAAGTGGTTGTGGGAAAGGGTGTGACACTATGTCAGTACCAGAAACGTCTCTCATGACTCAGGCTTTGTGTAGCTTGCTTCTCGCTCTGGACGCGCTTGTCGGCACGGTGCAGGCTCTCTGCGGAGAGGGCGACCTGGCTCCCTACCAGGTGATGCAGCTCGAGTTAGCCCGCGAGCTACTGAGCAAGGTGCAGGCGAGCACCTGGAAGATGTGTGAAGCCGTAGACAAGGTTATCGCTGAGGAGAGTCACAATGTCTAATCTGTGTCCGCACTGGCTAAGCTATCACGGCTATAGTATCGAGGCGATTCGCCCCTGGAATGCCGACTGGGTGAAGGTAGTTGACCCGGACCCGGCGCAATGTGCTACGCTCAGGGATGAGCTGCATGTGAAGATTCTGGCGCGTCTTTTCCCGATGTCGGTCGGCGACTACTCCGTGTCGCCTCTTTACGTTGCCGATGAGCATACCGATATGATCTTGGCCAACCGTTGCTACGGCGCCGTCGATGTTTGGGAGACGGCTAACGAGCCTGGGGACCTTGCTAACCCCAAGACTCAAGCCTGGCTGAACGAGTACTGGCAGAGAATGATCCTCTCCGCTGATAATCACGGCCACCGGCTCTGTTGGGGCAACTTCGCCAACGGCACGCCGCCGGGGATAAACAACCAGGGAGCCTCGGACTGGCTACCCTACAAAGAGACGTTACAGCGCGCGAGCACTCGGCACATTCTTGGCCTACATGAATATTGGGGTGACGGAGAGTTCTTCCGCTATAGTCCCTGGTGGGTGAATCGTTTCGCCTTTGTTCCTGGAGAGCCGAAAATCATGATCACGGAGTGCGGCTTCAACAGTGCTGTGGGCGGAAGGACCGAGAGTGACGAGGGGTGGCGTTCTGAGCTAACGGAAGCATCCTACCTAAGTTATTTGGGGTATTATCTTCAGGAAGTTCGTTATGACCACCGTGTTCTCGCCGCATTCGTCTTCACGCTCGACTTCTCTTCGCCGCGATGGCAGTCGTTCGACGTTCACGGTCTGGAGACGCGCATTGGCGCTCTCAATGCCGTCGCCGCGTCAGTGCCCGCGCCCGCGCCAGTGCCCACGCCGGCGCCGTCGCCGGGACACGAGATGCTAATAGACCTGCGCCAGCAGGTTATCGATGCTCAAGACTTGCTTAGCCTTGCTGACGATAAGCTAGATAGCCTCTACCAGAAACTAAGCAGTATTCTCTAAGGGGGAGCCAGCATGACCAGCGAACCGCGCCGTCTCAGTGAACTGCCCGCCGTGCAAGCCCGCCGTCAGATAGACAAGCTCGCCGACCTGGTCGGTAAAGACCTGGTTCTCACTGACTACTCTCTCCACGCTGGCCGCTATGGCCAGGGGTACAAGCTTCAGTTGGCCGACGCTATCACGGGAGAGCAGTATCAGGTGCTTACCACCGGCGTCGTTCTCTGTACCATCATCGACGCTATCGACCCCGATACCGATCTTCCTCTCGCCGTTCGCTTCGTTCGTAAAGAGCGCTACTACGACATCGAGTGAGCTGATAGTCATGGCGAAGTATGGTACTACGCGCCAGCAGATTCGCGATAAGGTACAACAGTCAGCTAACCGCCTGGACGATGCCGCTACTTGCCTGGTCGTCGTCCAGGCTCTATTCAAGCACACTAGACCAGAAATAGACGTTCTAGTCGAGGAGACAAACCTGGAGCTGGCGGCGATCTCGCAAGCCTTGCGTGAACTGCGCGATCGGCTGTAGCGCTGATGCCAGCACCGCTAGGGGGTTTGTCGTTCGCGGTGCAAGCCGCTCACTTGGCAGCCGAAGGGCTGTCGGGTCGAGCGGCTATGTCTATGCTCCGGGAGACTGGCTTCAGCTTCACTGATAGGACGTTCTGGAACGAGTGGCGAGCGGACGTGGGCTACGAGAAGGGCACCTGGCTGGCAGCGCGCCAGCGGGAGGATGCCCCGCCGCCGGCTTCCCTGGTACAACGTAAGGGCAACTATCCGTGGATGGGTTATACCTATCGCTACACGGTTAGAGTATGGGACCAGGAAACGCTAACGTCGCGGCTGGAGACGCGGCAGGTGGGCATCGAGCAACGGCTCACCATCGCCGAGGCCCGGGCCGTGCTCCAGGAGCGGATAGGCCGCAGTGAAGACCGGTCTGGTGGTGTCACCGAGGTGTTGTTGTTCTCCGGCGCTATGCGTGGGGCTCTGAGCGATGAGGAGTGACCATGAGACGTTACCATTTGCTGAAGACTAACGCTAGCCGCGATAAGCCCAAGTATGCTATCTTCGTCGACACTGAATCATGGCAAGATAAAGTGCACGATGGTGTCGTGCATAGGCTGAGAATAGGCGTAGCGCGCTATGTACGGTTCGATGAGGCACGTGTACCCCGTCCTGATAATGAGCTGGTCTTTGATGCCGTGGGCGAGTTCTGGGACTTCGTCGTCGCCCGGGCCCCGAAAAGGTCGCGCCTGTATTTGGTCGCTCATAACTGGAACTTCGACTTTCTGCTTCTTAATGCTCATGCCCAGCTAGAATCGCGGGGCTGGACCTTGCATCACTGGTATCAGAAGGGCACCACGACGATGATCACTTATCGTCGGGAGCATTGTACCCTGAAGATTACCGACAACATGAACCTGTTTCCTATGGCACTCAGGACCCTGGGGTCCGGAATTGGTACAGAGAAGGGGAAGGTTGACTTCGCTAACGTCGATGATGTGACGTTGTACCAATATTGTCGTCAGGACGTCCAGGTGATGATTGATGCCTGGACGTCCTGGCTCGCCTTTCTGGAGCGTTATGATCTTGGCAACTTTGCCCCGACGTTGGCGTCTCAGGCCTTCAATGCCTACCGTCACAAGTATATGCACCATAAGATATACATTCATGCGAACGATACTGTAACCCGGCTCGAGCGTGATGCCTACCATGGTGGCCGGGTAGAGGTCCTGCGGCAGGGTCGCTTTGAGCCCGGACCATTCTACAAGCTAGACGTTAATGCCATGTACCCCGCGATAATGCATGACCATGAGTTTCCCACCAACCTCTCCGGCTACCGTGAGGACTGTTCTGTCGAGCACCTGGCTCGCCTGGCGGAGAGTCGCTCTGTCGTCGCTAGGGTGACGCTGCATACCGATGAGCCCTGGTATCCACTTGTAGTCGACAATCATCGGTGCTACCCGGTTGGGCATTTCACGACGACGTTGACCACGCCAGAGTTGCGCCTGGTGCTCGCTGGTGTCACTATCGAAGCCGTACACGCGGTAGCCGTCTACGACCAGGCACCGTTATTTGTCGATTGGGTTGACTGGGTTTGGCAGACGGAGCAAGAGGCGAGACGGGCAGGTGATGCGACTCTTCGCTTTCAGTGCAAGCTTCTACGTAACTCTCTCTATGGTAAATTCGGTCAGCGCGACCTGGAACGGGAACTACTAGGTGAGGCTGAGGGTGAGGGGGAAAACAAGACCATTACCTACTGCGCGCCGGCAGTCGGTGTTCGTACCGAATACAACTTCGCCGGGAAACGTTGGCGGGATACGACAGGTATCGCCAGTTTCAACGCCTTCGTCGCTATTGCTGCCCACGTTACCGCTCTGGCGCGCATCGATCTGTGGGGTTTTGTCTGCCAAGCGGGCCAGACCCACGTGTATTACATCGACACTGACTCTCTTATAGTTGACCAGGTTGGCTACGACCGTCTGCACGATGATGTTGACCCTGATAGGTTGGGGGCACTAAAGCTAGAGGGTACTGCTTCTAGCATGGATGTATGGGCAGCAAAGGACTATAGATTTGGTGACGAAGAGCATCATAAGGGAATATCAAGCAACGCCGTGGCTCTGGCTGCAAATCTGTGGCAGCAACAGGAATGGCCGGGGCTAACAATGGCCTGGTCGAAGGGTGAGACTGACTACGTGTACACTCATACCGTTACCAAACTATTAGCTCGACAAGTCTTTACTGGCATGTTACAACCTGATGGCCAGGTCTGGCCCTACGTTGTTGACGAAGCTGTCGCCGGGGTGCCTATTGTGACTGGCGCCCGGCCCTGGCACGCGCTGCCTCTGCCTCTCGCCTAAGGCGCTCTTCTTCCTGTATCTTGGCGGCAGCGGCTTTCACTGCCGTCTGCATAGCGACCATCCTTTGCGTCGCTTCCTTCAGTAAGGTGACTCTGTCTGGCATTAGGTCCCCTCGACTTTCGTCGCCCAGCTGGCGATGATGCTGTCTATATCGTAAGCGGAGTAGAGCAGTTGCGCCAGGCCGGCGCGCGCTTCCTCTTCGCTGATGATGCTCTTCTTGACCAGGTCCTTGAGCTGCGCCGTGGTCAGCATCCGCGGCTCCGGGTGGGCTTCGCGCTCGGCTCTCGCCGCGGCGTCGGCGGTCAGCGCCTCCAGGTCTGCCGTCCACAGAGTCAGCAAGCGCTCCCGGTCTAGCTCCGCGTAGCCTTGGGCAGTGAGAATAGCCCCAGCTGCCTCTCGGTCGATAACCCCGGAAATGTAGAGCGAATTGGCCTGGGCAGCCGAGAGTAGCTTAGGCTTGAGCGCTGCCGCTGCGCCCGCCTTTGCCGCTTCCTTGGCCTGTATCTCCGCGAGCTGTTTGCTCCACAGGTCGGTATAGTAGCTTCGTACTCCCTCAGGGATGCCAAGATTAGCCGTAAGTGCATCTCTTTGTACGTCTCCAATGATACCCTCCAGCCACAACGTTCGTACTTCAGCTAGCGTTGGTTTGCGCACGGCGGCAGCGTCGCGTTTGGCCTGCGCCTCGATGTCTGCGGCTTCCTGGGCTTCTTGCTCCTGAGACCACGACTGCATGTACCACTCGATAGTTTCGCCAGCATACAGTCTAGCGGCAAGCAGTTCCCGCGCCTTGCTCGGCAGGATGATACCTTGCCAGAGCAGACGCTTGATGTCAGCGTTAGACGGTAACCTGATGCCAACCTGGGCTTCTCTTGCCGCCTCAGCCGCCGCTTCCGTATCCCAAACCGTCACTAGTTGCTCGGCTACAGGCGCCGAGTAGTCGATGCTTTGCAATAGCAATAGCGTCTGGTCGCGGCCTGACAGACCGAGACGGTACATAGACTCCACGTCCGCGCGCGATAATCCTTGCTGGCGAGTCTTTATCTCTCGACGCCACTTGTCGAGCAGAGTTTCCACTTCTTGCCCTGTTAGCCCGGCCTGGAGCAACTGATTGCGCGCCTGGCTCTCGAGGATGATACGCTGGACAAATGGTAGGTGTATCGCTTCCACCTGGGTCTTGCGCGTCTCCGTCACTAGGTCCAGGTCGGCGCGAGTAAGGTAGAAGTCGGCTTCCGTCGTGTCATAGCCTAAGTTGACCAGCAAGGCGCTGGCATCTTCACGGAAAAGGACCCGGTCCTTATACCCGGCGACAATGTCGGCTTTGGTCAGGTCCTTCTCTGCCTCGGATGCCCCAGTGACCGTGTAAAGTGTCAGGTTGGTCGCGTGTTCATCGTCATAGCCGATCTCTTTGTAAGCCGCTAGGACTTCTTCTTGCTTGAGAATACCGAGCTGATACATACGGCGTATATCGACTCTGGTGTACGTGTTATAGCTAAGACGTATCAGCTTATCACGCCAAACCGGGCTATAGTCCAGAGCTTTGAGCAACCCCTCAAGTTCTTCGGGACGAATGATACCACGGTGAAGCATATCAAAGCCCATGCTGGCGCTAGGCAGTTGCCAGTGGGCTTGCCAGTATTTGTGTGCCCAGTCGGAGCTGAGCCCCTGCTTTTGCGCCCACTCGCCAAAGGCGACGGGAAAGTCCAGGTCCAACCCCAACTGTTCCACTTGCTCTGGACTGAAGGCTTCCTTCACGGCCATCATGATTAAGTCTTGCACGCCTGGTATTAGCTGATACATACGTTTGATTAGGGTAATATCTTCGCCAGTTAGCCCTAGCTTGCCCAGGCGCGTATCGTGTTCCGTCTCGCCGATGAAGCCACGAAGGTAAGCTTCTCGGATTGCTCCCGCGTCGAGCAACTGGCGTGTCAGAAGTTCCAGCGTCTCCTGACCAGCATCATCATAGCCCATACGGCGCAGGTACTCGCGGTATTGGGTCGGTGTTATGTCGCCACGGCGCATAGACTCGGCCAGAGCTGAGGGGTCGGGGTAAACGAGTAGCATCGCCTTCAGCATTTCTATGCGAGCATCGCTAAAGCCAGCGTCGATGACGTCGGATTCAGCCGTGCCCGCTAGGCCCGGGTAACGTTGGCCGAGAGTCAGAGCTGTGGCCGGGTCGAGGCGAGCGGGACGGAACTTACGATTGGCATTGTATCCCCAGTCAGCCGTGGCAGCGCTAATCACGGTGCCGATGCCGCCGGCCACCGTGGACGTGGCGATACCGGCGAGCGCCGCGCCAATACCCTGCTTGCTAGGGTTGGCGACTTCATCTAGGAGTGACTGTATGGCCGCCGGGGCTCCGGGCACGGTACGGATCTCCGTGATGATCGGTCGAATCAGTGGCGCTAAGTCACCCTCCAGGCGCTCGAGGATATCGACGGCGAAGTTGATCATCCGGTCTTCAAACCACTCCGTCAACAGGTCGCGGGCCCGGATGACAGCGCGGGTAAACGTCTCCGCGACTTTGTGCCCTAGGCCACCACTGGTGGGCACGTCTGGCGGTGGGGGATAGAGTTTATTCAGCGGTATCTTGGCCATTAGCTCACCAGATATTGTCAAGCACGGCCACGGCCATGCTCACCAGACGGCTAATATGGCGCCCTAACCCCGCCTCTATCTTGGCCAGGACGTAGGTATCCGGGTCATTAAGAAAGGCAGATAGCTCCGTGCGAAAGCCGTTGTAGACGCTAACCCAAAAGTTAGCAATATCCGCCGTCAGATTACCTAGATTAGTTAGGGCCTGGGTGATTATGCTTACTTGCCCTTCTGCCCACTGACGCCATGGGGTGAAGGTATTAGTGATGAATGATGTGATGCTTTCGAGAGCCTGATTAGCAACAGCTTGCACAAGCGCGACGTAATAGTACAAATCCTCTCGCAAGGACCGGATTAGGAACCAGTAAGTGTCCGCGAATGCTTGCTTTACAGCACTAATCTCGGCAGTAAGTCGCGCCTCAGCATCAGTTCGTATCTTGGTAAACCTGACTCGCATCCGGGTAACGTACCAGTCGCGGTCATTGTAAGCTGTAGTGACTTCTCCACCGAGCAAGTCTAGGGCATTTTGGCACTCGGAGACCGTTCGCTTTATCGGACCCCAAACGTATGTACCAATGAATCTACTAACCCAAGCGAACGGGCTCGGCACGGCGGGCAGCAAGTCAGTATAGATATGCTTTAGCCAGTCATACATTGTGAATCACGTCTCCCTTACAGTGAGCGAATGGCGATTAGTTTCTTCGCTTCCTTTTCTACCTCCGCCCTAGCCTCTGTCTCACTAAGCCCCTTGGCAATTCTCACCACGAAACTGTCACCAAGGCTAGTGGTGGCGAAAACTTCATACATATCGACCAGTTCGCCACGAGCATTGATCACGGAAGCCGACCTGATTGTTGTCACTTCATAGTCAGTAGCCATTGCTTTCTCTCCTCATGAGCAGTGTCATCAGTCTAACTGCCCGAGCCAGTCGGTAAGCGTGATTCTCAGTCCCCGGGCTAAGCTAGCCAGGCCATAGAGACAGATTCCCAGCGTTGTGTGATACTCGGAGACTGGCGGCCATGGTCGCATACGTTTAGCATCGTCGAGAGTCTTGTTTATCGCCTGCGCCCACTTGCTCACCATCGTGTCCAGGTCGCCACCGCCGGTCGGCGGCTCGCTGGGAGCATGCGGTGGCGGCACACCGGGAGCTGGGCCAGCGACGGAACCGTCGTTAGGCCAAATGCCCCCCTCTTGTAAGCTGCCTGCCCAGGCCTGAATTGGTTCCAGGTAGCTGAGCCGGTTCCGCTCGGGACCGTAAGTGGCGAAGTTACCGTAGCCCTGGTTGTACATGCTCAGAGCGCAGTACCAGAGCCCGTACTGCTGCACCCACCCTTTCTTGTCTAACTTGGGCACCCGGTCGCGGCACCAGACAACATACGCCGTCGTGATCTGAATGTTAAGCATGGGCTGCATCAGTTCCTCTGGGGTTATGCCGCCGTAACCCACGTCCTGAGCGGCGCCCATCGAAATCTGCCCTAAACCCCACGACGTCGGCTCATTGCCCACATAGTCGCCCTTAGCCTCAGGGTTCCAGGTGCTTTCCACCATGATCTGTGCCGCGGTGCCGTAATAGTCGAGGCCATATGCCTGGCACGATGATTGCAGCTGGGCAATCCACGAGGGCGCGAGATATAAAGCGTAGCCCATCTACTCCCTGGCCTTATGTACGTTGTTCAGTGCTTCTCGCATGGCATTAGTCGCGCCTTGCTGCGACTTACTACCGAAGTAGAAGCCCAGTATCAGACCAAAGAAAGCCCAGAACTCTTGACCAGGACTGGTGCCAGTGACAACACACCACATGGCCACCAGCGTTACCGCGAGAGTGATGAAACCTTGGATGAGAACTGATTCTCTCAGCAAGCTGATTAGGTCTTGCCAGACGGTCATAGCTAGCTCCTTAGAGTTCGTTTATGGTCGCTATAACGGAGTCTATGTAGTATTCAGAAGCAACAGCGCCACCACCCTGAGCGCTAACTATCCAGTAGTCTACCCCTGGTATTGACCATAGTGAAGAGCTTAGTCCAATGCCAGCTAATGAATACGAATGGTTATCTACTAGTACCCTCAAGTACTGATGCTCCTCAAAGTCGACAGCTATCTTGCAGAAATGCCAAACGGTAGCGTCTGTGGGTAAGACTAGCGTCGCATCGATAACAATCAAATTATTACTACTATCATAGTAATACAGTGTAGTTGTTTCATAGCTATAGCGTATCCCACCTAGCCACGGACTTCCACCCTCATCATGACCCAGGCCCAGTTCTATTATACCATGCTGAGCTGTTGCCGACCACGATACTTCTAGCCCACGAGAGAGGGCAGCTTGTATTCCCTGTGTCCATATGAGAGTAACAACGTCATCAGTGCTACCATAGGTATAACAGCAGAGAGCTAAACCATCGGTTCTTGAATATGCTGCCGAAAGTGCCGATGAAGCGGCACCGGTTACGTAAGTGTAGAAGCCCCCCGTACCCTGAGCGAACGTCTCCACGTGCACGACGTTGCCGCGCCGGTCGTAGACGTTAATGTGGTCTTGCCGTGCCGATAGCTCGGCCAAGTCTTCGCTAGCGTGCACCTGGACCATCGGCGTGATATTGTACCAGTCGGGTCTACCATGCGGCACGGCTACTCTCCCCTAGTACGGTATGACCCACACGTGCACCTGTATCGTATGTGGCCACGTATCATCAGTGTTCCAACCCTTCACGGTTATCTGGCGTGTCGCTCCCACCAAGGGCACGTCGAAGTCGCAAGGTATGATGACCAGCATGTTATCGGGGTGAAAGCTTTGCCCGGCTTTCGACGGGTAGAAAAGGACGCCACCGACCCATACTTGCACATGGGCCAGGCAAGCCGGGCCGGGCGGGAAAAGAAGCGCTATCTGCCCCACCCAACCGTCGACCAGGACGATGTCCTGCGACACCGGGGCAGCGCTACTGCCACCAGCGGGCAACAGTACATCCTCGACGTAGTGATTGCTGCCACCGATACCGCGTAGCGACGTCGGCGCCGACCAACCGTAACCGTCCGGCGCGCCACGAGTCATTGTAGCCTCACAGAGTAACCAATTGCATCGAGGTACATATTCCTCTCGGCAGCAATCGACACCACAAGTAATCTCAATTGCTCTCCAGCTTGGAGCACGAACTCGCCGATGTTTCGTAGTACATCATTACCCCCCAGAGCATTACGAACCTCAAGTGCATACTCCGCTTCACCGGATATGACGGAGAGCGTCGTTAGCCTAGGGGTAGTGTCGTTATGGTATCCCAGACAACTTTGAATGACGTAAATGTAACCAGACGGAACAACGGTCGTGAGGAGAGAAAGAGTCCCCCCAGCACCAGAATAGAGCGTCTTCACTTCTCGATACACCGCATACATGCTGCCCGCGTAGCCGCCGAACTGCCCGCCGTTATAGTCGCCACGAATGCCGCGTAGGACGTCCGCCTGGTCCTTGGCAACGGGAGTCGTTATCCGTGGCAACCATGAGGGTTCGATCGTCTTGCTCATACTGCCTCACACGTACCCGGAGTAGATATCGGGTACGTAGGGTGCCGAGCCGGCGGGACTGAGAACGCTGACGTCCAGGTAGAGATAAATCGTGTGCTCGTAGCGCTCATCTAGGTTGTATGCCGTCAGCAGTAGCTCGCACGGTGTATCCTCTATAGCCGTGGCATCACTAAAGGTTACGTTCAGGTCATTCCCCACGAGCCACGCATCGGGGTTGGTAGGGTAGAGCTGATGCTCCCGGAGCGTGGCTCGCAGGCCCACAAGCCAGTAGCAACCGGCGGGAAAGACCACGCATACGTGGTCGATAGTGCACGCGGTCAGTTGCAGTGTTTGCTCGAGCGGTGTCGTCTGGGGGGTTGCCGCCGGCACCGTGATGCTGGTGGTGAAGATCATGCCAACATGACCCCGTTAGCCACCAGAGAGACGTCATCGGCGAGAGTAGCGCCGCTGAGCATCACGACAATCTCGGTGTTGGCAGGCAGCCACCAGTCGCCCGTGAACGTGTAGAACTTGACCACCGCGGCGGGGTAATAGCGCGACAAGACGACGTCACTGCCACCGCGGCGAGCAATGAGATTCGCGTAGGTCCAGGTATTGTCAGCATCATCGACAAAGACAGATGTCAGGTGTAGGACCTGGCCCACGGGCACCAGGGGCCCGACAATGTATTCGGCAGTGGCGCTTACCGCCTGCTTAGCCGTGCGACTGAGAATCACGTCACCCGCTGGCATTAGCTACCCTCCCAAGAGTTCAGCTTAAGAAACCCGGCGGGGAGCCTTCCCGCCGCAAGAAGACTACCCGCCGGTATCGCCTGGGGGCGATAGTGATAGAAGCTTAGTATCTCACCAACCGGTCAAGCACGACTCTCGCGGTGCCATCATCAGCGCTCGAGCTCGAGCGCGTGTGCAGGTTTAGCAGGACCGTGCGCATGCCCGCCGGGTCAAGCCACGTCAGCGGGTCGCTATCGACGTCGTGGCGAAGAACCGCCGTGTTGTGGTAGCCGTAGCCGATAGCCAAGCCTTCATCGGGCCCCGCGCCCATACCGTTCTCAAACCTGATGGTGTCTGCCGTCTGCCCGGCCTCGAGCGTCGCTATGACCGTCTCCACGGCACCGGAATACGAGCCGACAGTGAACACCTTAGCCTGGGGAACGCCGACCCCGAACGGTACTGCCTTGTCAGCATTCAGGTACACGTGCCCGGGCAGAATCAGATAGCCGCCATAGTCATAGGCATTTATCCTTGCCAGGTCTGCCATGCGCCCGTCGAAGACGTTCACTTCACCCGTCTTCAGCTTGTGCTGCACGTCGTAGATCACGTTGGTGAACTGAGTGTCGGCTGCCTTGGTCGTCGAGTCGTAGGCTGGTATCGCCTGAAGAACAATGCGCCTGATGATGTTCTCGCTCGGCAGCTCAAGGTACTGCCATTCATCGCTAACCGTTGTCCACTGCCGCCAGACCTCCGCCCGCAGAAAGCCCATACTGCGCGCCTGCGCCGCCGGCCTTAGCCAGATAGCGTCGATGTTGACAGCAAAACCACTAGCGAACATGGCCACCGTGGCATCGGTCGTGATTCGCAGCTCGACGTTGTCGTACTTGCTCAGGTCAAGACCGTAGTCGGGGTCGTGTAGCCAGCGACCAAAGTTGAGTAGTAACGAACACATCTGCGTGTTAGAAGCGTAGTTACGCCAAGTGTCCAGAGCCGGGCGACCCTGGTCGTAGAAGGCCAAGGCCTGCACTAGCTGCCCGGTCAGGTCCTTCACCACCGTGGAACCGTTGGCGACCACTTCTACCTTAGTGATGTGGTCGACAATGCGCCACAGGCCCCCATCGTCGAAGACGCCAGAAACCTGGTCGCCGCTGATGTAAAGCATCAGAGCACTAAGAAAGCCGCTGTCAGGCAATGTTAGCCTGTAGGTAGAGCCCACGGCCAGGGCAGCGGCAGTACGTATGCGTTCTGTTTGCCAGTACATGCCTTCCTCCCCTTACCGTTAGCGACTGCGGGTGCGACGGAAGTTCGCCATACCGCGCATGAAAGCCGTGGCCCTGTTGATATTGTCCTCGAGCGACATATCAGGCATACTATCGACCTGCGCCTTTACCGTCTCGATGTGGGGCAGTAGCTCACCCATGAAGGTCTGCACCTTAGCCTGCGCCTCGTCAGCGCCTTGGGCGATACGCGGTACACCCTTGCGCAAGGTCTTCGTCTTCCACTCCTCGAGACTGACCCGGTTCAGCCCGTCGGCCACTTTGCCGCTGTCGATAGCCTCAACAAGGTTCTTGCGCATCTTGTCCAGCTTGCCCGCCGCCAGTTGCGTCGGTGCCGTAGTGACGCCTTGAATGCCAGCTTCGATGTCCTGCGTGGACCCCTTCAAACGTCGATTCCACTTCTCCGCGACCTGCGTCGCCGTCTTGCGAGCCATG
>Ga0315279_10007246_pt1 | contig 13776 bp, 10 predicted proteins | sample YL17G06_20_MG_FD_203694 | JGI IMG/M metagenome (GOLD analysis project Ga0315279, IMG submission 203694) | Sediment microbial communities from Yellowstone Lake, YNP, Wyoming, USA - YL17G06_20 | ecosystem: Environmental > Aquatic > Freshwater > Lake > Sediment | place: USA: Wyoming | collected... | reverse complement strand
CAGGGGAGACGCAACTGGCGGGCGTCCGGCATCTTCGCGGCACCGCCATGGATCGGAGTCTATGTGGATTGACGCCTCCGTACCGCCTGAAAGGTGCCAGATCGGGGAGAATAAAAGGAGCAGGGAAAGTTCCCTCCTCCCAAATCGCTTCCTAGGCAGGCACAGAACCGCCATGTTTCAGCCCATCCGGGAATCGATACCGGATGGACTGTGCGAAACGGAGATGGCGAACGCTCTCAGGCGACGCGGTCACGGGGTTCACGTCCGGCGAAGATGGCATCCAGATTGTCGAGCGCCCGGAACCCCATGGCGTCCCTTGTTTCCTTCGTGGCGCTGCCGATGTGCGGCATCAGGAACACGTTGGGCAACTGCCTGTATTCCGGATGGATGTCAGGTTCGTTGTTGTAGACGTCCAAACCAGCGGCCGTTAGTTTCCCTGACTTTAGCGCCGCAATCAGGGCGTCGTCGTCGATCACGGCGCCGCGGCTCGCATTGACTACAATAGCCCCATCCGGCAGTAGGGCTATGCGCTCGGCGTTCAACAGTTTGAAAGTTTTTGGGGAAGACACGCAGTGGAGCGTCAAAAAATCGCAATGGGGCATCAGATCCTCGGGGGTCTGATGATAAATTGCTCCTTTCTCAAGCTCGGGCGGCAATCGCTGCAGATCGTTATAGTGGATCTCCATGTCGAATCCGCGGGCTCGCTTGGCGACGACCCGTCCGACACGGCCAAATCCGAGAATACCAAGTCGCTTGCCCGTAACTTGGGTGCCCACCATGAAACTGGGGCTCCAGTCCTTCCACGCATGGGTACGGACAAGTCGTTCGCCCTCGCTGGCCCGCCGCGCTGCGCCCAACATCAGCATCATGGTCAGTTCGGCTGTGGCGTCGGACAGCACTTCGGGAGTATTCGTAACGATGAGCCCCCGGGCCTTAGCTGCCTCGATGTCCACGTGGTCGTAGCCAACAGAGAAATTGGCAATTGCTCGCACGCGCTTGGGCAAACGGGCAATCACTTTGGCGGTAAATTTTTCGGTGTGACAGGGAAGAATGGCGTCGACGTCTTTGGCGCGTTCGACGATCTCGTCACTGGAATAGAGAACGTCCTCAGGATTTAAGCGAGGGTCGTAGTCTCGTCGAAGACGATCCTCGACGGCCTCCGGTAGCTTGCGGGTAACAAGGACGACGGGCTTCATCGTTTGATCCTCCTGAATTTGTCAGGCACTCCTTTCCAGCAGACTCATTTTTTGGCCTGGGCAATGATGGGGCAGTCGTCACAGTAAGCCGCGACCGCGATCCAGGTTTGATTTCCCACCACCTCCGGGTAATGCTGGGTGCCGGGAGGGATGGAAATGGCCTCCCCGGGCGAGAGGAAGTGATCCTCTCCGTCGATCTTCACGTTGACCCTCCCACTGATGGTATAGAGCACCTCATCTCCGGGGTGGGTGTGGAGGGTCCCCTTGGTCCCGGGTTTTCCCTCCAGATAGGCCATTCGCTGGTAGGTACTGTTGCGCACCTTGGGGGAGATCAGAAACCATCGGGATACTGTGCCGAACGCCTCCGGATTGACCTCGCTGACCTTTACGATGGATCCCTTCATCATTGATCCTCCTTGCGAGATGGTTTTTCCCCTGATCGGGGAAACTCATTGCCCTTTGTAGCCGAAAAACCGAGATCCCGTCAAGGAAAAGTCTCTCCCCCGGCCCCCGGGTGTACTCTGATCGTAGGTTGGGAAATGGAACCGCGCGACAATTGAGATAATGCCTCACACACCGGCATCCGCCTTGACACCCGCCAAAGCAGGGTGATAGAAGGGGCTCGCGCGCACGGCGGGGCGGTTCATCGCGGAGAAGGTAGCGGTGAAGGCCAGCTCGCAATGAAAAACTGACTACGGAGAATTGAAAACCGCTCGACCACAGATCCTCAGTATGGACGGCCGGTTGTCAGGTGTCGGTTTGCCATTTTCCAGTGCAGCGATACTCCATGCCGAATACGAGCGTTTCGATGTTCCGAGTTGATGGAGCCCAGGGAGAGGGGGGCGGGCAGGTCCTGCGCACCGCCCTGGCCTTGTCCGCGATCCGCGGTGTGCCGGTCGAGATCCACTCGATCCGCGCCCGGCGGAAGCATCCGGGCTTGCAGGCGCAGCATCTTACGGTCGTGAGCGCGCTGGCCCAGATCTGCGGCGCGGAGGTGGATGGCGCGGCGCTCGGCTCGCAACGGGTGCAGTTCGCGCCGGGCGCCATCCAGGGGGGCGAATATCAGTTCGACGTGGGGACGGCCGGCTCGACGGCGCTGGTCCTCCAGGCCATCCTGCTTCCCCTGGCGCAGGCAACCAGCCCGTCGCGGGTCGTCCTGACCGGGGGAACCCACGTCCCCTGGAGTCCCTCCGTCCATTACGTGCGCGAGGTGTGGCTCCCGGTCTTGGGCGAGATGGGCGTATCGGCGCACCTGGAGCTGCTGCGGTGGGGATTCTACCCCAAGGGGGGCGGGCGGGTGCACGTCGCGATCGAGGGCGGCGCAAAGCTGCGCGCGGCCAACCTGGTTTCCCGGCAGGGCGCGGCGCGCCTCCGCGGGCTGTCGGCCGTGGCGAACCTCCCGCGGCACATTGCGGAGCGGCAGCGGGAACAGGCACTGCGGCGGCTCGAGGCCGAGGGACGCCAGGCCGACATCGCGCTGGTGGAGGCGGAGGCGGCCGGGGCGGGGAGCTTCCTGATGCTGGTGGCCGATGCAGGGGGCGTTCCCGCCGGATTCTCCGCCGTGGGAGAGCGGGGGAAGCCGGCCGAACGGGTGGCAGACGAGGCAGTGGATCCCCTCTTCGGTTTCCTCAAGGGCGACGCCGCGTGCGACCCGCACTTGGCCGACCAGCTGATCCTCCCCATGGCCCTGGCCGGCGGCACGTCGCGCCTCACGACCTCGCGGGTCACGCCGCACCTGCTGACCACAGTGCATCTCGTGCAACAGGCCCTGGGATGCCCCGTGGAGATCGGCGGCGAGGAGGGGAGTCCCGGCCACGTGACCATCGAAGGCGTGGGATCGAGCGCCGAGCGCCGAGCGGTGAGTGCCGAGGGTCACGGGGCGTGGGCGAGGATCGGGGATTCCGCATTCCGCATTCCGCAATCCGAAATTCCATCGGGGGCCGTGGTGCGGAAGGCGCGGGCGACCGATGTGCCCGCCATGCAAACCCTGGTCGCCCACCATGCCGCGCGGGGGGAACTGCTGCCGCGCACCCTCAGCGAGCTGTACCAGCACCTGCGGGACTTCTTTGTCTGCGAAGTGGATGGGGATATCGTTGGGCTCTGTGCCCTGTCGCTCTACTGGGAGGATCTGGCGGAGATCCGGACGCTGGCCGTCCACGAGACACACGGCGGCAAGGGGTTGGGCGCCGCCCTGGTCACCGCCTGCCTCGAGGAGGCAGCCGCGCTGGGGGTGCGCCGCGTCTTTGCTCTCACCTACCGTCCGGGCTACTTCGAGCGGTTCGGGTTCCGGACGATCGACAAGCGGGAATTACCGCAGAAGATCTGGAAGGATTGTGTCAAGTGCGCGAAGTTTGCCTGCTGCGACGAGATCGCACTGATTCGTGAGACGGGAAACGTGGGACGTGAAAAGTGAAACGTGAAACGAAAGGCGGGAGGGCAGGCGTAATGCGGATTGCGGAATCGAGGGGCTGCGCAAGGCGGGAGTAGGGGGTCATGAGCAAGGCCTGCGAGAAGTGCGGGAAGGAGATGCCGGACGGCAGCCTGGCCTACGAACTCAAGATCGAGGTCTATGCCGACTTCGACGGCGTGCTGCCCGAGGTGGAGACGGCCGACGAGATGGAGGCCCGGCTGCGCAAACTGGTGGTGGCCATGGAGGAGGCGGATTCGGACGAGCTGATGCGCGATGTCCACCACGAGGAGCGGTACCTCCTGTGCCCGGGATGCCGGGACCGCTACCTGGCCAATCCGCTGAATCTCCCCCTGCCGGACGCCCGGCCATGAGCCACGACCTTGGCCACATGACGAAGGCAACCCGGGCACGGGGGGAGCGGGCGCTCCAGCACGTCATGGGTGAGATCGTGGAACTCCTGCGGGAAATGCCCTCGGGAGGCGAATGATGAAGCGTGCGTGGCTCTTTGGCCTGGCGGTCGGGGTATTTTTCGCTCTCGTCTACCTCTCGGGATTCCTGGAATTGCCCGAGGCGCGCACCTTGGATCTGCGCTTCGACTTCCGTGGCCACCGGAGGCCTGTTTTTCCCATTGTGGTGGTCTCCGTTGATGACGACTCGCTGGCCGAGATCAATCGGCAATGGCCTTGGCCCCGCTCGTACCATGCCAAGGTGATCGAGCAGATCGCCAAAGGAAATCCGCTGGCCATTGGTGTGGACATCCTGTTTCCAGAAAAGAGCCAGGACCGGGAGGACCGCCTCCTGGGCCAGGCGGTGGCCCGGTCCAAGCGTGTGATCCTGGGATCAACGCTACGGACGATCGCGACTCAAACAACTGTCGGCGTGACGCAGCAGCGAGAACTTGTCGAGCCACCCATCCCAACCATCCGGGCAGGGGCGGCCGGGATCGGGTACGTGGATCTGGATCGGGGGATGGATGCGGTGGTCCGCTCAGGAACCCTGACACGGTGGCACGCGGGAGAGATCCACGCCAGCCTCACCAGGCGCCTCTTCGACCTGGCGGCCAAGGATCTGGGCGCCGACAGAAGTCGGGCGGCTCGCCGCGGGAAAGTGTGGATCAACTTCCGAGGTCCCAGCGGCACCTTTCCCACCTATCCCTATTACCAGGTTTACGAAGGAGAGATCCCCCCCAGGACTTTTGAAGGCAAGATTGTCATCCTCGGCGTTGCTGCTCCCAGCCTGCATGATCGCCACCCGGCCCCATACTCCGGGGCGAGCTGGCTGGCCACCCCGGGCGAGGCCGGGCCGATGAAAGACGACCCGGGGGCAATCCTGATGCCTGGATCGGAGATCCAGGCGAACCTCCTGGATACGCTTTTGAACGATGATCCCATCGTAAGGCTGCCCACGGGTGTCTACGTCGTTCTCATCCTGGCGTTGGGAATCGCCGGGGCGGTCATCGCCGGACGCCTGCGGCCCATGCGTGCCATCGCCGGCAGCCTGGGCCTCGCGGTCGCCTACCTGGCCGTGTCGCAATTGGGCTTCTCCTGGTGGAATGTATGGATCGAGGTAGTGCCGGTGATCCTGCCCTTGATCGTCGGGGCCGGGACGATCATCTCCGTGAGTTACATGCGGGAAGAGCGGGTCCGGCGCGAATACGCCCGATTCTTCTCGCCGGAGATCGCCCGGCAGATCGCTGAGGACCGCAGCGGGCAGGCCATGGGTGCCAAGCGGCGGCCGATCACCGTCCTGTTCTCTGACATCCGGAACTTCACCACCATCTCGGAGGGCTTGCCGCCCGAGGAGGTCGTGGAGCTGCTGCGCGAGTACTTCAACACCATGGTTCCCATTGTGTTGAAACACGGCGGCACCCTGGACAAGTACGTCGGAGATGCCATCATGGGTCTCTTCGGCGCGCCGCTGCCACAGGAGGACCATGCCGCCCGCGCCCTCCGCGCTGCCTTGGAGATGGTCGCACAGATCCCGGTGCTCTCCCCCAAATGGGAGGCCAGGAGCGGCCGCCCCCTGCAGATCGGCGTGGGGGTCAACAGCGGTGAGGCGGTCGTCGGGGTCATGGGGGCGGACAGCCGTCGGGAATACAGCGCCATCGGGGACACGGTGAACCTGGCATCCCGCCTGGAGGGGGTGACCAAGGACTTCAGAACCCCCATCGTGGTGAGCCACGCCACGGTCACTGCGCTGGGCGATCGGTTTCAGGTGCGAGAGTTGAGCGAGCTCAAAGTGAAAGGTCGGCAGGAATCCGTTCGGGTCTACGCCGTGGACGGCGAGCTGGACGCGGGCTCCTCGGCCGCGAATCCAGCCGCGAGCGAGGGCGGCCATGGATGAGATGGAGCTGGACCTGGGCCGTCTCCTGGAAGAGGCGGCGGCGAAAGTCGGCGTCGAGCGCCGCGCGGCGGTGCTGGAGGCGCTGGCGTCTGCGGTCTCTAAGGCGTTGGCGCTCCGGCCGGACGAGCTGGCCATTCTGATCCTGACCCGGGATCGGACTCTCCTGGAGTTCGTGTACCCATCCGAGCTGGCGGAAGGCGGGGCCAACAGGTTTCCCCTTTCGGTCCCCAGCTTGGCCAGCCGCGTGGCCCAGACGGCGCGGAGCGTCCTGACCAACACGGCGCACGATGTGCCCCACCTGGATTTCTACGAACGAATCCGGATCAAGGGAGAGAGACCGCGACAGATCCAGAAGCTCCTCGCGGTCGGCGTGAAAGGACCGGAGGGGAAGGTTCAGGCCGTGATCGAGGTCAGCCGCCGCGGCGATGCCCTCGTGAAGGCCGGTCCGGACTTTCGTCCCGAGGACCAGCAGTGCCTGGAGCGGCTGGCGGCCACCGCGGCCCCCGCTCTTGCCGCGGCCTTCGAATGGAAGGCGTGATGCGAGATCGGCGCATGGAGCGGAGTCCCACCCGCCACCCGTCGTCCCGTTGATCCTGGCGCCAGCCACCGGTCTCTCTCACAGGTCCTGCGCGGCGCGGGCGGCGTTTCGGGGGGGTTTTCCATTGACAGTTCTCGTGGAACGGTGATAAAAGGAAGCCCCGAAGATACTTCGCCACAATGGATCAAGGCATGCATCCCAGGACGGGTTCTCTCTTGGAGCTGCTCTTGGGGTAGGGGAGCTGGGCCCTGCGCGGGTGGATCGGCCGCGCAGGGCCTTTTTATTTGGCAACGGACGGACGACCCGCACCTGAGCGGTTTCTGGTGATCATCCCAGAGACGGAAGAATCCCGGCGATCGCGGGCCGTTACACATCGGCGCAAGGCTGATCCGCACTCCTGAGGAGGGGCGTATGACCCGGTCAGGGCGTGGAAGGATCGTTGCGGGACTGGTGGTGATCGGCTGGCTGCTGGGGATGGCTTCGGCGGCCTGGGCGCAAGTCCCCTCGGAGTCGGACGTCTACGTGGATCGCGGCATTCTCGCCTTCGATGCCAAGCAGTACCCCGACGCCCTCCAAGCCTTCCAGGAAGCCCTCCGGCTGAATCCCGTGAACGTGAACGCCCTGTACTATAGCGGGCTCACGTACTATGCCCTGGAGCAGTACGGCGCGGCCCAGGGCGTCCTCGAGCAAGCCAGACAGCTTGCCCCCAATGACGTGGACGTCGCCTTCCAGCTTGGAGTCACGTACTTCACCCAGCAACAATACGAGAGGGCCGAGCCACTTTTCCGGCAGGTGTACGCCAGCCAACCGAAGCACCAGAACCTGGGCTACTACCTGGGATTCCTGGAGTATCGGAAGCAATCCTACCGGGAAGCCCTCCGGTTCCTTCGAGAGAACGTCCCCAGCGATGAGAATTTCGCGCAGCTCGCCCGCTTCTACGCGGGCCTGTCGCTCTCAGCCCTGGGGTTGGCCGGTCAAGCCCGAGCAGAGATCGACCAGGCGCTGCGCCTGCAACCCATCTCACCGCTGACCGCTCCCGCCGAACGTTTCCGGGAGGTGCTGGGTGCTGCAGCCAAGGCCGAGCGAAATTTCCACGTGGATGCCAAGGTAGGCTTCTTCTACGACGACAACGTCTCCGTGAACCCGTACCGGAGTAGCGACCTCAGCGCCGAGGAGGCACGGAAGCAGAAACATCGAAGTACGGGGCAGTTGGGATACCTTCGCCTGGAGTACCTTCCCCTTCGGACCGCCGACTGGGAGGGGTCAATCGCGTACTCCTTGTTCCAGACGATCAATAACGACGTCGCGCATTTTAATGTCCAGAACCACACCGGCGCAGCCAGCCTCGCCTACAAGACCAGCCTTTGGGAGAAGCCTACGGTCGCGAGCCTGACGTATCAGTACGATTACATCTCCCTGGACGACCGAAATTTCGTGAATCGGCATACGGTGGCGCCGGCCATGAGCCTGGTCTGGGATGCCATGAACCTCTCCCAGGCGCAGCTCCGGTTCCAGGCCAAGGACTTCATGCACGAGAAGACCCTGGTGGCCAGCTCCGACGATCGCGACGCCCTGAATTACATGGCGGGCTACACGCACGTCTTCCGGTTCAAGGCGGATCGCCATTTCGTCAAGCTCGGCTATCAGATTGACCGGGAGGCGGCGCAGGGCAGCAACTGGAGCTACCTCGGCCATCGGTTCCTCGTGGGAGGACAGTACACCCTCCCGTGGTGGGACATCCGGTTGCGATACGATTTTGACCTGCACCTCAGGGACTACACGCACCTCCATACATTTCTGCCTACGGGCATCAGCACACCGGCGATCCATCGCGCAGATCGCGACATGAACCATCTCTTCAGCATCGCCAAGGACTTGCCCTACAATATCACGCTATCCCTGGAGTACCTCCTCAACAGGAACGTATCGAACCTGGCGGTCTATGACTACATCCGGAATGTCATCTCTTTCAGCGTGGCTTGGCGGTACTAGGAAGACACTGCTCGTGGGAATCGAGGGCACGCTCGACGGGTGGCGTTAGGAGGGCAGCCGAAGGACACTTGGCAAAAAGGAGTTGGAAAGCAGGTTTCACCAACACGTCCGGGCGCTCGGCCTGCAATTCTTCGGTTAGTCTCCTCCCCAGCAACAATCCGGCCTGGAGGATGCGTATGTTTACCATCGGACATCGACTCCTGAACGGTACTCTGGTTGCGGCGCTTCTGTTGGCCGCCGCCCCTGCGTTTGTCCAGCGAGCTTCCGCAGGGGAGGGCATCGGCGTCGTGACCGCCATCCAGGGACAGGCCACAGTGGCCCGCCAAGCCTTGCCCCAACCGGCGGCCCTGCGCTTCAAAGACGACGTCTTCTTCCGGGATCAGATCGCGACCCGGGAGCACTCCACAGTCCGGCTCCTCCTCGGCGGGAAGGGCAGCCTCACCGTCCGGGAGCAGTCCCAGGTGACACTGGATGAGTCCGTGGCCCCCGATGGGGCGCGGCGCTCGGTGCTGAGCCTGATCGCCGGAAAGATCGGGGCTGCCATTGCCCAGGCCCTCATGCGCCCCGGCGAGAGCGTGGAGATCCACACCCCAAACGCGGTGGCCGCCGTCCGGGGGACCGTCTTCATCGCCGAGTACATCCCTCCCCAGGGAAGCGCCGCCAATCGCCAGCCCGTCCTCCTGGCCTCGGCCGCGCCCGGACCATTCTTGGCGCAGGCGCCTGGCGGAGCGGGGGGCACGAGTAATTTCTTCGTCCTGGCTGGCCAGGTGACGATTACCCCGCAGGGTCAGCCTTCACTGACGCTGGGTCCGCTCCAGGGGGTGAGCATCATGATGACGCCCGCTGGGGCCCAGGTCGGAGCCGTCCAGAACCTGACCCCGGATCAGGTTGCACAGGCGGCGCAGGGGCTGGAGGCGGGGAAACCTCACACCGGCGAGGCCGAGAGCAGCAAGACGGCCCAGGCGCAGGCGCAGGTAGCCGCTGCCCTCGCCAATATTATCTTGCAGGCCACCACGGGAGGGACGCCATCCACCCCTAACGCGCCCACTAACACGGTTGCGCCCGTGGTGCCGCCCGTGGTGACCGTCGGTGAGAACGTGCTGCCCAGCGGAGCCATCCTCACCCTGGATGACGTGACGCTGGGGATGGCGGCGGGGTCCTCCCTGGGAACCTTCGGAACGGGGACGCCGAACTCAGTGACCCCCTTGGCCTTAAGCGGAGGCGGAACGGCCGTGGTGACCGCGCCCCTCTTCGCGGCCACCGGCGACCCCATCACCCACTCGGGGGCGATCCTGACGCTGGATAACTATGCTGCGATTGTCGGGGCCTCCAGCGACACGAGCACTCCTTTGGTGGATATCAATGGGACGACCGTGACCAATACCGGAGGAGCGGTCTTCAACCTGGACGGCGTCTCTGTGCTCACTGCCTTTGGGCCGGTCCTCCGAGTCAAGGGGGATGGAAGTGCCAGCCTGGCAGGGGTGATGAGCATCGGGGGTGGGTCCGTCGTGGCCTTGGGGCCGGCTGACGCCCTCGTGATTGAGAGCGGGAGCAGCCTGACCGCTACGGAAAGCCTCTTCAGCCTGACAGGTGATAGCGGGCTCACGACCTATGAGGGCGGCAGCCTGGTCTCGATCGACCCGAGCACATTGACGCTGTCCGCTCCTATCCTAAGTGCTTCGGGGAGCACCGCGACCCTTAGCGGGCCTCTCCTCCACGCGGTGGACAGCACGGTCACCGGAAACCACCCGCTGGCCCTTCTACAATCCGGAAGCACGCTGCACAGCCTGGCAGGACCGGTTCTGGATCTCACGAATTCCACGCTGGACCTCGGGAGCCAGCCGGTGATCAAGCTCCTGGGAGGAAGCACGTTTCGCACCGACGCGGGGCCCATCATCCGGGTGAGCGGGGGGTCGCTGACCGCCGGCGCCCTGGGCAGTACCGACGTCGCTGAAAACACATGGGAGCTGACGGGGACCATACTGGATCTGACCAACACGACAGTCCACCTGGGGGTCATGGGGACGGAGCCGAGTGGGAGTGAAACCACCTTCAGCCACACGCTGGCAGCCGGGGAGCCGGCCATCCGCATGGCCAATAGCAACCTCACCTTGACCGAGGCGGGGAAGTCCCTGGTGCACTTCGAGGCCGACTCTTACGGGGTGGCTCTGATCGCCACAAATACCAGCGGGACGCAAAAGACCATCAGCCTCGCCGGTCCGCTGCTCGATCTGGACGCCAATTCGAGCAGCATTGATCTGAGCAGCACCGATCCTTTGGCGACGCTTTCCGAGATGACGGTTCAGCAGACCGGAACCAACGGCCTGATCGAAGTGCGGGGCGGCTCCGCCACTGTCCATGCTCCCGTGCTAGAGATGACCAACACGGGCGCGACGGGTCTGAACACCGTGGCCGGAAGCCTCTTGAAGATATTCGACCAAGGCTATCTCGAGGGCAGCATCACCGATCCTTTGATCAAGATCACGGGCGGGAGCCATGCCATCGGCAGCGCCACGGTCAGTGGCTCAGGTTCCATCCTGGATATAGTTGGGGCAAACAATTGCGAGGGGCTTTGCCAGGCGCTTTACTGGGGTGGCACGATCTTATGGGCTAAGAATGCAACCATCGACCTCTCGGGGAGCGGCAATGCGATCCGGGTGGATACCGCCAGGGTGGACACCGCGACCGCCGACGCCACGAAACCGATCATCAACCTGATCAACAGCACCCTGAACACGAGTACCTCAGGTGATTCGACGACAGGCGCGATCCATCTGTACAACAGCTACGTGACGAGCTATGGACCGGTTTTCGGCCTCGATAACGGTACGCTGACTGTGAGGAACGGTCCAGCCCTGAGTCTTACGGGTGGGGCTACGCTGACGGTGGGGCAGCCCGGCTATACCGTTGTGGATTTTGCCACCCTGATCAACGGCAGCAAGATCACGGTCCAGAACGGGCCGCTGATCTATGTGGACGGATCTTATTCCTCGCTAACCGTTACCGGGGCGCTCGTCAACTTCGGTGGAACGGGCAACAACAAGATCATCGTCAACAACACGATGTCCTCGCCGGGGTACCAGCAGACTATGAGTGGTATACCTGTGTCTTATGATTTACAGTCTTCCTATAACGTCAGCATCGGCCCGAACCCAATCAAGGGTACAAACCTCGGGACGATCACCTCGACAGGGACGAACCCGAGCGTGATCCAAGTTACCAACGGCGGACGGGTGACGATCACCGCCCCCAATGGTGGTATGTGAGTGCCAGCTCGGCCCGGCAGGGTCTCCTGCCGGGCCGCGGCGTTCCTGCAACGATCCGTGCATAGAGCGTATGGGAGATCGCACGTGCTGACCATCCGCCGATCCAGCCATGCCATCGCCGTGGTGCGGCTGGGGCTTAGCATTTTGGTGGCGGCGGGAGTCCTCGCCAGCTTCGAGACAAGCCCCACCTGGGCCCAGGCCGCGCCGGTCGAGGTGACCCAGACCGACATCACCAGGCTAAAGACCCTCGACAGCAGCCAGTGGGTAGCGCTGGGCGTCGGCTTGGGCGAAAGCAAAGAGACCGCCCTCAAGACGCTACAGCGGACCGGGGACGTCAAGGTGCAGGATGACGCCGCGGCGGGGCGGATCTTCGTCTCGATACCGCCTCCGAACAGTGCCGTGGTGATGAGCCTGAAGGTCACCGAGGGTCAGGTCACGGCGATCAACCTGGTTGGAGGTTTTGGGGAGTGGCTGCAAGGGGACACCCGGCTCCTGTTCCGGGCCTTCGAGGACGACTCGCTGCGGTACAAGTTGCTGGGCAGGGAAGACCAACGCGACGCGACCCGGGGCGGCACGAACGAAGCGCCGACTGCGGATGTGACCTACGCCTACTTCAAGGAAGGGATCCTGCTGCACTATGCGGTCAGGCGGTCCAGCGGTGGCAAGCAGGTTGAAATCCAGCGGGAGATCGTCCTGATCTATCCGCCGAAGGCTCGCTAGGCGTCCGGCACGCCTGGGCGCGGGCCGCGCGCCTCAGGGCAACTCGGTCTCCATCCGGCACGGGGTGAAGAGCCCGGTGCCGGTTTCTGTTTAGGCGAGGTCAATGGCTTGACATCGGCCGGAGTCCTGTGTTACATATAGCGAAGATTTAGGGACTTGGCTTGCAAGACTTCAGTAAATCCTTTCAGGTTGGAGGCATGCCGAGCTGATCACAAAGGCAGACGATATGGACGAATCTCAGTGCGCCGGGCGGGAACTCAGGGCCCGGGGACTCCTGACGCTGCACGCGGGAAACCTCGGCGTCCGGGGGGGCGGCGGAGCGTGGTGAGGAGCCGGCGGCGATGACGAACCTGATGCTCATCGCCCTGTTCGGGGGCATGGCCCTGCTGCTCTATGGGATGCAGCTCGTGGGCGAGGGCTTGCAGCTCGCCGCCGGCGGGCGGATGCGGCAGATCCTCGGCTCCATCACCAACAACCGCTTCAAAGGGATGATGGTCGGCGCCTTCATCACGGCCGTCATCCAGTCGAGCAGCGCCACCACGGTCATGCTGGTGGGCTTCGCCAGCTCCGGCCTCATGGACCTGACGCAGACCATCGGGGTGATCCTGGGGGCCGACATTGGGACGACGGTCACCGTCCAACTCATCGCGTTCCAGATTTTCGACTACGCTTTGCTCTTGGTGGGCATCGGGTTCCTCCTGATCTTCACATCCAGGCGGAAGATCTTCAAGTACGTCGGCCAGGCGATCCTGGGCTTCGGCTTCATCTTCTTCGCCATGAAGATCATGTCGGACGCCATGGTGCCCCTGCGGCAGAGTCCGATCGTGAAGACCCTGCTGGTTTCTCTGGGCGATCAGCCCCTCCTCGGGATCATCGTGGCGGCGATTTTCTCGGCCCTCGTGCACAGCTCGGCGGCCACGATCGGGTTGGCCCTCACCCTCTCCCTGCAGGGCCTGTTGCCCCTGGCCGCGGCCATCCCGGTCATCTTCGGCGCCAACATCGGCACGTGCGCCACCGCCCTGGCCAGCTCCATCGGCACGAAGCCGGAGGCCAAGCGGGTGGCCATGGCCCACATTTTCTTCAAGGTGGTGGGCGTGCTGGTGTTCCTGCCGTTCATCCAACCCTTCGTGCGCTTGGTGGAACTCACCGCGGACGACGTACCGCGCCAGATCGCCAACGCCCACACGCTGTTCAACGTGGGGATCACGGCGCTGCTCCTGCCCTTCTCTGGGGTCATGGCCCGTTTCATCTCCAGCCTGGTTTCCGAGGACAAGGAAGGAGGGGGGCTCTTCGGCCCCAGGTACCTGGACG
>Ga0315279_10007245_pt1 | contig 13777 bp, 12 predicted proteins | sample YL17G06_20_MG_FD_203694 | JGI IMG/M metagenome (GOLD analysis project Ga0315279, IMG submission 203694) | Sediment microbial communities from Yellowstone Lake, YNP, Wyoming, USA - YL17G06_20 | ecosystem: Environmental > Aquatic > Freshwater > Lake > Sediment | place: USA: Wyoming | collected... | reverse complement strand
GTGGTTGTTCTATCAGGGCAACGGCTACCAGCACAACCCGATGATGCATGGCCCGCTCCAATTCCACTTGCTGGCCTTGACCTATTTTCTCTTTGGCGCAACCGATTTCACCGCGCGCCTCCCCCACGCTGTCAGCAGCATCCTGACGATCGTCCTGCTCTGGAAGTATCGCCGCTACCTTGGCCGCGCAGGGACACTGGCCGCCTCGGTTTTGATGCTCATCTCGCCCTACATGCTCTATTACGGACGCTACGCCCGCAACGAAGCCTTCGTCGGTCTGTTCGGCCTGCTGATGCTCTACGCCATGCTGCGCTACCTCGAGACTGGCAAAGCCCGTTACCTTTATTTACTGACCACCGCGACTGTCCTGCACTTCACTGTCAAAGAAACTGCCTTTATTTACACTGCCCAGGCGCTGCTGCTCATGGCGATCTATTTCATTGCCCGGGTGACACAAAAGCCGTGGCAAAAGCATAATCGGTTCGTCGCATTCATCATCGCGCTTGCCATCGGCGTTCTCCTGCTCGGATCAACGTTCGGCTATGTGCTCTATAGCCGGGGACAGACGCCTTTAGACACAGCCCAGACAGTCGCGCCGGCCATTCCGAGCCAGACTGCTTCCGGCCAGCCCGTTTCGCCGCTCACGGCCACGTCGCAGCTCCTTTCGCCGACAGCACTATTGGCCGGCGCGTCACTGATCGCCTTCATCCTGGCTGGATTATTCCTCGTCACTGGCTATGGCTGGAAAGCGATCCGCGCCGAGCGCTCGTTCGATATGTTGATGCTGCTCGGTACCTTGGTGCTGCCCCTCTTGACAGCATTCCCGCTCAGATTTACAGGCGGACAGCTATGCTACAGAGACCCAAACAACCCTTCCAATATCCTTGTTGACTACAGCTCGGCGAACCTGTGGCACATCGGATTATATTTCCTGGCGCCAATGGTGCTGATTGCCATCCTGATTGGGTTGTGGTGGAATAAAAGCCTGTGGTTGAAGAATGCAGCCCTGTTCTATGGGATCTTTATCTTTTTCTATACTACCGTTTTTACCAACGGCGTAGGATTTTTCTCCGGCCTGGTTGGTTCGCTGGATTACTGGGTCGTGCAGCAAGGCGTCAACCGCGGCAGCCAACCCTGGTATTATTATCTCCTCATCCAAATCCCGGTCTATGAATTCCTGCCTGCGCTGGGAATTTTTATCGGTTTTTACTATGGACTGCGACGCCGGTCACCCCTCCCCCTCCCCAATTCGTTGTCACCCGCCCCGGCAGGTGTGCCGGCCCTTGAACCGGATACCGGGACAACGAATGGCGTGACAACGAATGACGAGGGCAATCACACCTTCAGCTTGCTGGCCTGGTGGTCGCTCAGCAGCCTGCTTGCCTACACGATTGCAGGCGAAAAAATGCCCTGGCTGACCTTCCACATTACTCTACCAATGATCTTATTGACCGCTTGGGGACTGGGGCAAGTCATCGAGCGCACGGATTGGGCAGCCGTTCGCCAGAAACGCGGGCTTCTGGTTGTCATCGCGTTGGGCATCTTCCTGATCAGCTTTGCCGGCGCGCTGATCGCGCTGCTTGGCCCGAATCCGCCCTTCCAGGGCAAAGAGCTGCTCCAGCTTGCGGCAACCTCTTCCTTCCTTTTCGCATTGCTGGCGGTCATTGCAAGCGGCGCGGGTTTGTTCTATCTGCTCAGGGATTGGGAATTCCGCCAATTCGTCCGCCTGGGCGCGCTGACGTTTTTCGGCCTGCTGGCAATCCTCACCGCCCGGGCTGCCTTCCGCGCTGCCTATATCAACTACGATTACGCCACTGAGTACCTGGTCTATGCCCACGGCGAGGCGGGTATCAAAGATGTCATGAACCAGATCGGTGAAATCTCCCGGCGCATAGCAGGCAGCAATAACCTTGTGGTCGCCTACGATGTCAGCGCCCCGGATACGGGAGTTTCCTGGCCGTTCACCTGGTATTTGCGCGACTATTCAAATTTGCGCCCCTTCGATCAACCAACGAGAGAGTTGCGCGATGCGCCGGTCATCATCGTTGACCAGAAAAACTTCGCCAAAATAGAGCCAGTTGTAGGGGATGCCTATGTCCGTCTCGACTACCTGCGCATGGTATGGCCCAATCAGGATTATTTCGGCCTGACCTGGGAGCGCATCAGGAATGCAATTACGAATCCGGAGATACGGGATGGCATTTTGCAGATCTGGCTGAATCGCGATTACACAGTTTATGCGAAAGCGACAGGCAGTTCCTACCTGACCCTGCCAACCTGGGAACCATCGGACAAGATGCGCCTGTACATCCGCAAAGATATTGCTGCACAAATCTGGAGTTACGGTGTCAGGGCGGCAGTGCCAGTTGAAGCTGATCCTTATGAAAAGGGAATGATCGCCCTGCCTGCAGAGCTATCCTTCGGTATGACCGGCCAGGCTGATGGTCAGTTGAACGGTCCGCGCGGCATCGCCATTGCCCCGGATGGCAGCCTGTACGTGAGCGACATGCAAAATGACCGCATTCAACATTTCGACCAAAACGGGCAAGTTTTGCAGGCCTGGGGCAGCACGTCACCCGGCTGTCCCTACCCCGGCGCTCCCCCGCCGGATGTCCCAACGGATACTTTCTGCCAACCCTGGGATGTAGCTGTTTCGCCGGATGGCCGCTGGGTCTATGTCGCCGATACCTGGAATCACCGCATCATGAAGTTCACTGCGAACGGTACATTGGTTAAAACCTGGGCGCACGCTTACTACGGCCAGGACGATCCAGAGGGGATCTGGGGGCCGCGCGGCATTGCCGTGGATGCGCAGGGACGCGTCTTTGTAGCCGATACCGGCAACAAGCGCATCGTCATCTTCGACGCAGACGGCAATTACTTGACGCAATTCGGTTCGCCGGGACTGTTGCCCAGCCAGTTCGACGAACCGGTCGGCCTGGCATTTGATGGGAGCGGCAATCTCTACGTGTCTGACACGTGGAACCAGCGCGTGCAGGTCTTCGCGCCCTCTTTAGATGGCCTGACCTTCAGCCCGCTGGCGCAATGGGACTTGTCTGCCTGGTACGGTCAATCGCTGGACAACAAACCTTACCTCGCGGCGAATGAGCAGGGTCACATTTTCATCACTGATCCAGAAGCCTCTCGCATCCTGGAATTCGACGCCCAGGGCAGTTTTATGCGCGGCTGGGGCGAGAACGCCATCGGTCCCGAAAACGTTGGCCTGGTCACCGGTATCGCGGTTGACGCCCAGGGACGGATCTGGGTCAGCGACGCGCGGGACAACCGGCTCATGTGCTTCACGTTGCCCGGCGCGCCCTCGACGACCATCAACGTCCCTTCTTCATCTCCATCGCCTGTCGTTCCGACCCCAACAGAGTAAACTACGTCTGATGTGGAATTGTGGCGCGCCGTTTTTTAACTCGAATGACGCGAATTTGCGGATAAAACTCTCTAAAACGTTTTTAACTTCACACCATTCACCCATTTGTGGTATTCGCGTTGAGGTTTTAGGCGAATTTCACATCCAGCGTTAACCATCTACAACGACGTTTTGACCCAGGCGTGGTGGTATAATGCGCCCGCCTGCCGAAGGTCTACTCGGTAGAAATTCTCGTGGAGAAAAAAACTGCATGAAACTGCACGAATATCAATCCAAACAACTCTTTGCCAGATATGGCATCCCGATTCCGAAGGGACGGGTGGCGGCTACTGCAACCGAGGCGAGACAGATCGCCGAAGAACTGGGTGGTCGCGTTGTAATTAAATCGCAGGTGCTGGTCGGCGGACGCGGCAAGGCTGGCGGCATCCGGCTGGCAAAGTCGCCAAAAGAAGCCGAGGAGGTCGCCACACAGATTTTGGCCATGGAAATCAAGGGCCTACCGGTGCGTAAAGTACTGGTGGACGAGGCTGCAAACATCGAACAGGAAATCTACCTGGGTATTACCAACGACCGCGCCGCATGCAGACCGGTCATGATGGCCTCCTCCGCCGGCGGCGTTGAGATCGAGGAGGTGGCCCGCTCCACGCCTGAAAAGATCATCAAGGTGCACGTTGACCCGCTGCTTGGATTACGCGACTTCCAGGCGCGTGACGTTGCCCTGGGCATTGACCTGCCGCGCGAGCACTGGAAACTCTTTGGTGGAATTGCGTGCGGGCTGTGGAAAGCTTACTCGGAGAACGACGCCACGCTGGCAGAGATCAACCCGTTGGTCATCACCAAAGAAAAGCAGCTGGTCGCCCTGGACGGTAAGATGCTGGTGGACGACAACGCCCTCTTCCGTCACAGCGACCTGGTCGAGATGCGCGACGTGGACGAGGAAGCCGCGGCGGAAACCGAGGCGCGCAAGTATGGCCTGTCTTACATCAAGCTGGATGGGCAGATCGGCTGTATGGTCAACGGCGCGGGCCTGGCGATGACCACCATGGACATCGTCAAGCTGTTTGGCGGCGAACCGGCCAACTTCCTGGATATCGGCGGGGGCGCGGGTGCGGATAAAGTCGCGGCCGCACTGCGCATCATTTTGTCCGACCCGAACGTCAAGGCCATTCTGTTCAACATCTTCGGCGGCATCACCCGCTGCGACGAAGTCGCCAAGGGAATCCTGTCCGCCTTGGCAGAAGTCAAGCCGAAAATCCCGATGGTTGTCCGACTGGTGGGGACCAACTCTGATGAGGGCCGCCAGCTACTGGCCGATGCCAAAATGATCACTGCCGAGACCCTGGCAGACGCCGCCCAGAAAGTCATCGCCGCTGCAAAAGGATAAGATATGAGTATTTTAGTCAACAAAAAAACCCGCCTTTTAGTGCAGGGCGTGACCGGCAACGAAGGCCTCTTCCACACCCAGCAAATGTTGGCCTACGGCACCAAAGTCGTCGCCGGTATGACACCCGGAAAGGGCGGCGAATGGGTGCTGGATGGCAAAGTCCCGGTCTTTGACTCGGTGCGGGCAGCAACTGAGGCGACCGGCGCCAATGCCAGCGTTATCTTCGTCCCGGCTCGCTTCGCCCCCGACGCCATGTTCGAGGCCGCCGACGCCGGCATCCCCCTGATCATCTGCATCACTGAGGGAATCCCCGTCCAGGATATGATGCGGGTGCGGGAATACCTGGATCAAAAAGGGGTACGGCTGATTGGCCCGAACTGTCCCGGCCTGCTGACCCCCGGCGAGGCAAAGGTCGGCATCATCCCTGGGGATATCGCCATCCCTGGCAACGTGGGCGTGGTCTCGCGCTCCGGCACGCTGACCTATGAGGTTCTCTACGCGCTCATGCAAGAAAAAATGGGCGCAACCACCTGCGTGGGCATCGGCGGCGACCCGATCAACGGCACTAACTTCATTGACTGCCTGGGCATGTTCGAGGACGATCCGCGCACCGAGAAAGTGGTCATGATCGGCGAGATCGGCGGCACGGACGAGGAGAAGGCAGCCCAATTCATCGCCTCCCGCATGACCAAGCCGGTGGTCGCCTTTATCGCTGGCCAGACTGCCCCGCCCGGCAAGCGCATGGGTCATGCCGGGGCGATCATCGAAGGCGGCGCGGGCACGGCAGCCGATAAGGTCAAGGCTTTGGAAGCCGCCGGTGTGCGCGTGGCAAAGTATCCAGAAGAAATCCCATCATTATTGACGTAACGAGATAATGACACCCGGCGCCTCTTAGACGCCGGGTGTCTGTTAGGCAACATCTACGAAGTTGCCAAGATTGCTGACTGGAAAGAAATATTACTTCTTGTGCGCGTCAATGTATTTGACGGCTTCGCCCACCGTAGTGATCTTCTGGGCGTCTTCATCTGAAATCTCGCTGCCGAACTTGTCCTCGAAAGCCATGATCAACTCTACCAGGTCGAGCGAATCGGCCTCCAGTTCCTCACGGAAGCGGGCGTCCATCGTGATCTTGCCCTCGTCCACGCCCAATAAATCTACGATGAGCGCCTTGATTTCACTATAAGTATCAGCCATTGGTGCCTCCTTAGAGATTTTACTGGCTCAATTGTAACCTTTCTGGCGGGCATGTCAACCCGGTGCGAGAAGACGAAAGCCAGTATAATTCAAAGACAGGAACACGCCGTCATGCCGAAAGTTACGCCGATTTCCAAGCGAAAAGCCGACCACCTCAAGATCAATCTGGAGGAAAATGTCCGCTCTGGGTTAACCACCGGCCTCGAGCGCTATCGCTTCGTCCACCAGGCCTTACCCGAGCTCGATCTGCAGCGGGTCAACACGACCCTGAGCCTGTTCGGAAAAACCCTGGCTGCGCCCATCCTGATCTCTTCGATGACCGGCGGCACGGACGAAGCCGCGACCCTCAACCTGCGTCTGGCCGAGGCCGCGCAGGAATGCGGCGTTGCGATGGGAGTCGGCAGCCAGCGCGCCGCAATCGAGAACCCCGAACTGGCGAAAACCTTCCAGGTGCGCAAGGTCGCGCCGGACATCCTACTCTTTGCCAACCTGGGCGCGGTGCAGTTGAACTATGGCATGGACATGGATGATTGCCAGGCTGCCGTAGAAATGATCCAGGCTGATGCGCTGGTTCTGCATCTTAATCCTTTGCAAGAAGCACTGCAAGCTGGAGGCAATACGAACTTTACGGGATTGGTAAAAAAGATCGAAGTAATAAGTAAAAAGTTGGAAGTACCTGTTGTTGTGAAAGAGGTTGGCTGGGGAATATCCGAGAAAGCCGCCAGGATGCTGGCCGAGGCAGGCGTCGCCGCGATTGACGTGGCTGGCGCGGGTGGAACGAGCTGGTCGCAGGTCGAATTGCATCGCGCCGAGGACAAATTTACCCGCCAGTTAGCCGCAACTTTCGTAGATTGGGGCATCCCCACCGCCGAGTCAATTCTCAATGTGAAGCGGACCGTTCCCGGCATGCTCATCTTCGCTAGCGGCGGACTCAAAGATGGCCTCGACATTGCCAAGTGCATCGCCCTGGGAGCGACGCTGGGCGGCGTGGCAGGTCAATTCCTGAAAGCCGCCGCAGATATTAGCAGTAGACTTCACAGGTCTGATAGACCTGTGAGGTCTGTGAGGTCTCCGGTAGAGAATATTATCGAGATAATAAGGTTAGCGCAGAGGCAGATCCAGGTCACGATGTTTGCGGTAGGCGCAGGCACGCTGGAGGGTTTGCAGGTTGGAAAGTTGGTCGAGCGATAAAATAGTCATTCTTTCAGGAAAGCCAACAATTCCTGGTTGAACGCTTCCACCTGCTCCACGCTGACGGCGTGACCAGCATTGGGGATGACTACCTGCCGCGCGCCGGAAATACCCTCAACAAGCAATTTTTGGCGCGGCGGAGGCACGGTGGTATCCCGATCACCGGTGATGACCAATGTAGGGACCTTTATTTCAGCCAAACGTTTCCTCGAATCAAATAAAGCCAATGCGCGCATGGCCGCGCGATAGGCGCGCGGGTCAGATTGCGTAATGGTGGTGATCAACATCTGTCGCAGTTCCTCCTGCTCCGCCAGAGCGAAAATTCGCCGCGCCACCACTTTGGACTGGGCCGGCAATCCCAGCGTGTGGACCATCGCAAACCGGCCGAGAAGATATAACCAACTGCCCAAACCTTCCGGGCGCAAGGCCGTAAAGGTATTGACCAGCACGAGTTTGCGGATCCATTGCGGGAAATCGAAAGCCATTTGCTGGGCGATCACACCCCCCATGGAAATGCCAACGATATGCGCCGGGCCGGTCTGGAGTTCGGCAAGCAGGTCGGCCATTGTCTGCGCAACGGCCGCGACGCTCCAGTCCTTTCCATCATAAGGGGAGCGGCTGAAACCTGGCGCGTCCGGGGCTATCGGGCGGAATCCGGCTTCGATCAGCGGCGGCAGTTGCAGAGTCCAGGAAGAACTGTTCGCGCCCAGGCCGTGCAGCAGCAGAACGGCCGGGTGTCCGGCCGGATGGGGATCAAGGAAATACATCCTTGTCATGTCGTCCATCCTTATAAAGAAAAGCTCTCTGCCTGCGGGCAAAGAGCCTGGTTGTCTCATGTGCGGTTCTTATTTCTCTTCCACTGGCGGCGCACTCTCTTCAGCACTATTTTTATCGGTCTTATCCCCTGCTTCTTTACCAGAAATGCCGTCCCGAAAAGAACGGATCCCTTTGCCCAATTCACCGGCCAGCTTGCCAATGCGCCCGGGGCCAAAGAGCAGGACGACGATCAAAAGGATGAGCAAAAGCTCAGGTAGACCAAAATCACGTAAAGACATATCGAACTCCTTTGGGGTGTTGACCGTCGAGACAACGGCGATCATTCATAAATTTACCACAATCCGTCTGAATTGGCTATACTTTGTCTCGTCCCCAGATCCAACCTTCGAGACGCAGCCACATCCGGCGCAGCAGCGAGCGCAGCCGGGCAATGAGACGGTAGAACGCCGGGCGGACCTTGCGCTCGACCGGCAGCGGCCCGCTCCATTGGGCTGCCAGCGCGCCCCAGGTCAGGCCCGCGCCGAAGCCGGTCAGGATGATCTTATCGCCTGCCTTCAGCCTGCCGTCCGCGACCGCCTCGCACATGGCAATTGGAATAGAAGCCGTCGAGGTATTGCCGTAGCGTTCAATGTTGACGATGAATTTTTCGAGCGGTATTTTCAGATTGCGCGCCGCGGCTTCGATAATGCGCAGGTTGGCCTGGTGCGGGATGATCCAACGCACATCCTGGAGCTGGAGACCGGCTGAACCGATCACATCTCGCGTGGCCTGCGCCATCACGCGCGTGGCGAAACGGAAGACTTCGCGCCCGTCCATGTGGATGTAGTGCATCCCGCTGCGGATGGTGGCCTCGGTCGCCGGATGCCGGCTGCCTCCGGCGGGCAGCGAAAGTAAATCCCCGCCCGAACCATCCGAATGCAGCACCGCCGAAAGCACGCCGCCTGGTTCCTGACTGGCTTGCAGCACGAACGCGCCAGCGCCATCGCCGAACAAGATGCAGGTGTTGCGATCCTTCCAGTTGACGAAACGGGAAAGCGTCTCCGCGCCGATAACCAGCGCAGACTTGATCGAGCCGGAGCGGATGGCTTGGGCAGCCATGTCGAGAGCATAGATGAATCCTGTGCAGGCGGCTAGCAGGTCGAACGCGCCAGCGCGAGTCGCGCCGAGTTTATCCTGCACCAGACAGGCCGTGGCTGGAAAAATATATTCGGGCGTAGAGGTGGCACAGACGATCAAATCCAAGTCGGTGGGCTTGAGATTGGCGACGCTGAGCGCCTTCCAGGCCGCCTCGACGGCTAGCGTAGAAGTCGTCTCGCCGTCGCCGGCGACGCGACGCTCACGAATACCGGTCCGCTCGACAATCCACTCGTCGTTGGTCTCGACCGTACGTTCTAGTTCAGCGTTGGTCACGACACGGTCCGGCACTGCCATCCCCCAGCCCGTAATATGCGCGTTAGGCATATGAATTAATTCTCGAACCGGCTCAAAATGAGCGTTGCGTTATGGCCGCCAAAGCCGAACGAATTGGACATCACGTGACGCACAGCCTTCTGGCGCGCTTGGTTGGGCACGTAATCCAGATCACATTCGGGATCGGGCGTTTCATAATTGATCGTAGGCGGTAAAAGGCCAGCCTGGATAACCTGCACGCAGACCGCCGCTTCCAGCGCGCCGGACGCCCCCAATAGGTGTCCGGTCATGGACTTTGTGGACGAGATCGGTACCTTATACGCCTGCGCGCCGAAGACGGTCTTAATGGCGGCAGTCTCGGATTTGTCATTGAGCGTTGTAGAAGTACCATGCGCATTGATGTAATCAACATCTTCCGGCCTGAGATTGGCACTCTCTAACGCCAGGTTCATGCACAAAGCCGCGCCCGCGCCGTTCTCAGCCGGCGCGGAAATGTGATAGGCATCGTCAGACGTACCGTATCCCGTGACTTCGGCCAGGATTCTCGCGCCGCGCCCCTGTGCATATTCGAGCGACTCCAACACCAGCACGCCAGCGCCTTCGCCGACGACGAAACCGTCCCGATTCAGGTCAAAGGGACGCGAAGAGCGCTGCGGGTCATCGTTACGCGTCGAGAGGGCATTCATCACGCCCAGGCCGGCCAGGGCGAGCGGCACCACCGCCGCCTCCGCGCCTCCGGCCAGGATCACATCGGCTGAGCCGCGGCGGATCATCTCGGCCGCCTCGCCAATCGTATTCGAGCCGGTCGCGCAGGCGGTGATGACGGCCAAGTTCGGGCCGCGTATGCCAAGCCTGATCGCGACCATGCCCGGAGCCGTATCCGCCAGCATCATCGGCACCAAGAACGGGCTGACGCGATCTGGGCCGCGCTCGGCCAGCACGGCCATCTGCTCGGTCATGGTGGCAACGCCGCCGATGCCCGTGCCGATCAGCGCGCCGACGCGGTCGCGGTTGGCATCGTCAATCTTCAAACCGGAATGTTCAACCGCCTGCAACGCAGCCGCCAGCGCGAACTGGGTAAAGCGATCCATGCGGCGGGCTTCTTTCGAGCCAAAAAGCGCGACCGGATCAAAGCCCTTCACTTCAGCCGCAAAGCGGGTCTTGTAGCGGCTGGCGTCGAAATGGGTAATCGGCGCGACGCCGGAAATCCCAGCCGCGAGGGCCTTCCAGGTCCTCGGCCAGTCATTCGCCAGCGGGCTGAGGCAACCAAGTCCGGTAACGACAATGCGTTTGCGCATGAAGGTCTCTCCTCGTAGAGAGCGTTCGGAAACTTTGAATTAAGCCACAGACACTTGCACCTGCTGCAAGTGCAGGTGTAAACGCAAATGAACACAGATTCTTTGATGAACGAGGCCATTTCAGTGCTTCAGCAGCCAGAAAAATTGATTTTGCCCTGTTTGTCGAGCAAAATCCGTGTTTATCCGTGTTCATCTGTGGTTAAGTGAATTACCGAAGGTTCTCCTCGTCAAGAAAAACGTCCAGAAGTCTGGACGTTATAACACACTGCCTTTTAATGAGATACGCTCGCTCTGATTTTATCGGATCGCCTCGAAAGCCTGTTTCACATGGACGCGATCGTGCTCGGCCATAAAACCCACCAACTCCTGTAAGCTCGTTGGGCCGAAGATGGCGTGGCGTGCAGGGCGATCCCATTCAGCCTGTAGACCATCCAGCAGCGCCAAAAGCTCCTTACGGATAGTTGTAAACTCCGCCAGCGAGGCGCGTCCATCCTGACGGACATATTGGCGGTCTTTTACCCATTCATCGGTGACCTCCCCGGCCATGAACGGATTCACCTCGGCCAAGACCTTGCGCAAGCGCGGCAGGTTGACATCCCGGTCTACATCCCGCAGGTGGCCGATGATCTCGGTCAGGCACCATTCGCCCGGTTGGGGCTGGCGCGTCCAGGCGGGCGTGGCCAGATCGAGTGTCAGGCTGGCGAGCGCAGCCGGCGTGGAACGCAAGATAGCCAGCAAAGCCTGCGGTGTATCGTATACAGGTTGGAGCGTATGCGGGTCAACGCTTTCGAGCCAGGCGCGGAACTCCCCCAGGCTACCCTGCGGTATCGCCGAAAACTCAGGCGAAGGCTCAATGCCGTTTTTGACCCAGAAGACAGGGAAACCTGCCTGCTGTGCGGGGCGGAGATCCATATCCACGTCGTTGCCGACCATGACAACCGGATCCTCCGGCCAGCCCATTTGCCCCATCACTTCTCCGAAATAGGCAATCGATTCCTTCGTGAAGTGAAAGCACTCATACGACGAGACCAGCGCAAAAAGATACTTCTCAGGCGGCAGATCGGCCCAGCGCAGGCGATGTTCTATGGCTTCGAGCGGGAAGAGCGGATTGGTGGCAATCGCCACCCGATAACCTTGTGCGATGGCCCAATTCACCAAGCGAACAGCCTCCGGCCGCGCTTTGGTCAGACTGCCGAGAGTTGGGAAGATCTCGTCATAGAAATTGTCAATGGTAGCCTGGAGACCATCGCGTTCCATGCCCAGCTTCTTGAAGAAGTAAGCGTCAAATACCTCGCGCAGGGTAAGGGCGGGATCCAGGTTGTCCATCATCCGTTTGGTGCCAGACATCAGCGCCGGGAGCATTGTCTCCGGCGGCACCACATGGCTCAACGCGCCTGAAAGGGCCTGTAAATAGGCGGGGAAAAAGGTCTCCGTGTTCGTTTCGAGCAGGGTGTCGTCCAGGTCGAGCAACAAGGTAATGGTCATTATGTCACTTCAAATACTGGCGGCAAAGGATGGCACTCGCCACAGCCGATATGTGGATCGAAGCCAGCGCGCTGCGTCTTTTCGCAGAAAGCCCTGACCCGCACACGGCGTTGGAATGCCGTCGCCAGCGGGCGGGTCACTTCGGCGCGCAAAACCATGAACTCACATGCGTTGGCGCGGGTGATAGACGGGACCGGGCAGTTATGACACAGGTCACGGGTCCAGGAATCTCCGGAGGCGGCCAGCAAGCGGCACTCTTCCTGCTGGCGACCGCGGTAATAGTCGCCATAGAAATATTTACATTCTGTTTCCGCGGGTGTACGCATCAACTATTTGAAGTGACTGTCACTTGATTATCAGGCTCGCGTGAGATAGGCACCAGTGCGAGTGTCCACGCGGATGGTATCGCCCTCGTTAACAAAGTTCGGCACCTGGACCTCGAGGCCGGTTTCGGTTTTGACCTTTTTAACCACACCTGTGGCAGTATCACCCCGCACCGAAGCCTCGGCGGAAATTACCTTCAAATCAACCGAGGTGGGCAATTCGATGTCTATTGCCTCGCCATCGTAGAAAGTAAGTTTAACTTCCATGCCTCCTTGAAGATAACAAGCGTTTTCGCCAACCAGATCGCTTTTCACGGCCGGCTGGTCGAATGTCTCGTTGTCCATGAAGTGATAAAGCTCGCCGTCGGTGTAGAGGTACTGAACATTATGATATTCCAGTCGCACATCTTGGATACGGTCGCCAGATTGGAAGGTTTTTTCCAGCGTGGTACCGGTGCGCAGATTGCGAGCCTTAATGCGGATCGTGGCATTGCCACGTCCGGGCTTGTGGTGGCTGTATTCCAACACACGGAAGAGCATTCTATCGTGCTCAAAGGTGACACCTTTCCGAAGATCATTTACATCAATCATAGGTCCTCATTCTCGGACGGGTATGGAAACCCGTCCTACTTTGAATTGCAAACGGGCGGGATTATACTACCGTTCAGTTGAAGGTTGCAAGTTGCAGGCTGAGTCATAGGCTGCGGGTTGAAGGTTTTGTATGATGCGCTTCGGAAGCGGGATCTTCACGCAATAACTCGACCGCATGGGGCAATACAGGCAACACCACCTGCAAATTTTCGACCGCTGCTTTCGGGCTGCCCGGCAGATTGATGATCAGCGCCTTGCTGCGCATACCGGCTACGGCGCGCGAGAGCATAGAGTGCGGCGTGACTTGTAGGCTCGCGGCTCGCATAGCCTCAGCCAATCCGGGCGCAAGGCGATCCACCACTTCGAGAGTGGCTTCAGGGGTGACATCCCGGGGCGCGAAACCCGTCCCACCAGTGGTCAGGATGATGTCCAGGTCGCCGCGCCCGACCCAGGCAATCAACGTTTCGCGCAGAACGGCCAAGTCATCGGGAACGACGGCCTGGCAGACCACCTCCCACCCTTGGGAAGTAACTGCCTCCACCAGCGCCGGGCCGGAGAGATCAGGTCTCTCGCCGCGCGCCGAGCGGTCAGAAGCGGTAAGTATGCCAAAGCGCAAGGTCATCTAAGCGATATCCTTCCCGTAGAGGTGCAAGTCCATTTTCTGCCAGCCGTGTTTTTCGTAAAATTCGATCGCTGCCGCGTTATCGTAGGTGACGAGCAAATAGATACGGATACAGCCTTT
>Ga0315279_10007244_pt1 | contig 13777 bp, 10 predicted proteins | sample YL17G06_20_MG_FD_203694 | JGI IMG/M metagenome (GOLD analysis project Ga0315279, IMG submission 203694) | Sediment microbial communities from Yellowstone Lake, YNP, Wyoming, USA - YL17G06_20 | ecosystem: Environmental > Aquatic > Freshwater > Lake > Sediment | place: USA: Wyoming | collected... | reverse complement strand
CCAAAAAGTAAGGGGTGTGGTCCTCCCCCACTCGAACGTCCACCCGCGAAACGTCTCGGCACTCCAAGGCCCGATAGGACCGGAGGGCCACCTCCTCAATCTTTTTTAAGAGATTTCGCTCAATCAAGGGAGGACAATGGTACCGGACTTTTTCTTCCCACTCCCTCTTAATTTCTAAAGAGTAGATGGATTCTTCTGGAGGTTTTCCTTTGATCTCAATCTGCATGACACCCAGGACGAAAGGATCTTCGTTGCCGAGGATGCCTACCGTGAACTCTGGGCCTTTAACAAATTCCTCCACGAGAAGGGGGGAACCATAAGTTTTTAAGAGTCCCCTGGTCTTCTCTTCCAAGGATTGAGGATCCAAAACTTTCGAATCCAACCGAACCCCCTTGCTCGACCCTTCATAGCACAGCTTGACGAAAAGGGGGTAATGAAGGTCTAACCCATCGAGATCCTCCATCCTCTCTACTTTTTTAAACCGTGGGGTTGGGATATTTTGGGTCATCACGACTCTCTTGGCCATGGCCTTATCCAGGGTGAGGGAGAGGGTGAGGGGATCGGATCCAGTATAAGGGATATTTAGAAATTCTAAGAGAGCTGGAATGTGGGCTTCTCGATTTCGACCCTGGAGACCTTCTGCAATATTGAATACGATATCGACCGATGCCTGCCTTAACCGATCGATCAGACCGGTGTCCCCTCCCAGTTTGATGATTTCGTGCCCTTCGCTTTCTAGGACCTCCCGAATGGCATCAATGGTCTCTTCAGAATCGAACTCCTCCAAAAGATCAATCGGCTGATTCTCTTGTTGATAGAAATCTTTTCTGAGGTTATAAGTAATACCCACTCTCAATTTCATCTTCGGAACATGCCTGCGGCAGGCAGACATCAATAATCTTTTTCTTTTATCTCTGTTTTAAATCTTTGTCAACCCTGTTGTTACACCCAAATCCCGATATAGAAAAAATAGATGTAGCTAACCTTGAGGATTTAGAGAGATTTTTTTAAAGTTAGCATTCCTGATTCTTCAAATCATCTCTTTATCCCGTATCACTAAATAACACCCCAACGGGGCATGGCCATTGCTCAGTTTTTGAGAAAACTACCCCCTTGTCCTTTCTCTTTCCTCTGTATTCGTTTCTGTTTTCACCCGTCTGGACATAAACTCAGTTCAAAGGATTTCCGTCTGATCTCTTTAAACAATTCCAACTTTTCCAGATCGATCATCAACTTTAAAACCGTCTCTCCAGCATGTTTCACAATCCGACCCGCCACCTGCACCATCTTCCAACGAAAAGTAGCAATGGTATGTCTCGCCCATGACTCTGGACACGAAAGTCGCTTGAATCCAATGAAGAGATCATAAGCAATGACTCCGATTCGAAAAAACACAGCATTGGCATGGGTCTGCCCGCAAGGCATCCGCTCCATTCCCAACCCAATCTTGAGCTCTTTATTGAAGTTCTCTGCCTGCCCCCTCTGATTGTGCCACTTCAGAACCTCCTCCGTATTCTTCTCCTCCTCCAACCAGTTCGTCGCTACGGCATGATAAAAATACTGCCCCTCCTTCTCAAATAGCTCCCCCTGTCTCCGAATCTCTCGCTTTACCACCAAACGAAAAGCCTTCTTCGTTTCATTCATACAATGCACCGTCTCCGCTAACTCATAACCACAGCCCTTCACCGGCTCCTTCCAATCTCCACTCGGTATCAAAGCAATGGCCGATTTCACCGCTTTGTCCTGATCCGCCGTGATCCCATATTTCACCCCATCCTCCTCTAACTGATTGAAAAGACCAGCTTGATACGAGGCACTGTCCCCTCGATAATACCCAATCCTTTTGCCCCAGGGCATCCGCTGTTTACATTGAAGGTAAAACTCCTTCTGCCCAAAGGCTGGAGCCACATTGCCCTCCCGAAATTCATCCAAAAGACAAACCGGATTCTCATATAAAAACCCAAGCATCGGCATATAACCCTTGTTCCCATTATAGGTAAACAAGGCATCAGCTTTCTCTCCAATAATCTCGGTCGCATCGGCATCTAAAGTGTATTCCTTGATCCCATCCTTTTTCAAAACCCTTTCGCTTATCTTATCCCGAACTCCACCCAACCCTTCTAATCCCAATTGCCCTGCCTTCGGATCTCCCATCCTCCTCAGCCAATCTCCCACCGTATCTGGCTCTGGAATCTCATTATGACCAATCAGCTTCATTAATCCCTCTTCATTCTTCAATTCCCTCAGATCTTCAAGACTCCTCCCACCTCCCTGCAACATTAACACCAGGGTATCCACCATCACAGAAGGATTGAAACCCCGATTACTCCCAGGGACTGGAAGATACCGATCCACAAGCTCTCTCAAGCCAATCCCATGATTGAACTCCACCATCAATGCCAATCCCCCGTGGGCCGTTAGTCTCTCCCTCGTCGTTTCTATCTTGAATGGGAACACCGTTTGCTGTATCATTACCATTAACCTCCTTTTGGTCTTTTTGGTTTCACCCTACAGGTGATATTTTATATCACCGAAACCTATAGCCCAAAAGGAGTTTTTTATTTTTGTGAATCCCTATCTCTTTTTTAGGGACCCCTGATGTTTTTCAGGCGTCGTACCTTCAGTTCAACCTCCTTGATGATCCAAGAGGGAGTCGAAGCTCCAGCTGTGAGCCCGATTTTCTCTCTCCTGGCCAACCATCTCGGACGGAGTTCTTGGGCTGTCTCGATGTGATAGGTATGAGGCTGGATGTCTCTGCAGATCGCTGCCAACCTTTGAGTATTTCCGCTATTGTAACCGCCGATCACAATCATACAATCCACTTTTTTGGCTATCTCCACAGCCTCCATTTGACGAATCGTTGTGGCATGACAAATCGTATTAAACACCCTTAACTCCTTCGCCCTCTCCAAACAGACCGCGACCACTTCTTTAAAAAGGCTGAAAGATTGGGTGGTTTGAGCGATCATCCCCAATTTCTCCCACGGACCCAACCTCTGGGATGCTTCCACATCTTCTACCACATCCACCCCTTCTGGAATATAACTTCGAATCGCCTCCACCTCTGGGTGTTGAGCATCCCCAACAATCAATAAGTCATATCCATGCCGGTGAAGGTATTTCGCATAGAGTTGTGCCCTTTTGACGATAGGACAGGTTGCATCGATGATCCGTAATCCCTTCTTCCTAGTCTTCATCAAATCTTTTAAAGAGACTCCATGGGATCGGAAGATCACCGTCCCCCTGGGGATATGTTCTATTTGGTCTTTCCCCTTAACCCCTAACTTATCAAGAAATTCTACAGCTTGGGGGTTATGGATTAAGGGACCTAAGGTGTAAAGGTCTTTTGGATACTTTTGGGCCGCTTCCCGGGCGATGTCCATGGCTCGCTTGACACCAAAACAAACCCCAGCTGATTTAGCAATGATCAATTTCACTTCATTTTCCCTTTGTCTTCACAATGCGGACCATCTCTTCCACAACCTCTTCCACAGACCGATGGGTTGAGTCAATGAACACGGCATCCTCTGCCTTTTTAAGAGGAGAGTGATCCCGATGCATATCATTATGATCCCTTTGTATCAATTCTTCCTGAGTCTCCTTGAAATCTACTCTCACTCCCTTTTCCACCATCTCATGATATCTTCTTCTTACCCTTTCCTCACCCTCGGCATCGAGATAAAATTTGACATCCGCATCAGGAAAGACGACTGTTCCAATATCCCTTCCCTCCAGGACGACGCCACCCCCCTCTCCCATCTCCCTCTGCATCTGAACCAGGGCTTCTCTTACCCCCTTTTGTTTCGAAATAGTCGAGGCGAGACGGCTGATTTCTGGTATTCGGATGGCTTCCGTAACATCTTTCCCGTCACAGAGAACATGAGTTTGTTCCCCTTGGGTGATGAAGGAGATATGAAGAGAGGCAGCCAACGGGTTGAGCGCCACTTCATCCTCTGGAGAAATGCCTTTCTCTTTAACTCTGAGGGCTACAGACCGATACATCGCTCCTGTGTCAATATAAACGTAACCCAATCGTTTGGCTAAAGACCTTGCTACAGTGCTCTTCCCAGCACCCGAAGGGCCGTCAATAGCAATGGTTAGCTTCTTCCTTTTAAAAGTTTTCGCCATTCCGACACCTCAAAAGGGTAGGAATGGTTTACCCCGTTTAGAAAGACTCGCCACTTGGAATAGAGATAATAGAAAAGGTCGTTAACCCATTCTTAAGAGGGGGCAAAAGTCCTACCCTTTCTAACGGGGTTTACCATATCAGGAAGGAATTTTCAAGGAAGGAGGGGAGAAGGGATTTGTGATAAAATCCAATCCAAAACTTTCAGCTACGGCTTGGCAGACCACCCTCCCGTCAATCAGATTAAGACCTTTTCCCAACGCTTCATTCTCTTCCATTGCCTTTTCAAAACCTTTGTCTGCAATCTGATGGACGTAAGGAAACGTTGCATTGGTGAGGGCGAACGTGGAAGTTCTTGGGAAGGCACCTGGAATATTGGCCACACAATAATGGACAATTCCTTCTTCGATATAGGTGGGATTCTCGTGAGTCGTGGGGTGTGTGGTTTCAAAACACCCACCTTGATCCACAGAGATGTCCACCACAGCAGAACCAGGACGCATCCTTTTCAGCATCTGACGGGTCACTAGCTTTGGCGCTTGGGCGCCCGGAATAAGGACCGCACCAATGACAAGATCGGCACCTACGATCTCCTCTCCGATAGTCATTCGATTGGAAATGAAAGTGGCAATATGACCCTGGGTAATATCATGGAGATAACTCAGCCTTTCCGGGTGAATATCGAGAATGCTGACGCGAGCCCCAATCCCAAGAGCAACTTTGCATGCATTGGCACCTACTACTCCTGCTCCGAGGATGACCACTTTAGCAGGAGGAACACCTGAGGCCCCACAGAGAAGAACTCCCCTTCCTCCATACCCCGCCTCCAAGCACATTCCTCCTGCGAGGACCGATGCCCTTCCCGCGATTTCACTCATCGGTCGAAGAAGAGGAAGAGATCCATCCTTTCCCTGAACGGTTTCATACCCGATCCCAACGATCCGGCGCTCCATCAATTTTAAAGTAAGTTCTCGATTGGCTGCCAAATGAAGATAGGTAAAGAGAACCTGGCCAGGTCTCATTAGTGAAAATTCTGGCTCTAAGGGCTCCTTGACCTTCACCACCATTTCGGCTTCGTTCCAAATATCCTTTGCCTTATCAACGAGGATAGCCCCAGTCTTTCCATATTCATGATCTGAGAAACCACTTCCCATCCCTGCACTTTTCTCAACCAATACACGGTGGTGGTGAGAAACTAAGGCATCGACACCTTGAGGTGTCATCCCCACCCTTTTTTCACCTTCTTTTATCTCTTTGGGTACTCCGATGATCATCGCATCTCCTTAATTAAAGCCCCTGCTCATAGGACAAGCCTCAGTGAAAAATTTAATGGAGTAATAACTTCTTTTCTTTCCTAGCATCAGTATGATCCTAATGAACTGTTTATCTTTCTAAATAACTTTTATATCCAAATTCCAAAATTGTCAACGACAACGGACTCCAATATTTCCAATCATCACCTTCGTCCCAATATTCTCTTCCCAAAAATGGGGTGATATGTTATGAGTATTTTTCGACCAATCAAGAATAGACAATTCTATACGCTAGACACTAGGCTCTATGCGATTTTTACTACGGTGGCGGAGGTAAAAGATGAGTGTAAAGAGATTTGATGCTGAAAAACTGGATGAAGGATCTCTCAAAAAGCTATCCGAGTTGGCGAGATTGGCCAGAGGCGATATATTAAAAATGACCACCCTCGCTGGATCAGGACACCCTGGAGGGTCTATGTCCTCTATCGATTTTTATCTCGTTCTCTATTCGTATGCCAATGTTCATCCTCAATCTCCATCAGACCCGAACAGGGATCGGATTGTAGTCAGCCATGGTCATACCTCTCCTGGAGTTTATGCAGCCCTTGGAAGAATCGGCTTTTTCCCAATGGAAGCTGCAATCATCAACTTCAGAAAGGCAGGATCTCCCTTCGAAGGTCATGTAGAGAAAGGGGTTCCGGGTGTAGAGTGGAATACCGGTAATTTGGGACAGGGATTGTCGGCGGGTTGTGGATTTGCTTTGGGATCCAAAATATTAAAAAAAGAATTTCATGTTTTTGTCACGATGGGTTGTGGAGAACAGCAGAAAGGCCAGATTTCCGAGGCACGTCGGTTTGCCATAAAATATGGTCTTGATAATCTTACGGTGATCATTGACTACAACTTAAGACAGATCAGTGGAGTGACTCAGGAGATCATGCCCCAGAATATCTCAAAAAATTTCGAATCGGATGGATGGTGGGTGATGGAAGTAAATGGTCATCAATTTCAAGAGATCTATGTTGCACTTCGAGAGGCCACCCTCTCCAAACACCCCACTGCAATCATTGCTCATACCACGATGGGAAAGGGAGTCTCTTTTATGGAGGGAAAAGAGGAGTTCCACGGTAGGGCCCTTAATACTGATGAATATAAGAAGGCGATTCAGGAGTTAGGGCTTGAAGATGATTTAGAACGATACCAAAAAATTCAGGAATGGGGAACTCTTTCCTTTGCAGGAAGAAAATATTTAGTGAAAGCCCCTTCTATCGAAATAGGCAGCCCGAGAAACTATGGAAAAGATCAGAAGATGGACAATCGGTCGGCTTTTGGAAATGCCTTAGTCGATATCGCCAAAGCCAACGATCGAGAGGATTCCCCCCTCCCTATAGTGGTCTTCGATTGTGATTTAGCCTCCTCTGTTAAAACAGCAGGGTTCGCCAAGCAATTTCCAAATCATTTTTTTCAAGGAGGAATCCAGGAGCATAATACCGCCACCACCGCAGGAGCAATCTCCACGGTTGGTCTTCTCTCTTTCTTTGCGGATTTTGGAGTCTTTGGTGTGGATGAGACCTATAATCAGCATCGTCTTAACGATATCAATGAAACAAACCTCAAACTCATCTGCACCCATAATGGCCTTGATGTGGGTGAGGATGGAAAAACCCACCAGTGCATTGATTACATCGGAGTGATGAAAAACCTTTTTGGATATAAAATCATTGTCCCAGCAGACCCTAACCAAACCGATCGTGTCATTCGATTTGTGGCAAAAACCCATGGAAATTTTCTTGTTGCCATGGGGCGCTCTCCCATTCCCATCCTTCTCAAAGAAGAAGGAACCCCTCTTTTTGGCGATTCCTACGAGTTTAAATATGGACAGGCTGATCTGATTCGGAACGGTAAGGATGGCGCAATCATCACAACAGGAGGAATGGTTTATAGAGCGGTCCAGGCCTGGCAGAAATTAAAAGAAAAGGGAGTCGAGGTCCAGGTGATCAATATTTCCTGCTTAAGCGATTTAGATAAGGAGCCCATCCTCAAAGCGGCTAAAACAGGGATCATCATCACCTATGAAGACCACCATATTCAAACCGGTTTGGGAAGCCTTATTGCCAACTTCCTGGCGGAACAAGGTCTTGGGATCCGTTTTCGGAAACTGGGAATCACAAAATATGGAAGTTCTGGTAAACCGGATGACCTTTATCGGATGCAGGGGTTAGATGTAGAAGGTCTTGTCCAGGCGGTGATGGGTGAGATTGAGAAGAAACAATAACCAAATTCCAAGCACCAAATAATCACCAAAGTCCCAATAACCAAAATTCAAAGATAAGACTTATAGAAAGGTGTTTTGGATTTGGAAATTGGTGATTGGTTATTATTCGTGATTTGATAATTGGAATTTTATGAATTTAGATATTCTCATCTTCGATATGGATGGGGTTCTGATTGATGTCTCTAAGTCTTATCGTAAAACCATTCAACGGACCATCCAAATTTATCTGGAAACTTGCCTTGGGTTTGAAAGAAAAAGAGGGGGTTGGGTTACCAATGAGGAAATTTCTCTCTTGAAATCAGCTGGTGGCTTCAACAGTGATTGGGATGCGACCTCTGGACTCCTCCTTTACCTTCTTTCCATTTCAGGTATCCATCCTCTTCAAAAAAGAAAAAGATTTTCTTCCCTTCAGGAGATCATCCTTTATCTCAAAACGAAATCCTCCGTGGCCCAAAGGAAAACCCCCACAGTAAACAGGGAGCACCTTCTTTCCTTCTTAGAAAAGGTGACATCATCAGGAGGAGGGTTGAGAGGAATTCGTCGGATATTGGGAAGCTCCTGGGAAGGTTGGGTCTATCGAACCGGGGACCTTGGTCAAGAAAACCTGGTTGAACGGATTTTCCAGGAGATTTATTTAGGAAGACAGTTTGCTTTTCATTACCATCTTCCCCGCCTCTTTTGCAAGAGAGAAGGATTATATCTTCAGGAAAAACTTCTGATTCCAAGAAAAATTTTCTCCTCTCTTCGGAAGAAGCTGCGGATGGGAATCGCAAGCGGTCGGCTGAGATTTGAAGCCGAACTTGCTTTGGAACGGTTCCGCCTCCGTCCGTATTTCAATACTCTCGTGACACTTGATGAATGTGAGGAAGAGGAGAAACGCATCTTTAAGTCAACAGGAAAGAAAATACAATGTTCAAAACCTCAACCCTACTCCATTCTAAGGGCTGTTCGAGAAATCGGTATTCCCAACCCCCGTTGTGGATATATAGGAGATGTGGTGGATGACATATGGGCTGCCCGGGCCGCCAAAAAAGAATTAGAGATAGCCGCTATTGGTTTCTTGGGCACGCCAGCAAATCGAAAGGTAATGGAAAAGGCTTTCATCCGAGTTGGAGCCGACCTCATCATCGAAAATCCCAAAGAACTCCTCCGGTTCTTACCCCCCATTCATTCCCTCCCCCTCAAGGGGGGAGAGTGAGGGTGGGGGTGAGACCTCTAACAGACTATATTGAAAACCTTTATATTTTCAATTATAAACTGTGTGGGGGCAATTAACCTAAGGTAGGTAAAAAAGGTGTTTGGGTTTAAGAAAAGGAAGCCATTTCCCAATGGCAAAAACCAGTTCTTCGAAATCCTTTCTCGTCAAGCCTCCAAGACCCTGGAGGGTCTGGAGGCCCTCTGGAACTATGCAGAGAATGGAACAAAAGAGAATGCCAATCTTGTGCGAAATATTGAACACGAGGCAGATGAGTTGAGACGAATCCTCATTCAAGAACTGGATCAAACGTTTGTCACCCCCATGGACCGCGAGGATATCTATAATCTCTCACGGGCCATTGATGATGTCGTGGACTATGCAAACACCACAGTGGATGAGATGGAGGTTTATGAAGTCAAGGGAGACGAACACATCAAAGAGATGGTCAATATCCTTAGAAAAGCGGCCCGAGAGTTAAATGATGCGGTTAAGATCTTGAAAGACTACCCCAAGATCGCCTTAGAGCATGCAGTCAAAGCAAAATCTTATGAGAACCAGATGGAGAAGGCCTACCATTTAGCGCTGGCCGATCTCTTCAAGGGGACGGATACGGTCTATATGCTCAAGATGCGCGAGATTTATCGTCACCTCAGCAACGCCGCCGACCGGAGCGATGAAGCCGCCAACATCATCTCCAGCATTGTGATGAAACATACGTAATTCGATTGCGGATTGCGGAATGCGGAATTATGGCCAAGGACATCAAATTGCAGATTTTGGAATTTTTATTCCCCAATCCCTGCCTGTTGGTAGGCAGGCGTATTCTCTAATCTGCAATGGGTGGGGATTATTTCACCCCGGAGGGAGTGAGGATAAGCCTTGGTAATACGGACAGGGACAAGTTGGCCCACTAATTCTAAGTTCCCTTCAAAATTAACGATCTTGTTAGATCGGGTCCTGCCTGCAACATCTTGAGCACTCTGTCTACTCCGGCCTTCAACTAACACCTCTTTCACACGACCTTCTAATTCCTGATTTTTTCGAAGGGTGACTTCTTTCTGGATTTCCTGAAGGGTGGAGAGCCGCTCCTGTTTTACTTTCTCTTCAACCTTGTCCATAAACTGGACAGCCTGGGTCCCTTTTCTTGGTGAGTATTTAAAGGAGAAAAGGTCATCGTATTGAACCTTCCGAAGAAGATCTAATGTCTCTTCAAAATCCTTTTCCTCCTCACCCGGGAATCCCACGATCACATCAGCAGTCAAGGCAATGGAAGGACAGACTTCTTTCAGATGGTCTATTTTTTTAAGGTAGGATTCTTTCGTATATCCCCGATGCATGGCTTTTAAAATTTTATCCGAACCCGATTGAAAAGGAAGATGGATATGCTCACAGAGTTTAGGCAGTTTTGAAAAGGCCTGAATCAATTTTTCTGAAAAATCTTTGGGATGGGAAGTGGTAAACCTTATTCTTTCGATTCCTTCTATTTGATTGATACGCTCAAGGAGTTCTGAAAAACTTATCTCCTCCTCTAAGCCCTTTCCATAACCATTCACATTCTGACCGAGGAGGCAAATTTCTTTGATACCCATTTCAGCCAGGTGTCTTACTTCTTCAATAATCTCTCGACTGGATCGGCTTTGTTCCCTTCCCCGCACATAGGGGACAATACAGAATGAACAGAAATGATCACATCCCTGCATGATAGTCACATAAGACTTCACTTTATCCAGGGGCTTTGGGGGCAGGATTGTCTTTAAATAATTTCCCTCTGGATCAAAGCCTGTTTCACAAACTCTTTGTCCAGAGAATTCTATTTTTTTTAGCAATTGTGGAAGCATGGGGATGGCATGGGTTCCAATGACCATATCGAGATAAGGTACCCGATCCAAAAGTTTGTCCCCCTCCTGTTGCGCAACGCACCCGGCCACTCCAATAATTGCTCCCCTCTTCTCTTTCAGCCATTTGTACCTTCCCAGTGCACTATAGACCTTATGTTCAGGTTTCTCCCGAACGCTGCAGGTGTTGATGAGGATGAAATCAGCCTCTTGAGCGTCTTTCGTCTCAAGGTAATGGGACGCCTCCAAGAGGCGAAGGATGCGCTCCGTGTCGTGTTCGTTCATCTGACAACCGTAGGTTTCAATATATACTCTTCTCTCCATTAGATTTAGCCTATTTACCGAATGTACCTTCAACTCTATGTGGCGATTACATCCGAATACTGAAATATCAAATGTCAAAGTTCAAATGTCAAATTAAATCCAAAGCCAAAATATCAAAAGTCTTAAATTTGAAATTTGACATTCATTTGACATTTGGATTTTGGAATTTGACATTGGGAAGGTGCTGATTACTTCTTCACCTTAAACCTCTTATCTAACATCCCCATCTTCTCTACGATACCGCCATATTCAAGTTCACCATAAGGCAACATCGCTACCCCGGAAAAACCTTGTTGTCGAATCTCCGTAGCCTTCCGCGATACCTTATTTCTCACCCAATCCCAATAGGGATGATCAAAAGCATCGGCAGGTTCGGTCAATTTCCCATTGTGGACACAGAAGGCATGACAAGCGACCACAGGGGGTCCATCGAAGTAAGAGATCGGCGAATTCATCTTGACAGGCATCAACGGCCCGGTGTGGCTTCCTCTCATAAACCCTGCAACATAATGGCCAATGTTGAAGGGGGCAAGCACCTCACCTGTTGCTGGAAATGCGCCCTGAACCCTCACTAACATGACCGGGTCGTCCTTTCCTGTATACTTCCCGGCGATATTGTGTAGTCGAGTCGTGCTCACCGAAGCAGCAATATCCCCATTGTTTCTGGAATAGATGGACTCGACCACAAAGCGCTGATTGTCTCTCAGCAGGGCGGCAATGTCGTAGATCTCCTCAGGGGCATTCAACTCTATCACCCGATCCCCCTTGGTGTAGTTGACATCCATGATGACGAACCGAAACCCTTTATTCATCGAAGGACTGAGCATCAATCCCGCATTATACATCGGATCTACAAAAGCTAAATAAAGAGGAAGATTATAGGCTCCAGGGTCGGTTTTATCCGCGGCAAAGAAGAGGAAGGGTTCGTTCGGTCTTTCTTCAAATTCCATCTCTGCTACGGCAGGCCCCATCCCCCTCACATTTCCTGAGAAGGAATCTTTCAATAAATCCTGGCCTGCTCCGTAAAGACCCTGCTCTTTTGCCACTTTTGTCCCGGCGACAAAGGCATCCCAGGCCATTTGATGGACTTTCTCACTTCCTTTTCCAAGCGAGTGGGAGAAAAGAATGGCAATATCATCTCCCGTATGGCTGATAAAAAAATCCGAGATGAGTCCTTTGCTTTTTCCGGCCACATAATTTCTGACCTCCGCAATCAATTTCTCACTGGGGCGGATATGTCCCCCAATGCTTCCAATATCGGCTTTAATAATACTAAGTGTGGTCTTCATAGTTCTCTCCTTTTCTAAGTTAGCGAATTTAAATCCTCCACTTTTTCAATTCTCGAATTGAGGAATAATTCGTCAAATCGAGGTTGAGTGGAGTAATGGAAATATAAGATTTCGACACAGCCTCCACATCTGTATTTCTCCCTTTATCGAAGATCAACTGCCCGCCACCGATCCAATAGTACTTTTTCCCCCTGGGATCCATTTTCTCGATCACCCCATCCCCATTATGCACCAATCTCCCCTGTTGAGTGATCTTATAGGATTTGATCTCTTTCTCATCCAGATTGGGAACATTGATATTGAGAAAGGTATTCCTTGGAAGTCCCCTCTTGAGTATATACCGGGCTACCCTTAGTGCAAACCGGGCAGCCACGTCGAATTTAAAATGGCTTCTTGAAACCAAGGAGATGGCAAAAGAGGAAATCCCCAGCAATGTTCCTTCGAAGGCAGCGGAAACCGTTCCAGAATAAATGATATCATCCCCTAAATTCCCACCCTTATTAATCCCTGAAACGATCAATCGAGGCCGTTTAGGAAGAATAGTATTCACTCCAAGATGAACACAATCAGCCGGAGTCCCATCCACTGCATAAAAATTCTTTTTAATCTTTTCTACTCGAAGAGGTCGGTGGAGGGTGAGAGAATGAGCAATGGCACTCTTCTCGCTGTCTGGGGCGACGACAAAAACATCCCCGATCTCTTGGAGTGCTTTTGCCAATATGAGTATACCTTTTGAATGAATACCATCATCATTGGTAACCAAGATTATCAATCGTTCAGCCATCCTCTGAATAAAAAAATGGTCGGGGCGAGAGGATTTGAACCTCCGACACCTGACACCCCATGCCAGTGCGCTACCAGGCTGCGCTACGCCCCGATTTTTTAAATTCCAATCACCAAATCCCAATTCCCAAATAAATCCCAATTATCAATGTCCAAATCCAAAATACTTTTCTATAAGTCTTACTCTTGAATTTTGGTTATTGGAACTTTGGTCATTATTGGGTACTTGGTGCTTGGAATTTAGTTATTGTGACTTTCAAATGGTTCCAAAGTACTATAGTCAATTTCCTTTCAAAAGTCCAGCTTCCCTTTAATCTACTGCCACGGCCGTCCCTTTAGCTCCAACAAGCAGCATCACCATATCATTATGAGCTCCCAAAACTTTATAAACAATCTCCAACCCCACCACCGCATTCCCTCCCAATTCAATCGCCTCATCTTCAATAGACTTAATCGCAAGATCCCTTCCGCTATGGACTTTCTCCGTCCAGGAAAGGGCAATCCCTCCGTTAAACTTTGCCAAATCTAACTCTTTGACCAAACCCACTCCAAAAATATGCTCGTTTGAGACGATCCCGAGTGTCTTCACAATCTTCCGATTGGCAAACTCGGGTGTGCTGATCGAAATGATTTCTTTTCGCTTTTGCTCTTTCTCTAAAAATTTTTTTACTTCTTTCTTCCCCTTTTCGAAGCA
>Ga0315279_10007243_pt1:12500-13777 | contig 13777 bp, 8 predicted proteins | sample YL17G06_20_MG_FD_203694 | JGI IMG/M metagenome (GOLD analysis project Ga0315279, IMG submission 203694) | Sediment microbial communities from Yellowstone Lake, YNP, Wyoming, USA - YL17G06_20 | ecosystem: Environmental > Aquatic > Freshwater > Lake > Sediment | place: USA: Wyoming... | reverse complement strand
GTTGAGACAGCGGGGAAGTCGTTACGCCATTCGTGCAGGTCGGAACTTACCCGACAAGGAATTTCGCTACCTTAGGACCGTTATAGTTACGGCCGCCGTTTACTGGGGCTTCGGTTCAACGCTTCTGTCACCTTGCGGCGACATGACGAATCCCCTTAACCTTCCAGCACCGGGCAGGCGTCAGACCCTATACGTCGTCTTTCGACTTAGCAGGGTCCTGTGTTTTTAGTAAACAGTCGCCACCCCCATTTCTCTGCGATCACAATCCGCTCCAGGAGCAAGTCCTCTCACGGACCATGACACACCTTCTTCCGAAGTTACGGTGTTATTATGCCGAGTTCCTTAACCAGAGTTCTCTCAAGCGCCTTGGGATACTCTCCCCACCTACCTGTGTCGGTTTGCGGTACGATCACCTGATTGACTTGCTAGAGGCTTTTCTTGGCAGCATGGGCTCAGTCACTTACTTCCGATTACTCGGAAACGTCATCACCTCTCGGTGTTTACAATTGGGACTCCGGATTTGCCAAGAATCCCCACCTACTGGCTTGAACCAGGGCATCCAACACCTGGATAACCTACCCTTCTGCGTCCCCTCATCACTCAAACGCCAACCTGGTGGTACAGGAATATTAACCTGTTTTCCATCACCTACGCTTCTCAGCCTCGGCTTAGGAATCGACTAACCCTGAGAGGATTAACCTTGCTCAGGAAACCTTAGGTTTACGGCGTGCTGGTTTCTCATCAGCATTATCGCTACTCGTGCCTGCATGATCTCTTCCATTTCGTCCAGGTGTCCTCGCGGTCACCCTTTACCCTACAATGGAATGCTCCCCTACCAATCCCGCCCGAAGGCGGTATTCCGTAGCTTCGGTAAAGTGCTTAAGCCCCGTTACATTTTCGGCGCAGACCCACTTGACCAGTGAGCTATTACGCTTTCTTTAAAGGATGGCTGCTTCTAAGCCAACCTCCTGGCTGTCTGAGCGTTTCCACATCCTTTCCCACTTAGCACATTTTAGGGACCTTAGCTGACGGTCTGGGTTGTTCCCCTCTCGACTATGGACGTTATCACCCGCAGTCTGACTCCCAGGGTAACGCTTAACGGAATTCGGAGTTTGGTTGGGTTTGGTAATCTGGTAGGACCCCTAGCCCATCCAGTGCTCTACCTCCGTTAGCGAATGTCCTGAGGCTATACCTAAATATATTTCGGGGAGAACCAGCTATCTCCAAGTTTGATTAGCCTTTCACTCCGATCCACAGCTCATCCGATAAGTTTTCAA
>Ga0315279_10007243_pt1:0-7500 | contig 13777 bp, 8 predicted proteins | sample YL17G06_20_MG_FD_203694 | JGI IMG/M metagenome (GOLD analysis project Ga0315279, IMG submission 203694) | Sediment microbial communities from Yellowstone Lake, YNP, Wyoming, USA - YL17G06_20 | ecosystem: Environmental > Aquatic > Freshwater > Lake > Sediment | place: USA: Wyoming... | reverse complement strand
ATACTGCGCTTACTTTTCCATTTAAAAACCAACCCATTGCCATTTTCTCTGAAGTGGCCTCCGCATGGAAATCGACAAGAATGATATTAGTCTCTTTCCTTAATAATTCAACTTCCTTTTCTCCGACACGGAATGGACAATCCAGATGTTTCATGAAAACCCTACCTTCTAAATTCAGGACACCCACCTTTTGCCCATTGCCTAAATGAAAAATACCACTCCCTCTTCCTGGGACCTTAGGTGGATAATTAGCGGGTCTTAAAATTCTGGATTCTTCATCTAAAAATGGAAGAATTTCTTTCTTCGCCCAGATATGATTTCCAGAAGTGAGAACATCTACCCCTTGATTCAGAATTTCTATGGCGATACGAGGAGTCATTCCCATCCCTCCTGCGGCATTTTCTCCATTAGCAATCGTGAATTCAATCCCATAGTCCGAAATGACTTTTTCTAATACCTCATCAATGGCCTTTCGACCCGCTTTTCCGACGATATCTCCGATGAAGAGAATCCGCATCCTTTGAAATCCCATTTCAAAATTAGCAGTTAGCATTGGTCAATTAGCAATGAATTACAAAACAGATTTTAATCGAAATTTTTCAATACTTTTTTGTTTTCGCTGCTAATTGTTAATTTTGCAATGCAAATTTTTCAACGACCTTTAATCATTGCTAATTGGTCAATGCTAATTTTGCAATTTGCAATGATTATTATTTTGCATAATCTACAGACCGCATTTCCCTGATCACAGTCACCTTGATTTGCCCGGGATAGGTCATCTCCCTTTCGATCTTACGGGCGATGTCTCGACAAACGATCACAGAATCCTCATCAGAGATGCGATCAGGCTGAACCATAATACGAATTTCCCGCCCTGCTTGAATCGCATAGGATTTCTCTACTCCCGGGAAAGACTGAGCGATCTTTTCCAGATCCTCCAATCGCTTGACATAGGTCTCGAGCATCTCCCTCCTGGCCCCTGGTCTCGCCCCAGAAAGAGCATCTGCCGCTTCCACCAAGACATCGGTCATGGACTCCGGTTTTTCTTCTTCGTGATGGGAAGCAATGGCATGGACAACGATGGGCGATTCCCCATATTTCCTTGCCAACTCTGCCCCAATCTTCCCGTGGGACCCCTCTATCTCATGATCGACCGCCTTTCCAATGTCATGAAGGAGTCCTGCCCTTTTGGCTTGTTTCACATTGATCCCCAGCTCTGCGGCCATAATTCCGCAAAGGAATGCTACTTCAAGAGAGTGTTGGTATACATTCTGAGCAAAACTGGTTCGGTACTTGAGTCGGCCGATGAGTTTGATCAACTCCGGATGAATGCCATGGACTCCCACATCAAAGGTCGCCTGTTCACCAGCCTCCCTGACCGCTACTTCTATTTCCTGTTCCACCTTTTGGACAATCTCTTCAATTCGTGCAGGATGAATTCGTCCATCGCTCACCAAACGTTCCAACGCAATTCGGGCAATCTCCCGCCGAATGGGGTTGAATCCTGAAAGAATCACAGCCTCTGGAGTATCGTCGATGATCAGATCAATTCCTGTAGCAGCCTCGAGGGCTCGGATGTTTCGACCTTCTCGACCGATAATACGACCCTTCATCTCCTCATTTGGCAAATTGACCACTGAAACGGTTTTCTCAGCAACATACTCTCCTGCATAGCGCTGAATTGCTAAACTGATAATCTCTTTGGATTTCTTATCAGCCAACTCCCTCGCCTCGTCTTCAATTTTCTTAATCCCCTTGGCCGCTTCATGCTTCGCTTCATTCTCCATCGATTCCATTAGCAGCCGCTTCGCTTCCTCGGAAGACATTTTTGCAATACTCTCTAATTGAGCGCGTTGTTTTTCAAGAAGGGCGACCACCTTTTTCTCCTGTTCCTGAATGGCCTTTTCTTGTTGAATCAAGTTTTTCTCTCTGCGATTGATCTCCCCTTCCTTTGTATCGAGAAGTTCAATCTTCTTGTCGAGATGGGATTCTCTTTGGATAATCCTCTTCTCGAGATTTTGAAGTTCCTGTCGTTTCCCAACCGTCTCCTTTTCAAACTCAGCCTTTTCTTGGTAAAATTTATCCTTGGCTTGAAGAAGCGCTTCCTTTTTTAAGATCTCAGCTTTTTTCTCCGCCTCCTCGATCAGACGCTGAGCAACCTCCTTGGCCGAACCAATTCTGACGTCTGAAAACCTTTTCCTGACGAGGAATCCAATCACAACTCCAAGAATTGCGCTGATCAAAATGAGGATAACATACATCTCTATGGTTAATTTCAAAGGTCCATTCACCTCCTTTTCGTGGTTTTACGGATATAGCCCAAAGCCAAATCCATGGTTATTCCCCTAACTTTAGCGGAATCCTCCACCGACCTGCCTTCGCCCGACGAAGGTCGGACGATTAAGTCCAAACAGCGCCAAAACCGTACCTGCACGCCAACCCGGCCTACTTAGCTGGAACGACTTTGGCGGAGTGGGCAGTGCGTTACGGTACGCAGGCGTTGTCTTCTGCGAAGACAGGTCAGGATCGGATCGTCAAATGAGAGAAGAAAAAAACCAGTGATGGGACAGATAAAATAGTGGGTTCAATGGAACCCGATATGGAAGAAATAATGAAGGCGATCCCGGTGGTAACTTCCAATTGGCGCTTTCTATGTTACAAAACCCTACTTTCCTTTGGAAAGAGGAACCTACGGTCTTTCTCCATCCCCCCATCCTCACACCAGGTTCAAAGGTGAAGAGATGAAGCGATTGACGATCCAATTCGATGCAGCTCTCAAACCCCTTTTTTAATCGATTCAACATCCCTGAAAACTTCAATAGGATCGCAATCATTTTCCAAATGGTCATAGGTATCAAACCCATTCTCTTCTCATATCGGGACCGATGAAATCCCTTCCTTCTATTCCATCACACCTTTCATCCGCTCACGACGATGATTGTCTCAAATCCACTCCCCGTTGTCGTACAACCAGCATTCCAAACCAACCGTTCGGAGAGGGTTTCCTCTCCAGGTCATTTCATAATGAATATTCTGGCCATCCTTCACATAGACAGGGGAACATCACCCCGTGATGGTAACTTTTCCTAACTCCTTTCCACCTATTTTTATATCGATCTTCTCTGCCAGGTCTTTCGATTTCATCTCCACTTCTCGGAGAAGTGCATTTTTCCTCTCCCTCTCTTTCAAAAGATCATCGGCAATATTGAGGGCTGTCAAGATCGCTACATTCATTGTCGATACGCTCCTCGTCTTTTTCAGAACTTCGTCCATTTTCTCGTTCACATAACGGGCCACTTCCTGAATATAATCCTCCTCCGCATCTGTCTTGACCGTATACGTTTGACCAAATACCTTGATTTCAACCAATCGCTCTTTTCCCATTCCCATCTGACCCATCAAGTTCACGTAGCGGCAGGCTTTAGCCTGCGGCATTAAACGCAACCTAAAGGTTGCGGCTACCGAAACTCATCGAGATATGATGATTGAAAAATGAGCTTATCAGATGTCGATGCCTTTCAAACGATGAAGGAGTTGATCGATCCGTCCCTTTATCTTTTCTCTATCCTGAGAGAGAAGTTCCAATTTTTTTTCCATCTGAGTCATCTTCTCCCTCTCCACATCCAGCGCAACGGCCAATTCGTCTCTCTCCTTCTTAAGTTCCTGATATTTTATTAAAAGATGACCAATCTTCTCTTCCAGGTTCCCGAGCGGCCCTCGTTCTTCCTCCAGGACCATCTTTTCGGTCTGTTTGTCTAATGATATTTCCCCGGCCATAAAAAGTCAACCCTTTCGGTTATACTCCTTTCGACTATACTCAGAGTTGACCCTGAGCGGCAATTTTTTCCCCATTCTAATAAGGGGGCGACGGCACCGCCGAATGGGTCAAACTTTTTCGGAATGTCCTGTCTCCGCTTCCTGACGCAATGAGGCGAGAGACAGGATTGTATCTACGACGAGCTAAGCAAGTAGGCTTTGATCAGTTCGTCGATCTCTCCATCCATCACCCGATCTACATCATGGATCACCTTATTCGTACGGTGATCTTTTACCATTTTGTAAGGGTGCATTACATAAGAACGTATTTGGCTCCCCCAGGCAATCTCCTTTTTCGTGTGGTGAAGTTCCTCCAACTTTTCTTCCTTCTCCTTCATCTCCTTTTCATAAAGGCGTGCTTTTAATATCTTCAAGGCGGTCGCCCTATTCTTATGTTGGGATCGTTCATTCTGGCATTGAACAACAATACCTGTGGGAAGATGAGTGATCCGTATGGCAGAATCGGTTTTATTAACATGTTGTCCGCCCGCCCCACTGGATCGGAACGTATCAACTCTCAGGTCTTTTTCGTCGATCTCAATCACAATATCATCGGGAACTTCAGGAAAAACAAAAACTGAGGCAAAAGAGGTATGGCGTCTTGCCCCTGCATCGAAAGGAGATATACGAACGAGTCGGTGGATACCGGTCTCTGCTTTCAAGTATCCATAGGCATAAGGCCCATTGACAGTGAAGGTGACATTTTTCAACCCGGCCTCTTCACCCGAGAGGATATCAATGATCTGTTTCTGATACCTCTTTTTTTCTCCCCACCTGAGATACATTCTGAGAAGCATTTCAACCCAATCCTGAGCCTCTGTCCCACCGGCGCCTGCATTGATGCTGACAATGGCATTACTGAAGTCATGCTCCCCGCCCAGCATCCTCCTAAACTCTATCTTTCCGATCGCCTCTTCGCTCTTCTCGATTTTCTCTGACAGCTCCTGTGCTTCCCTCTCATCCCCTTGTTCCTCAATTAATTGGAAGAGAATTTCCATCTCCTCCAATTCCTTCTGTTCCTGTTTCCAAGGGGATATGATCTCAAGAAGGGAGGCTCGGTCCTTCAGGATTTTTTGGGCAGTACCGTTTGTCTCCCAAAAATTAGGCTCTGCCATCATCTTCCCAATCTCATCCAATTTTTTTTCTTTGCCGTCGATGTCAAAGATGCCCTCGGAGGATTTCCAGACGGTTGCTCAACTCCTTCAGTCGATCCCTCATTTCAGTCAACATTTTATACCACCTTCTTTTTTAAATTCTTAAAATTAGAATAACACAAATCAATAAAAAGATAAACATTTCTCTGTAACTTATGGAAATAAATAAAAATTATTAGTCCATTGTATCTCCCAACAAGCAAACCTTAGGATCTTTTACTCTTCAAAATGGTTTCCATCTCTTCCCCAACCAATGCCGGATTTCTAACCACCTTTACACCTGCCTTTCCCAATGCCTCCATTTTCTCTTTGGCTGTTCCCTTTCCTCCCGCAATAATCGCACCAGCGTGCCCCATCCTTCTTCCAGGAGGAGCTGTCAATCCAGCAATAAAAGCCAACACAGGTTTGTGAACATGCTTCTCAATAAATTGAGCTGCCTCCTCTTCTGCTGTGCCACCAATTTCACCAATCATGATCACTGCTTCAGTGTTAGAATCTTTTTCAAAAAGTGCCAAGAGATCGACAAAATTTAGCCCGATGATTTGGTCTCCTCCAATGCCCACGCAGGTCGACTGTCCGATCCCTTTTTTGGTCAACTGATCCACGACCTCATAGGTGAGTGTTCCACTTCGAGAAATGATCCCAATCGTTCCCAGCTTATGAATGTAACCTGCCATAACACCGATTTTACATTTGCCCGGGGAAATAATTCCGGGAGTATTTGGACCAATCAATTTCGACTCTTTTCCCTTGAGATATTCTCTCACCGTCACCATATCCAGTGTTGGGATCCCTTCAGTCAAACAGACAATGATTGAAATGCCTGCATTAGATGCCTCCAGGATGGCATCTCCTGCGAAGGCAGGGGGGACAAAGATTGCAGAGGCATTGGCATCGGTATTTTCAACCGCTTCTGATACCGTATTAAAGACTGGAATCCCATCTATCTTCTGTCCACCTTTGCCCGGGGTCACACCGGCTACCACCTTGGTTCCATACTCCACCATCTGCCGGGTGTGAAACAATCCCTCATTCCCTGTGATCCCTTGAACGACCACCCTCGTCTTTTCATCCACCAGAATACTCATGATATCCTCCATATTTCAAATAGATAGAAGGCAGAAGGCAGTCGGCGGAAGGCAGAACCCACCACAATCTTAGTAAACTGCTTACTGCTTACTGCTTTCTGCTTACTGCCTACTATCTTTTTAGCGCTTCAGCCACTTTCTCAGCCCCATCCTTCATCCCAATGGCGACAGTGAAATTGAGACCCGATTCATTTAATATCTTTCTACCCTCTTCTACATTTGTTCCTTCCAACCTCACCACGATGGGTACATTAACCTTCACCTCTCGAACGGCCTCAGTCACACCCTTTGCCAGTGTATCGCATCGGAGAATTCCTCCAAAAATATTGATGAACACCACCTTTACCCCAGGGTCGGACATCAGGATCTTGAACCCATTTTTTACCATTTCAACTGTGGCTCCACCTCCCACATCAAGAAAATTAGCCGGCTCTGCACCCACCACTTTAATAATGTCCATCGTGGCCATGGCAAGCCCTGCTCCATTCACCATGCAACCAACATTTCCATCCAGTTTGATGTAATTCAGATTATACTTGGAAGCCTCTACCTCAAGAGGGGCTTCTTCATTGAGATCTCTTAAGGCAGCAATCTCTTTATGCCGAAAAAGACCATTGTCATCAAAATTAATTTTGGCATCGAGGGCAATAAATTCCCCTCCTTTCGTCAGGACAAGAGGATTAACTTCGGCAAGTAAACAATCCTTCTCATAAAAAGCTTTGTAGAGGCCAAAAATAATATTTCTCATCTTCCCTACCTGGGCGGGTTCGAGTCCAAGCTCATAGCCGATCTTATTTGCCTGAAAAGGCTTCAGGCCAACGCTGGGATCCACCCATTCCTTAACAATTTTCTCTGGAGACTCGGCTGCTACTTTCTCAATCTCCACACCCCCTTCTCGACTGGCCATGATCACCGGACAGGCCTTCGAACGATCAATCACCACCCCTAAATAAAGTTCTTCTTGAATCTCCATCCCCTCTTCAATCAGAACTTTCCGGACAAGCCGACCTGCTGGTCCGGTCTGATGAGTAACCAGTGTCATCCCAATGATCTCCTTGGCAGCCTTCTCCGCTTCTTTGGGATGGGTTACGATTTTGACACCTCCTCCCTTTCCTCTTCCACCTGCATGGATCTGCGCCTTCACAACGATTGCCTTTTCTCCAATTCCTTCGGCAATCCTCCGTGCCTCCTCCGGAGTCTCAGCTACTCCACCCTTTGGAACGGGGACACCATAACTTTTGAGAATCTCCTTGGCCTGATATTCGTGAATCTTCATTCAGCTTCCTCCCCCCTTAAATTTGAGTTGGGTTATTATAACAGATGTTCACCCCTAATGAAAGAGGAGTGAAATGGTCCTAATGGTTGTATTTTAAGGCATTCTACGTTGTTCATGTAGTTTTTTTCTGGTGACTACACGTACCTCCCGATGAGGTAAAACCGTA
>Ga0315279_10007242_pt1 | contig 13779 bp, 10 predicted proteins | sample YL17G06_20_MG_FD_203694 | JGI IMG/M metagenome (GOLD analysis project Ga0315279, IMG submission 203694) | Sediment microbial communities from Yellowstone Lake, YNP, Wyoming, USA - YL17G06_20 | ecosystem: Environmental > Aquatic > Freshwater > Lake > Sediment | place: USA: Wyoming | collected... | reverse complement strand
CCAATGAGCAGTACGCTTTCTTCGACCCCGCCCACGACAGTCATGTCGAGTCCAAGCACGGCTACCAGTTCGGCATCCACGGGTTCCCCTTGAACGAACCGCGGCAGCCGGTCGTGCGCGTCACTTGCCGCGAGGCCTTCGCTTTCTGCCAGTGGCTCAGCAGCAGGACCGGCCTGAAGTTTACGCTGCCGACGGAAGCCCAGTGGGAATGGGCTTGCCGCGCCGGCAGCGCCACGCCGTTCTCTTACGGCACGGGCGACGCGGACTTCTCGAAGTTCGCGAACTTGTCCGACCTGAAGATCCGCGAGTTCGTCACCGATCCGTACACGCTTTCGAACGCGTTGCCCAATCCGAACAAGTACGACGATTGGATTCCCAAGGATGAACGCTTCGACGACGGCGCGCTGGTGTCCGCCGGCGTGGGTTCATACCAGCCCAACGCGTGGGGACTGCATGACATGCACGGCAACGTGGCGGAGTGGACGCGCACGGAGTACCGCCCGTATCCTTATCGCGAAGACGACGGCCGCAACGCCGCGCCAGTTGAACCTGAAACCAGAAACCTGAAACCTGAAACCAGGGTCGTGGTGCGCGGCGGTTCGTGGTATGACCGGCCCTACCGTGTCACGTCCGCGTTCCGGCTGGGCTACGCGCCCTACCAGCCGGTTTTCAACGTTGGCTTCCGTGTGATCTGCGAGCAGAAATGAGTCACTTCGCCGCCAGGGCCGCTGCCACGTCCACAGTGAACCCGCTCAGCAGGGCCGACGAGGCCCGTTCACCGGGCTTGAACTCGCCGTGCACGGCGTAATGGTCTCCCTCAAGCCGCAATACGGTGATGCGCGCGAGCTTGGGGTCAACGATCCAGTACTCGGAAATCCCGGCGGCGGCGTATTCGTCGCGCTTATCCTCAAGGTCGCGTTCTCGGCCTCCGGGGGAGACGACCTCCATAACCAGGTCGGCGCCTTCCGCGAATTGCTCACCCGCCCCCGCGGCATGTTCCGCCAGGAAGAAAACGACATCCGGCTCGCGATATGCGCCTGGCCGTACGCGGACGGGATAACCAGCCACGAGTACCCTGCCCAATTGGCGCGGCTGGGCAAAGGCCAGCAGCGCGTGATAGAGGTAGAGCAAAATGGAGTGATGTGACAGGGTTGGCATCGGCAGCACCTCGAGGAAGCCGTCTGTGAACTCCACCGGTCGATTGGTGTCCAGGGCCAAGTATTCTTCTTCAGTCCAATGGCCTTGGGTTGGGAAAAGTGGAACGATCTCCCAGGTGGGCTCGCCGAGCATTGCTCCGGGTGGTGCGGTGTGGGTTGTGCTCATGTTCGCATCTCCACTCACCAATATATCACCATTGGGCCATAACCCGAAGGAGTTATTTCGCCGCCAGGGCCGCTGCCACGTCCACGGTGAACCCGCTCAGCAGGGCCGACGAGGCGCGTTCGCCGGGCTTGAACTCGCCGTGCACGGCGTAATGGTCTCCCTCAAGCCGCAATACGGTGATGCGCGCGAGCTTGGGGTCAACGATCCAGTACTCGGAAATTCCGGCGGCGGCGTATTCGTCCCGCTTGAGCTCCAGGTCGCGCTCTCGGCCCCCGGGGGAGACGACCTCCATAACCAAATCGGCGCCCTCTGCGAATTGCTCACTTGCCCGCGCAGCATGTTCCGCCAGGAAGAAGACGACATCCGGCTCTCGATATGCGCCTGGCCGCACGTGAACCGGATAGGCAGCCACAACAACCTTTCCCAGTTGGCCTGCCTCGACAAAGCCCAGCAGCGCCCGATAGAGGTAGAGGACAATCATCTGATGGGACAGGGTTGGCATCGGGAGCACCTCAAGGTAGCCGTCTGTGAATTCCACCACGCGATTGCCGTCTAGTGACAGGTACTCTTCCTCGCTCCAGTAGCCCTGGGGCGGCAGAAACGGAACGGCTTCCCAGGTGGGCTGCCCTTGTTTGGCTCGGAGTCTTTCCGCATGCACTGTGCTCATCTTCGCATCTCCGGCATTAGTATATCATCACGGCTTCCGCGGCGCCAAGGAAATGTCATCCACGTATAACACCGTCTTCGCCGTGGCGTCGGAGACGAAACCGTACCAGTAGAGCGACTTAAAGTCAGGGCTGCACGGCAGATCGGCGAAGCGCTGTGGTTCCTTAGCATCCGGGAGCGCGACAGCGAGATCCCACTTGGCTTTGGCGTCTTTGCCCAAACCGGCCACGATCTCGAACTTGACCCATTTGCTCAGCGGGATTTGCAGGAGCTTCTTGCCCGCAGCGCTCAGGTTGCCTTCTCCATCCACGCGCAGGGACGGGCCGGCATGATAAGGGTTCCCCTGGGTGCGCCACTCATGGAAGAAGATCGCGCCCGGCTCCAGCCGCAGGGCGAAGCGCCCTTCCAGCACGCCTTCCTTGAAGCGCGGCTCATACCACATGTGCGGATCCCAAGAGTGCTTCTGGCCAGGTGCGTCAGTGAACTTGAGGCTGTGCTTGCCGCTCGCGGCGGTCTCGTCAGTGACGCGGATCACCGCCTCCTTGACGCCACTGTCCTCGGAGACCACCGCGCCGGGAGGCTTCTCGCGCACAGGCACGTCCTCGAAGTCCTCCACGATGGGCTCGGGCGGGGGCGGGGGCGGCGGCGGCGGATAGGCGCGGGGCAGTTCTTCGATAGCGGTCTGTTTCATGCCCGCCACGGGCAAGCGTCCGATCTGCCTGGTGTCAATCGGGGTGAAACCGATCTTCTCGGCCGGCGAACCTGGCTTGAGGCCGAAGTCGCCGTGCTCGGGATCAACGAAGAGCGGGTCCGCGATGAGCGAGTGTGCGTCTTGCCCACGCTGCTTCTGCCAGTCCTCGAAAGACAAATCCGCAAACTTGAATCTCTTTCCCCCGCCGGCGCAGTCCCAGTAGAGGTTGTTATCGAGTTGGAACTTGGTCTTGTCGCCGTTCCAGTTGCTGCCCAACAGCGGGGCGTCCTTCCAATACACGATGTTATGCTCGAAGATGAAGGATAGATGCGGCTCGTCACGCGAGCGCATCAACTGCGCTTCGCCTCCGAAGGCAAAGATGTTGTTGCGCAGGCGGTTTTCGCGCCCGTAGTGCTGATGGAAGCCGGACGATTTGGCGCGGTAGACGATGTTGTTCTCGGCCACGATGCCTTGGCTGCCTTCATCGAAGTAAATCCCCCAGCCGCCATAGCTATGCGACGTGATGTCGTGCATGAGGTTGTGGTGCAGCACCGTGCCCGGCGAGCCGCCCAGGGTGTAGATGCCGCCCATGTCCGTCAGCACGCCCTGGCCGAGTTTGTGCATGTGATTGTAAGCGATCTCGTTGTGATGCGCCCCGCTCTTGCCATAGCCCCAGGTCCAGCCCACCGAGACCGTCGTGTAGTAGAAGTCGTAGATTTCGTTGTGGACGACAGTGTTGTACGGCGAATGTCCGATCCACACGCCGATCGCGGCCGGGTGCAAGCGCCCGCCATAGGCGATGAGATTATTCCGCACCGTGTTATGGCTGGCGGCTTCCTCTTCATTTCCGCGCAGTTGCATCTCGCCGATCTTGACCCCGCCCGCGCCGAGATCGGTCAGCTCGCAATTCTCGATTCGGCAATTCCTGCAGCCCTTCCCGAGATCCACGGCGTAGTTGCCGATGTGATTTACGGCGCAGCGCTCAAGCACGCAATCGCGCGCGCCCACGGCGCTGATCGCGCCGCCGATGGCCCCTTCGGCCTGGGGGAAACTGTAGCCTTCCGGCGGCAGTTTCCAATTGGTGTGGCTGAAGGTCAGGCCCACAAAACGGACGTGCTGGACCCATTGCTGTTTCCCCGCGTCTCCCTTCAAGGACAGCAGCGTTTCGAGCCGCGGCGCGAAGACCTCGGCCTTCTGGGAATCCTCGCCGGGGAGGGGAATGTAAGTCAGCACGCCGCTCTTCCTGTCCAGATACCATTCGCCCGGCTGGGTCAGCGCCTCGGAGACGTTCTCGACTATGTAGCGCCAGCCCTTCGCCAATGCCGCCCAGCCATCCTTGGCGCAGGTATGGCCGGTGAAGCTGACGGCGTTGCTCTTCTCCTCCACAGCCGCGATGTGGAAACGCGACATGCTCCATTGGTGGAAGGTCAAGACCTCGACGTCCTCAAGGTTCCTCCAGCCGCTTTGGATGTCGCCCGGCTTGAACTTGAAGCGGTCAAAGCCCTTGGCGTCCGGCTTGGAGGGCGCCATTTCTCCTGCGATGAAGTAGTACGTGTCCTTCGGCAGTCGTGGGCGGTAGCGGCGCTGCCCGTTGACGAACAATTGATTGAAGACCCACTTGCCGGCCTGCACGCTTGGGATCTCAAGCTGCCAGCGGCCCTTGGCGTCGGTCTTCCAGCCCGCCAGGCGCGTGCCGCCGCTGAGCACAGGCGCCTCGTTGGGCGCCGCGACGTACTGCACAGGGGCCTCAGCCGTGCCTGAATCTTCCGGTGTGAAGACGATTGGTTCTGCCAGGAGATACAAGCCGCCGCGCACCTGCACTGTAATGGCGCCGCGGCGGTTGGGCTGGTCCGCCTTGAGTTGCCGGACAGCCCGCTGCGCGCCGGAGAGCGTGGCCAAGGGGCCGTCGGTCCGTTCAGGGTCAGGCTCCTTGATCTTCCCCGACCACTTGTCATCCCCGTTGGGCGATACATACAATGAAAAGTCATCCAGTGCCTGGGCCTTCGCCATGCACATCGAGATGAGCAATGCCATCACTACGGCCATGATAAACGTGGGCATGGACGGCCTCCTCTTTAAGGTTCTCGGTTCTTGGTTCCCGGTTCCCGATTGTCATCCGCCCCTACTTACACCACAGGGCGGCGCTGGTCCAGCGCCTGCCGGCAATCCCGATTGCGCTGTTGCATCCGTGAAGCTCAGGCGCTAGCCTTCAGCCATGCAGGTGTAGAGAGGCTGCAACGATGAGTCACTGTCAGGCTGGTCACCCCAATCGTTTCTTGAGGATCTTCCTGCTCATCTTGTTCCTTGCCGGGCCGCTCTGCGGCGCCGAGAAAGTGCGGGTGCCTATCGGCGCGAAACCCGTCGAATGCGAGGTCCTCAAGATTTCGAAGGAAGGTGTACTACTTAAGACCGGCGGCATGGAGCTGACCGTGCCGCTGGACAAACTGAATGACAAGGACGTGGCACGCTGTTACAAGGCCAGCCCGCCGGCCGACGACCCCAGCGTGCGCCTGGATTTGGGCGCCTATCTCCTCTCGCGCCTGTTGCTGACGGAAGCCGAGGAGGAGTTGACCGCCGCAAGCAAGGGAGACGCAGCCTGCAAAGAAAAGGCTGCCAAACTCCTGGGCGTGGTCAAGACCCTTAGAGAAGTCGCTGCCGCAAAGAAAGATGGGACCGCTGCGAGCAAGAAGGACGAGAGCGGCGGAGACGAGGCAGACTCGAATGTCTCGACCGGCGACCCTTTTGACGACCCTGGCGAGGGAGACGATCTCGCCAAGGCTTTCAGGAAGAAGAATGTGCCGCCGCTTAGCCCGGCGGATATGAAGGCCTTCCTCGACAAACGGCAGGGGGAACTCAAGAGCGTCCTCAGCGGCGACTGGCGCATGAAAGAGACCAAGCACTTCTACTGTTTTACCGATATGCCCGATGTCAAGCTCGCCATGGTCATCCAATGGAACGAAGCGCTCTACGACCGCCTTTGCGAAGTCCTGCGCCACCGCGAAGGGGACAAGCTGTGGAATAACAAGATGCCCATATATTATTTCTCCACGTTCGCCAAGTTCCAGCGTTTTGCCGTGGAGATTGACCACGAGCCCGGCGGGGCCCGCTCGGGCGGCTATTTCGCCGCCGAAGGCCGGCAGGTGCATATCTGCATCCCTTTCATGTCGGAACGTTTCCATAAGGACGTAGATGTTGAACGCGCCGCGCGCAACACGCTGAACCACGAAGGCACACACGCCTTCCTGCAGCTCACGGGAGAGGATGTCCCGATCAGCCATTCGCTGCATGAGGGCATGGCGCAGTTCATTGAGTTCTGGTACGACCCGGACAAGAACCCTGCACGAAGGCAGCGCGTATTCTATCTGCAGCAGTACCTGATCCGCAAGAGCCTTCCCTCGTGGGAGGATATGAGGAACCGCCCCATGGGGGGGATGGACATGGAAGGGTATGCCTTGGCCTGGAGCAAGTTGGAGTTCCTCTACTGGAACTCCTTGAACCCTGACCACCAGAAACTGCCGCAGATGATCCGCCTTATCAAGGCGGGCAAGACCGAAGAGGAGGCCATGGTCACCACGTACGGAATGCCGGTTGACAAGCTCGAGGCCGCCTATCGCATCTGGTTAAAACCCGCGGTCAAGAAGAGCTTTACCTTCGGGCCGTGATGACTAAGGCATTGGGCATTGGGCTTTAGGCTTTGGGAACAGCGCTGCAGTGGGAAGCCCCAAGCCTGACCTTCTCCTTGGTCATCCGCGGCCAATCCAAAATCCAAAATCTAAAATCCAAAATCCGCTGTTACTTCCCGAAACAGACGATGTTCCCGTTCTGCAGCGAAACGTAAATCCTCGCGCGCGCCACGGCCAGGCCGTCGTACGCCGGCGGGGCTTCCAGGCGGAACTCGGCCAGTTGCTTGCCATCCGCGGCTGAGAGCACGCACAGGAATCCCGAGGGTTTGTCGGCCTGAGAGCCCTTGATGCGGCCCGCGTAAACCACGGCGTTGCCGGCCAGTGCCATTGCTTCCACCTGGGCGCCGCTCGGGAGGGACGGCTTCCAGGAGTAGTCTGCCGGGTTAAGCTTGCCCTCCGTGCTATCGGCTTTCTGGCGCGCCATGACGAACGAAGGAGACACCGTCTGCGCATCATTCCACGCTACGAGATCCACCGTGGTCTGCTCCTTCTTCGGTCCCGGCTTTCCGAGAGTGAAGCCGTTCCCGGAGCGCCGCCCGCGCACCATCGTCCACGTGCCATCCAGCACCCCGCCCTGCGAGTAGTTGTCGGGAAATGTGGCGGGCGGGGAGAGCGTGCCAGTCTTCGGGTCCAGCCTGATATGGTGCCAGGCGATGGCGCCGTCCCGGAGGATGAGCATGTCGTTCTGCCGCTGTGGGCCCGTGCCTATGGCCTTGCCCCAAACCTGATTGCCGGTGGCGGGGTCCAACGCCACGACTGCTATGCCGCCGTCGGACTCCGAGGTGCGCCCGGCATTCACATAGGCAACATTGTCGTGCACGAGCACCGTTCCAACCGCGGGCCACACCGATTCCACTTCGCCGTAGGCCACCAAGCGGCGTTCCCACGGCGCGACGCGCGCGCGCCAGGCGAGCTGGCCGTCTTTGGCCCGTAGAGCGTAGACCCAGCCATCGTGGCAGCCGACGAGGCAAAGCCCTCGATGGATCGTCGGCGGCGTGTCAATGCGGCCACCCAGCGCAGCGGACCAGACCTTCTTTCCAGTCGCGGCATCGAGTGCGACGATTTCCCCGGCGTCAGTGCCCGCGGCGTAGACCTGCCCGGCGGCGCACAGGCATGCGGAGAGGCCCAGGATGGCCCACAGGGCAATGAAAGCCAGACGCGCTCCAGGCATTTTCAGTACTCCCTCCTTTCCACCGTAGAGGATCGGGGAAGGACTTGCGATTCTAGCCTTCCGGGCTGTACGGCCGCAAATCGAAAAGTGACCATTACTGCTTTCCGGCCAAAGTGTTTCCAAACGGTTGCATTGGATCTTCCTTCCTCTGGCTTTGGCAAAGCCAGAGCGTACTTCCTGCAAACCCAGCAAATTGGCCTTTTTCTTTCCGGTTTCTTTCCACTTTCTTTCCGGTTTCTTTCCGGTTTCTTTCCCATTCTTTCCGCCTTCTGTATGCTTTCTTTCACATTTTTTTCGTCTCCTCCCCGTCTTCTAGCGCCGTGTCTGCTTGTTTTTGCGACACCCGGGCTGGCACTGAGTTCCCGAGAAGCAAGGCTCATCATCTCAGCCTGCCTTCGGCACCTAGCTCCTTGAGGCGGGCCACGCAACGTTTGTCATTTAGTTTTCAAAGGATCCCTCCCCAGCCCCTGCCCCGGTGGATAGAGGGAAGGATTTGTGGAGCATCCAACGTAAGTGGCAAGGCCCGAACGCCAGCCCGCGCCGGTAGCCTGACATTGATGCCACTGTTAGTATATACCAGAGTTCTAAGCACAGGTCAAGAAGAAAATTGGAATTTTCTGAAAATTTTCCGGGCCTCGGACCAAGTTGGCCGGGGCAAGTTGCTGGTTGCAGTTGTGTTGGCCTGTCCACACTATTCGAGGGAGGTTGGGGCTAGGCGCACAATCTGGCTCAAGCCAGCGAATGAAACTGACGACACAAGGAATAGGGCAGCATTCAGGCTCTCCGCAAGCAAGGAGGTGGTTATGCCAATAGATTTGGAGACTGCCGCCTGTACGGCAGTGCCCTTGCACCCTGGTGGGTTCAACCCAAACGCCCAATTACCATTCGGTTGCACGACTGGCCATATTAAGCAGGCAATGAAAGAGTGGCTTGGATTCCTTGGCTTCATCAACCAACAACTCCACACTCGTGGGACGCCACGCTTTGAAACGATACTCATGCCTGCCAACTTCAGCAGCATGGTGGGCGAGCTTATGGTAGCCAGCATCCCCAAGTTCTGTAAGACGCTTGTGAAAAACCGCTACCATAACGGCCATCCTGACCTTCTGCCATCCGGTTTGTTCCCTGGTGATGCGGCACAGCACTGTGACAAGGGAATCGAGGTCAAGGGATCGCGTTATCTGAAGGCGTGGCAGGGGCATAACGTCGAGGATTGTTGGCTGATGGTTTTCGTCTTTGACGCCAATGGCCCAAGAGACGCCATAGCGAACGTGCCTCCGCGCCCATTTGAGTTCCTCTTGGTCGTTGGTGCTCAGTTGAGCAAGAGTGATTGGAAATTCGCTGGTCGGTCGGCAACAAGTAGGCGTACCATCACGGCTAGTGTGACCGGCTCTGGCTATCAGAAGATGATGGCAAACTGGATTTATAAAGCGCCAGCAGGCTCTCCGCTGAAAAAGAGGCGTTAATCGAGGCCAACAAGTAGCGGCTCATCCAGCATCACTACGTATCGTGGTACTTCCGCTGAAGAAAGACGTGGAATAGCAGTCCGCGCAATCTCGAAATATGCCGGGTCACGCTCGACACCTATGCAGTGCAGACCGACTGCTTCTGCTGCCGCCACAGTAGAGCCTGACCCCATGAATGGGTCGGCGATAACGCCCTTCCCCAACGGGAGCACTGCATAAACCAATTGGCGCAGCAGAGATTGAGGCTTCAAGCTTGGGTGATTGGCGATGGCGCGCTCGTTCTTGGGGGTGCGCTCGCTGATGATCACGTCACTAAACGGTTTGCCTTCCCGCGTGCGACGCAGCCCGCCAGTCTGGAATTCCCGCAGGCAGTCGCTGACCTTCATTCCTGGAGTAAGGGGTTTCCGCAGAATACCCCAGGGCTCGTAACAACCACGCGGTAGCGATGAGACATCATGAAATTCTTCTTCAGCGTTTTTGGGCCTGTCTCCTCCGCGCAACGTCCGGACGAGCCTCATGAGAGCGCCTCGGTATTCAAGCCCTCCCTCGACAAGAGCGGAAAACACCAATTGCGCAAGGAAAGCGTTGCCTGCGATAATGACATGCCCGCCTGGGCGTAGGCAACGGGTCAGCAGCTTGGACCAGTCGTGGAAGAAAGCATATAGAACAGCACGTTCTTTCTGGTTCAACGCCGTAAATCGCGGAAGCGGAGCGCGCATATGGCCATCAAATGACGGCGGAATCCGCCAAATACCTCCTTGTCCAGTATTCCTCTTCTGAATCTGCTCGTCCTCATATTCCTTTACACCATACGGCGGATCGGTGACCACACCATGAATCGAGTCTTCAGGAATTTTTCGCAGCCACTCAAAGCAATTTGCCCGTACGATTCGAGACTGACCAATACACTCGGAAGGGAAATCCGCAACCAGTTTGTCTAGGAGGTCCTTCATATCTTCTCCATGATGACGCATGAATTTCAGGGGCGTGCACGAAACTCTGCTCCCTTGCGAATGCCTGGCATTCACCAGCCATGCCATGCGCACCATGTCGGTAGCATGACGCGAGACAGGCACGCGTCAAGATAGTTTCTTACACGTCCCCGTTTTTACCGTCCCCGTTTTTCCGGGCAAGAATTGCCTTGCCGAAAGCGTAAGATGATGGTAAAAGAGCAAATGGAGCGGACGGGAGTTGAACCCGCTGTGGCATGGATGTACGGCCCGCCGTGGTCGCCGGCCCCGCCCCATTTGTCTTGGGTGAACTGCCGACCTGCCTTGAGTCTCTGGCAAGAGCAATTTCAAGGCAGGTCGGGTGTTTTTTATGTTATGGCGCGTGCCGTGGGCCGTTCACCTTTGCTGCCACGTTGCGCTCTGGTCGCCTCATTATCACCGCCTTTCTCCGCACATTATCCCTTCTTCTTGTACCTGGCAGCTTTTCCCCCCGCGCCTTTCGTCACCAGCTCAAGGTTCCCATCTTTACGCAATTTGCTCAAAACGGCAGAAATGTAGAACTTCTTAACCGGAGGATCTTCGCCTGCTAGGGCAGCGGCAACTTTTCCCAAATCGAATTCCCCGTCAAGGGAATTTATCGCGGCTCGAATGCGCGCGCCGCCCGTCATACCACTGCGGTGATGACCCTGGCCAGCCAGGATAGCAGATTGCCCATCAGATCGCATCGGGGTACTTTCCCCGCATGGCGTCTTACAACGGGCTATCAGGCGCTCAACGGCTTCTAGGTCGCGCTGCAACTCGGCCATATCCGTCTTGATATGCTGGCGCTCCAGAATTAGGGCTTCTTTTTCCATGACCGGCCACCTCCCTTTGTTTCCTGCCTAGCTTATACCATGGCCCTTGCACGCGCGCAACACAGTTTCGACATAATTCTAGAGAAATTTGCGAGATACTTTTGCAGGTAATGAGCGCATTACGAACACCCGATATTATCGGACAAGCGCATATCATCGGGCAGGCTAGCAACTAAGGAAACTAAGGGACGGACAACTCATTAAACAGCCTTGCCGGTTCCAGGGACACGATTGCCCCTCCGCTTATTTCTCTCCGATGCAATACAGAAATCCTGGCGTGCGATAGTACATCCGTGTTCCCTCAAAAACAGGCGTGGTTACATTCTGGGCTTGCGACTTGCCGTCCTTGGATTCTTCGAGCAGGTTGCTGGCCACCTCCTTGTATTGCTTCCCCGGCTCGATGACGACGGTCGTTCCCTGGTTGTCCATGAGATAGATGTACTTCCCCGCCAGCGTCGGGCTGGCGGAAGCGCCGGCCCAATCCCAATACTGCGTGCGCGGCTTCAGCGGCAGCACCTTGCGATACACCAGGTCGCCGGTGGCGGCGTCGCCCCGGGATAACGCCCCGTCCCATCGCCGCGCCAGCCGACAGGCCGTTCCGGGGACGGCACGAACTGCGGTGAGCCAAGTGGAGCCGGCGCGGCCGCCTGCGCGGAGAAGACGAAGCCAGTCAGACTGGCCAATAGGATCACGGCAGCCAGCGTGGCGGGAAAGTGCCTGTCTGGACTGTTCATGGAATGGCAGGAGCTCACTTGGCGGGGGCCGCCTCCGCCTCCGCGGGCGGCTCGGCCGCTGCCGCTGGTTTCTCGCGGAAGAAGAGCGCGAAGAGCAGCATCACCACGACCGCCATGGCAGCGGGGGAAAGCCAAATCGCCTTCCACGGATCACTCCCCGCCTCCGGCTTTGCCTGCTCCCGGAAGTAGTCCACAATCCGGCCCGCCACCGTGTAACCGATCATCATCCCGACGCCGTAGGTGATGACGCCGATGAAGCCCTGGGCGCTGGCCTGGATCGTCTTGGGCGCGGTGTTGTCCACGTAGATTTGGCCCGTGACGAAGAAGAAGTCGTAGCAGATGCCGTGGAGCAAGATGCCCAGGTAGTACAGGACCACGAGATCCCCGGCATTGCCGAATGCGAACAGCAAGTATCTTATGCACCATGCCACCATTCCGAACAGCAGCATTTTCTTCACGCCCAGGCGCACGAAGAAGAACGGCATCACCAGCATGAAGAAGACTTCCGACATCTGGCCCATCGTCATTTTGCCCGCGGCGTTCGCAATGCCACGCTCATTCAGGAAAAGATTGGCGAAAGCGTAGTAGAACCCCAGGGGGATGCAGGTCAGCAGTGAGCCGATGACGAACACGGCGAAGGAGGGATCCTTCAACAACGCCAAGGCGTCCAGCCCCAGCACATCGCGCACCGTGACCTTGCGGCCGAGCGCCTTTGGCGGCGTGTGCGGCAGCGCAAAGGAGAACAAGCCCATGAGGACCGAGCAGCCGGCGGCGATCTGGAGGGGAACCGCAGTTTGCTCGATTCCCAAAGAGCCAACCAGGATTCCCGCGACGATCCACCCGAGCGTGCCGAAGACGCGGATGGCCGGGAACTGGTTCTGTGGGCTGCTCATCTGGTGGAACGAGATGGCGTTGACAAGAGCCAGCGTCGGCATGTAGCACAGGGCGTAAACGATCATCATCCAGAAGAACGGCTGTGGAGTGGTGATGCCGATAACAAGATACAGCACCACTGCCCCAAGGAGATGGCATACGCCCAGCACAATCTGCGCGGGGAAGAAGCGGTCAGCGATCATGCCCACGAAGAACGGCGCAACTATCGCACCCCAGGGCAAGGTGCTGTAGGCATCGCCAATGGCGGCCCCATCGAAGTGCAGGCCCGTGCCCAAGTAGGTGGCCAAGGTGACGCACCAAGCGCCCCAGACGAAGAACTGGAGGAACATCATTATACTGAGACGAAGTCTGATGTTGGGCGACAAGCCAGCCATGCTGATCTCCTTCAGCCAAGGTTTCATGTTTCAAGTTTCAGGCTAATGCGGGGCGTTGGTTGGTGCAAACGTGAAACGTGAAACTTGAAACTGTCCCTTACTACAGTGCCGCAGAATTAAGTGACCCTTCGCGCACCGTGCCACTAACCCCCGGCTTCAGCCGGGGGAGAAGGCGGAACCAGGAGCCAATACCGTCGTTCACGACGGTTACCGGAAGTGGCCAAGGGCTTAAGCCCAAGCGCCTCGGGTAAGCCCCGTGAACGGGGCTACAGTGGTCCATCGGGCCTGCCACCCCCGGCTGAAGCCGGGGGTTAGTGGGTCAGGGACTTCTGCGGCGCTGTAGTTAGTGCATCGCCAACCCCCCGCTCACGTCCACCGTGGCGCCGGTCATATAGCCGGCCTGTTCGCTGCACAGGAAGACCACGACGCTGCCGATTTCCTCGGTCTTCCCTATGCGGCCCAGCGGCACGCGGCGGGTGAACTTTTCCGGATTGGCGTCAATCAGAGCGGCCAGCATCTCCGTGCGCATCAGCCCGGGCGCTACGCAGTTGACGTTGATTCCGTGCGGGGCCATCTCGCGCGCCAAGGCTATCGTGAACGAGACGACCGCGCCCTTGCTGGCGTCGTAGGCCAGCTTGCCCGACTCCGAACCGCGGAACGCCGCCTGCGAAGAGATGTTGACGATTCTCCCAGGACGCCTGGCCGCCAGCAGCCTGCGGACCAACTCGCGGCTGCAAAGGAACACGCCTCCGGCGTTTACCTGGAAAATCTTGTTCCACTCCTGTGCCGTGATGCTCGTCATCGGCCCGCCGCTGGGCGCTATGGCCGCGTTATTGACGAGGGCATCCACCTGCCCGAGAGTCTTTTCGACCTGGTCGAACATGGCGGCCACGTCGGCTTCGCTGGTCACGTCGGCTTTCACGGCCAGGGCCTGCACGCCGTGAACACGGCGCAGTTCCTCCGCCAGGGCTTC
>Ga0315279_10007241_pt1 | contig 13779 bp, 13 predicted proteins | sample YL17G06_20_MG_FD_203694 | JGI IMG/M metagenome (GOLD analysis project Ga0315279, IMG submission 203694) | Sediment microbial communities from Yellowstone Lake, YNP, Wyoming, USA - YL17G06_20 | ecosystem: Environmental > Aquatic > Freshwater > Lake > Sediment | place: USA: Wyoming | collected... | reverse complement strand
TGTGTAGGGTCAGATACATTAGTTACACCTTGGGATAAGATATGAGGCACTATGTATCTACACACAGCCCAGGGATACGGGTCGCTGATTCCGGGATCCGAGTACATTCGGTCACTGGTCCGCCAGGGGACCATCTCCAAGGATGCCGCCAGGCGGCTCCGGTGGATGGACCATTATGCGGAGCATGGCAACGCCCGGCTGACCTGCCGGTACTTCGGGATAAGCGCCCCGACCTTCTACCGGTGGAAGAACCGGTATGACCCCTATGACCTGACGACGCTGGAGGAAGAGTCGCGGCGGCCGCATAAGGTCCAACAGTCGCGAACGCCGGGGGCGGTCGAGAGCCGGATCTTGGAGCGGAGGGACCGCTATCCCCGTTGGGGGAGGGAGAAGCTTGCGGTTCTGTTGAAACGGGAAGGGATCCAGCTGTCGGGCTCGACGGTGGGACGGGTGATGGCGAGGCTGCGGGAGCGGGGGCTGTTGGTGGAACCGGAGAACGTGAGACAGGCCAAGTTGGCCCGCCGGAGGCGCCGGAAGCCCCGCTACGCCGTCAGGAAGCCCAAGGGCTACAGGGTCGAGGCTCCCGGGGACCTGGTCCAGGTGGACACGCTTCAGGTGCGGCTCGTCGCCAACGAAGTGCGTTTCCAGTTCAGTGCCTGGGACATGGCGGCCAAGTACGGCGCGTTCCGGGCCTACAGACGACAGACCAGCACCGCTGCCGCCGACTTCCTCCATCACCTGAAGACGAAGTTTCCGTTCCCGATCAAGGCCATCCAGATCGATGGCGGCTCGGAGTTCATGGATCAGTTCGAAGAGGCCTGCCGAGGGCTCGAGATCACGCTGTTCGTAAACCCTCCAGGATGTCCGGAGATGAACGGAGGCGTGGAGCGGTCGAACCGGACGAGCCGGGAGGAGTTTTACGAGGTGGAAGATTTGGCCCTTGTCATGGAGGAGCTAAACCGGCAACTCGAAGGATGGGAGTATACCTATAACTACGTCCGACCCCACCAAACGCTGGACTATCTGACGCCTAACGAATATTATCGACGATGGAAGAAAATCCAAAAGTCCCAGGTGTCACTAATGTCCTGAACCCATTCACTGCATTGACAGCCGCGGCCCGGTGTGATATTCATCTCTCGATATAGGCGCAGGGGTGCTTTTGCCGGGTTTGGTTTCTGATGAAATGCCCCAATTGTCATTTTGAGAACCTCCAGGGAACACGATTCTGTGCCAATTGCGGCCTATCCCTCAATCTTGAAGTTGCCGTCGGGGAGGCTGAGGAGAAATCCTCTTGGTCGCACACGAAAAGCGTGAAAATCGATATCCGCGATTTGACCACTGGCAGCAGTTTCGCCGGACGCTACCAGATCATTGAAGAGCTCGGCCAGGGCGGGATGGGAAAAGTCCTGCGGGTACTGGATAGAAAAGTCAACGAAGAAATCGCCATCAAGCTCCTCAAGCCGGAAATCGCTTCCGAAAAAAGGGTCCTCGAGCGGTTCAGCAACGAACTCAAGAACGCCCGCCGGATCTCCCATCGGAATATCTGCCGGATGTATGAGCTTTTAGAGGATTCGGGGGTTCATTACATTACTATGGAATACGTCCGCGGCGAGGATTTGAAAAGTTTCATCCGTCGCTCCCGGCAGATCGCTCCGGGCACGGCCGTCATCATCGCCCGGCAGGTCTGCGAAGGACTCGAAGAGGCGCACCGTCTGGGCATCATCCACCGCGACCTGAAACCTCAGAATATCATGATCGATAAAGAGGGAAACGCGCGGATCATGGATTTCGGCATCGCCAGGTCATTGAAAACGGAAAGCATAACGGGCCAGGGTGTCATCATCGGAACACCCGATTACATGTCGCCGGAACAGGTGGAAGCCAAGGAAGTGGACGCAAGATCGGACATTTACTCCCTGGGAGTCGTGCTCTATGAAATGGTGACCGGCCATCTTCCTTTTGAAGGAAACACTCCTCTCAGTATCGCCGTCAAACACAAGACTGAACCTCCGCCGGACCCCAGAAAAAATAATCCCCAACTGTCGCAAAGCTTCGGCCTTTTGATTCTGAAATGCATGGAGAAAGACCCGGGGAAGAGATTCGCCGACGCCCACGAGCTGCTCGAAGAGCTCAAGAGAATCGAAGCGGAAATTCCAACGGTCGAACGAATCGCGCCAAAAGCCAAATCCCCCACTTCGCGAGAGATCACGGTCAAGCTCAATTTGAAAAAGACATACAGGCTGGTCGGCATCGGGGCCGCGCTGCTTCTCCTGGCACTGGGGACCTGGTATTTTTTGCTCCGCGACAGGTCAACGGTAGCATCAGGTCCGCCTCAAGAGGTTCCTTCGGCGCCACAGGCTTCGGATTCGCAGACGGAAAAACAGAAACCCGAATTATCAGAGGCTCAGCCCCAATCCAAGCTCCAAACCGATGTCGTGCTTATCCCCCCGGTTAAAACGGAAGAAAAATCTCCAATGGCCGAACAAAAGATAGAAAAAAAAGCGGAGACAACGCGGCAAGACTTGGCCGAGGCCGAGAAAAAGCAAAAGGCCCAGCTCAAAACACAGGAAATCGAGGCGCAACTCAAGGCCGCCGCAGGGGCTTTCAAGGCCGGCAAGTTTGAACGGTGCCTCGAAGCGGCGAACAAAGCCCTTTTTCTCGATCCTCAAAATTCCGAGGCCTTGGGATACGCCGGCCGGGCCCAGGAGCAAATCTCCTCTGCCAAGATCCGGACCATGATCGACATTTATATTCAATCTCTTTACGCGGGAAATCTGCTGCCGTTTTATGAGAAGCATTGTTCTCAGGAACTCTATCAGGCGCTCAGAGGCGATGTCGAGTTGATCTCCAGAGCCTACGCCGAGTTCAAATCCGTCGCCTCGGATGTGGCCATCCAATTCAAAGATAAGGACATGGCCGAAGTCAGCTTTTCCAATATCACCACCGGCATCCCCATAGGACAGGAACGAAGTCGGGTCATCTTCGAAGGGTCTTATCTCTGGACAATCGAACGACACGGAGCCGACTGGAAAATCGTCCGGATCCAGGCCATTGTCGCCGACTGAACGACCCGTTCTCTTGATCACGATCATTGCCATAAGTTCGTCGGCAAGTTCCGGTTTGAAAAGCAGGATGTCTTGGGAGCAAAAATCTCCTTGACTTCTCTGAAAAACCGCACTAACGTATGAAACAAGCCTGTTTAATGGAGGGGAAAATGAAAAGAATCATTGGGTTAGGTATTATTTTCATCGGTTTCCTTGCTGTCGGCCTGATCGCCGGACCACAGGTGGTCTTGAAGGTCAAGGTGCAAACAGCCAACGTCCGGGCCAAACCGGACATGCAAAGCAATATTATCCGCAAGCTGGATGTGGGGACCCTGCTGGAAGCCCAAAAGAAAGTCGGAGTTTGGTACGAGGTTACTGTCCAAACCGATGTAGGAATTTCCGTTGTCGGCTACATCCATGAGATGTTTGTCGAAGTGGAAACGGCCGAGGAGGAAAAAGCGAAAGAGACAATGAAGGAAGAAAAGGTCAGAGAACCCGAACCCGTGCCCGAGGTCAGGACGCAGAGAGTGGAACGGGCCGATACGGCCCAGAAGAAGTTCGAGCTCAGCCTCTACGGCGGCTACGCGCTGACGCAGGTCGACGGGCAGTCGAACTACACGGGGACCTGGGGCTATAAACTTCTGAGGACGATAACCCAAACGACGAACATCACCGGCAAGTCTCCCGGAGCGGGGTCGATCGGCGCCTCGTTCGCCTACTTCTTCACCCCCAACTTCGGCGTCCAGCTCAGCGGGGAATTCCTCCTCAAGGGCAACATCCCCATGAAGTCCCACTTCAATTTCGACTATACCTGGTATACCGGCGCCTCCTACAACGAGACCGCCGACTGGAAGGGGACCGGGGGGCTCAATTCCATCCCCCTTAGCCTGGACCTCGTCGGGCGGTTCGGGGGCGGGACGATCGGAGGATCCGTCTCGGCCGGAGCGACCCTGTTCATGAACTCGTTCGAGGCGGACTCTGCCATCGGCTGGGGCGTCACCCAATACTCCTGGTACTGGATCTGGTACCCGTACTACTATTATGAATGGCAGGCCGTCGACGCCGTCCGGATCCCCGCCGTCATCGACAAGACGAGCTGGACCGCCTTCGGCGGTAACTTCGGGGCGAGCCTGACGTTCAAGATGTCCGACAAGATCGGCCTCTTCCTCGACGGCCGTTACTTCCTGTGCCCCGCGAAGGAATTCGACTGGGGCTTTGTCCTGGGCACCTACGACGGGATCTTCTACGATACCATCACGGACGTCGAATTCGGCCAGGATGATGTGGACTACCTCGCCGAGGGCAACAAGGTGAAGCCCTTCAAGGTCAACCCCTCGTTCTTCCGGATCGCGGCCGGCATCAAGTTCTATCTGGGCGACTAGGAAGGGAAGGAGCTCGATAAGGGCTCTTCAAGCCGCAAGCCATACCCGGGGAAGGCCGCCGAAAGGCGCCTTCCCCTCTTTTTATCTCGTTTTCAGGCCCTCGCATCTGGATTATTACCTTGATGAGTTCACGTTTCGCTTCAATCGTCGAACTTCAAGATCGCGCAGCAAGCTATTCTTCCGCCTCGGCCCGCTATTACTTCGCCCCTGAGCAGAAATACGTCTGGGAACTCATCCCCGCCGCCAAATACGAAGGCCAATTCGGAAATCTATCCCGGACGATCGCCAGCGATCAATTGAACCTGCCCGAGCTGCCCCAGATCGTCACCAAGGTTAATTTCTCGCAATTCGGCTTCTTCATCGGGGTGAAAATCCACCTGTAGGGCCCGGTCCGCGCCTACTTGGCCATTCTCTCGACGAACTTGAGGAGGTAGTTCGTCGTCGGCTGGTCGAAGGTGTTCTGGCTGACGTACTTGAACTGGACGACGCCGTGGGGGTCGATGATGAGGATGGTCGGGACAATCTGGTCGACCTTCGAGCCGCTCCATCCCGGCGATACGGTCGATAAGGCCTTGGCGCTTATGGGCCGGCAGGATATTTCATCATTCCGAGAGCTTGCTCTGGATTCATTTTAAGATCACTAAAGCCGGGTCGGTACATCCGTACCCTTACGTTTCCCATTTCCTCCGCTGAGCGTCAACACCTGTTGACGTTTTCTTACTTGATTTTCTCGTTCGAGCCGGGCCTCTTCATGTCTTTCCAGAAAGACGCAGAGGTATCCATGACTTTGGCTCATTTCTTGAGGCCATTCTCCCGCCATGGCGGGATTCTATCGTCCCAGACATCTGGAGCGGACCGTCCTCTACCGGGTGCTCTTCCATCATTTCGAGCGGTTCGTCGCGGAGTACGAGGAGCGTTTCGAGCGGGAGTACGGTTTTTTCCGGTCGATCGTCAAGGAGGTCGTGGAGCGTTATCTCGACTGCGGCAACCCGCAGTGCGGGTTTGCCCGGATCCGGTGTCCCGACTGTGGGGAGGAGCGGCTTCTTATGTTCTCCTGCCGCACCAGGGGATTCTGCCTATCGCTTTCATCACGGAGTATGCTGTTGTGGACCGGATTATCGATTACCTGAAGCTGACGTTTGCGGCGGCGACTTCGGCCTGGTCCGTAACTGGGTCCAGGCGATCAGCCGGCACGACGAGAGTCTGCTCACCACGACGCTGGAAGCCTCCATGGAGAGCCACCTCGGCGGCTCCCGCCCCGACCGTGGACGTCGGTGGCCATCCGCTTCGGGTCTTCGCCGACACGCCCGGGTTCATCCTGAACGCGGGGTGCGCCATTCCGGCCGAAACGCCTCCGGCCAACCTCAGGGCCATGATCGCCGCAGCCCGCGGTTTCGAACCTCGCGCACAGCATCCCGCGGATCCGGGTTCGTCGAGATGCCGAACAACGACGGGGCCGACAAGGCCATCGCCGGCCTGAACAGCAAGGACCCCAAGGGCTGTCCGCCCTTATTTTTGTTTTACGGGCGCGGCTTTTTGTGGTAATATAGCCAGCGGAAATCCCCCATAAAGGGGGCGCGGGTCGGATAAAGGTAAAGAGGGCAGGGGCCCTGACAGCCGACATACTCCTCTCCTTTATTGCGATCGATTTTTTAGCACGGGCCGTCTCGGGTGCCCCCGGACGGACCCTTCGTCAAAGGAGACGAGTATGAACATTTACGTAGGCAACCTTTCTTTCACCGTGACCGAGGACGACCTCCGGGGGGCCTTCCAGGCCTTCGGGACGGTCGACAAAGCGGCCATCATCACGGACAAGATGAGCGGCCAGCCTCGCGGCTTCGGCTTCGTCGAGATGCCGAACAAGGATGAGGCGGTCAAGGCCATCAGCGGGCTCAACGGCAAGGACCTCAAGGGCCGGAACCTTAAGGTCAACGAAGCCCAGCCCCGTCCGGCCGGCGGCGGCGGCAGGGGCGGATTCGGCGGCGGACGCAGCCGGTTCTGATCGCTGATCTAACCTTGCCGTCTGACTCTATTCGCAAGTAAGGGCGGATGGACTAAGTTCAGGCTTTCTGATTACCAGAACCGGATCTCGGCCAAGCCGTCTCCCATGTCCGGAACGATGCGCAGTTGAACCCTGTCGCGGACCGTAACCCCGTCCAGTTTAAACTTAAACTCCAGGTTGTTGAACGATACTTTCCGGCATTGGTCCACGACGCGCTCCGCCTTTCAGATGCCATTTAATCCTGGCATAGGGTGCCCACTTATGCATGGACGAGTCGTGCTGGATGAGCCCCCCCACATAGTTGGTCAGGACCTCCCGGTCATCGTATCTCTTGAGCAGAGCTCGAACCTGTTGGTCGCTGAACGACTTGTGCAAACGTTAAACCACAGTCGAACCTCCTAGTCCACTTTCAATCTTTGAATGACACGCTCCGGAACCACTATTGAAATACGTATCCTTTTATGCTATTTTGTGGGGCTATTCTAGGATTGAGTTCCAAGGAGGCCATCCATGAGCAAGAATGGAAAATATTTATTCACTTCCGAATCCGTGACCGAAGGTCACCCAGACAAGATCTGCGACCAGATCTCGGATTCCGTTCTGGACGATCTTCTTCGCCAGGACCCCAAGAGCCGCGTCGCCTGCGAAACGCTGACCACGACCGGGCTCGTTTTTATCGCCGGCGAGATCACGACTCTGGGCTACTGCGATTTCCAGAAGCTTGTGAGGAACACAGTCCGCGACATCGGCTATACGAAAGCGGAATACGGTTTTGACTATAAAACCTGCTGCGTCATCTCCTCGATCCACGAGCAGTCCCCGGACATCGCCCAGGGCGTGGATGAGACCGAAGGACACGAGCAGGGAGCGGGAGACCAGGGCCTGATGTTCGGGTATGCCTGCCGGGAGACGCCGGAGCTCATGCCCATGCCGATCATGCTGGCCCACAAGATCGTCCGCCGCCTGAGTGAAGTCCGAAAGGACAAGACCCTGCCCTACCTCCGGCCGGACGGCAAGTCCCAAGTCACCATCCAATACGAGAGCGGAATCCCCAAGCGCGTCGAGGCCGTGGTCGTCGCAGCCCAGCACAATGAAAAGGTCAAGATGGAGGATCTTCGAGAAGACATCAGGCGCGAGGTCATCAAGAAGGTCATTCCCGCCCACCTCATCGATAAGGACACATGGAAGAAGGTCTTCATCAACGGCACGGGCCGGTTCGAGATCGGCGGCCCGCTCGGCGACACGGGGATCACCGGCCGAAAGATCATCGTGGATACTTACGGCGGCGTGGGAAGCCACGGCGGCGGCTCTTTCTCGGGGAAGGACCCCTCCAAGGTCGACCGCTCCGGCTCCTATATGGCTCGCTATGTCGCCAAGAACCTCGTGGCCGCGGGCCTCGCCGATAGGCTCGAAGTCCAGCTGGCCTATGCCATCGGCATCCCGGAGCCCGTTTCCGTCATGGTGGATTCGTTCGGAACGGCCAAAGTCCCCGAAGACAAGATCAAGGAGCTCATCCGGGCCCACTTCAAGCTGACGCCCAAGGGCATGATCAGCTACCTCAACCTGCTGCGGCCCATTTATAGGAAGATCGCCGCCTACGGCCACTTCGGCCGGACCGAGGAAGAGTTCACCTGGGAATGGACCGATAAGGCCTCGGCGCTCAAGAAGGACGCCGGCCTGTAATCGTCCGGTCCCGGAACGGGACCGGACGCGCGATCCGGCCCCCGGGCCCACGTCCCGGGGGGACTTCAAGGATGAAGGGGAAGAAATATGGATTTTGACGTCAAAGACCCGGGACTTTCACGGCAGGGCAAGCTCAAGATGGAGTGGGCGGCGCGGTCGATGCCGGTCCTCGAAAGGATCAAGCTCCGCTTCGCTAAGGAGAAGCCCCTCAAGGGATTGAGGATCTCGGCCTGCCTCCACGTGACGAGCGAGACCGGAAACCTGATGCAGGCCCTGAAGATCGGGGGGGCCGATGTCCGGCTCACGGCATCCAATCCTCTCAGCACGCAAGACGAGGTGGCCGCCGCCCTCGTAAAGTTCGACCGGATCTCTGTCTTCGCCATCAAGGGGGAGGACAATAAGACCTACTACCGCCACCTCAATCAATCCCTCGTTCACGCCCCGCAGATCACCATGGATGACGGCGCCGACCTGGTGTCGATGATCCACTCCAGCCGCCGGGACCTCCTGCCGGGCATCCTTGGGGGGACCGAAGAAACCACGACGGGGGTCATCCGCCTTCGGAGCATGGCCAGGGAAAAGGTCTTGGGCTATCCCATCATCGCCGTGAACGATGCCAACACAAAGCACCTCTTCGACAACAGATACGGAACGGGCCAAAGCACGCTGGACGGCATTCTGCGGGCGACAAACGTCCTCCTGGCCGGGCTGAACTTCGTTGTGGTCGGCTACGGCTGGTGCGGCAAGGGACTGGCCATGCGTGCCAAGGGCGCAGGGTCCCATGTGATCGTCTGCGAGGTGGACCCCGTCAAGGCCCTGGAAGCTGAGATGGACGGCTTTTCGGTCATGTCTATGGCCGAGGCCGCCCGGATCGGGGACGTTTTCGTGACCGTGACCGGGAACAAGGGAGTCATCCGACGGGAGCACTTCCTTAAGATGAAGGATGGGGCCATCGTCGCCAACTCCGGCCACTTCAACGTCGAGATCGACATCCCGGCCCTCGAAAAACTGGCCCACGGCAAAAGGCAGATCCGGCCGTTCATCGACGAATATACGCTCACGGGAGGCAGGAAGATCAATCTCCTGGGAGAGGGACGGCTTATCAACCTGGCCGCCGCTGAAGGCCATCCGGCTATGGTCATGGACATGAGCTTCGCCAACCAGGCCCTCAGCGCCCGGTATCTCATCAGGCATGGAAGATCGCTGGAGAAGAAAGTCTATCCCGTACCCGGGGCCATCGACCGGGAGATCGCAGTCATGAAACTCGCCTCAATGGGAGTTTCCATCGATAAGCTGACACCCGCCCAGAAGAAATACCTCGAGGACTGGAAGGAAGGGACCTGACCTTCCTGCTTCCCCCTGATGATGTCCAAATATTCCTTGATCTTGTCCTTAGTTTCCTGGTCCTTGATGAGCGGTGAGATCCTTTCCAGGAGCTCCCGGGCCTTTTCGAACTCGTTGTTTTTGAAATAGGCTGCGCCGAGATTGAAACCGAAGTTGGTCTCGTTCGGGACCTGCCTGACCGCTTCCTCGTAGGAGTCTATGGCGCCACCGATGTCGCCCTTCCGTTCCAGGATCCGACCCTTCAGGTCGTGGGCCATCGCCAGCCGCTTCTTGATCTGTATGGCCCTCTGGACGTTTTCGTAGGCTTCGTCGATCCTGTCCATCAAGAAACAGAGGTTGGCCAAGTTGTAGTAGGGGAGTTCCCGTGAAGCATAATTTTCATCTTCGAGGGCCTTCTTGAACTCCTGCTCGGCCTTGTCGACGAACCCCAATTCCTGGTAGATCGTCCCCAAGTTGTTGCGGGCTTCCGTGAACTGAGGGTTGACCTCGAGACTTTTTAGGAAGGCCGCCGTTGCCTCCTGAAAGTTCCCCTTCATCGATTGGGCCAAGCCGAGGGCGTTCCAAGCCAGAAAGTACCGGGGGTTCAGAGAGAGGCTTTTGTTGAGATACCTGATGGCCTCGTCCACGCTATTGCTGTTGAGGTAATAAAGCCCCAGGTTGTACTGATACTGGGGATTCTTTTCCTGGGACCGGGCCAGCTTGGCCTGGCTTGACGCGCAGAACGTCAGGCCGAGGCAGGCGAAAACGATGAGCGCGGATTTCACCTTCATGCGTCTCTCCTTTCTAAGGCTCCTCCTCGTCCGGGTCTACTCGTTCTTGAGCGCCCTTGACATGAGGTCTTCAATAGCCTTTCGGGGCGATTTGTTCTTATAGAGGACCTGATAGACCTGTTCCGAGATGGGCATCTCAATGTTCTCCCGGCGGGCGAGATGATGGGCGGAAAGTGTCGTTCGGACGCCTTCGGCCACCATCTTCATCCCCGACAAGATCGCTCTCAAGGACCTTCCCTTGCCCAGCTCGCTTCCAACGTAATGGTTCCGGCTCAGCTCCCCGGTGCAGGTCAGGATCAGGTCCCCCATCCCCGCGAGCCCGGAGAATGTTTCCCTTCGGGCGCCGAGGTGCGTCCCGAGACGGTTCATTTCCACGAGCCCCCGGGTGATCAGGGCGGCCTTGGAGTTCATGCCGCATTCCAGGGCGTCGGAGATGCCCGCGGCGATGGCGACGACGTTCTTCAACGCCCCGCCGAGCTCCACGCCGATGACGTCGGATGAAGAATAGGCCCTGAGCGTCAGGCTCGAGACGAGGTGCTGGACCTTTCGCGCGCATTCGGGGTCCTTGGAGGCCACGACCACAGCCGTCGGGTTTCCCTGGGCGACCTCCTTGGCGAAGCTCGGGCCGGAGAGGACCGCCAGGCGGGGCTTGCGAAAGGGGTGGAACATCTCTCCCATGACCTGACTCATCCTCATGAGCGATTTCTGTTCCAGGCCCTTGGTCAGGCTGACGACGATCTGGTCCGCCGCAAGGTAGGGAGCGATCTCGGCGTAAAGGCCCCTGCAGAACTGGGAAGGAACGGCGACGAAGAGGAATTCCGTCGAGACGACGGCCTCCGGAAGGTCGTGATAGAAAGACACCGAGGCGGGGAAGACGTGCCCCGGAAGGAAGGCCTTGTTCTCCCGCGTTTTGAGGAGCATCTCAAGAATGTTCGCCTCGCGCACCCAGAGTTTTGTTCTGACCTTCAGCCTTCCCAGATGGAGGGCGAACGCCGAGCCCCAGCTGCCGCCGCCGATGATGCACGCTTTCATGAAACCCTCTCCCCGAACTTCCTTTCCCGGCCTTTGAGGAGGCGCCCGATGTTGGCGGAATGCTTGACGATGATCAGGGCAGCGATGGCGATCCCCCAAATCACGGCTTCGATCCTTCCCCGAAAAAGGAAGGTGAACGCCGGGAAGGTCAAAACCGCTAAGATCGAGCCCAGCGATACATAGCGACTGAGGACGACAACGAAGATGAACACGCCCGCGCTCAAGAGGAAGGGGCGGAACGCGACTGCGGCGAAAGCTCCGATCGTGGCCGCGACCCCCTTCCCGCCGCGAAAGCGGATGTAAACCGGAAAGCAGTGGCCTAGGACGGCCAGAAAGGACGCGATCAGCGCGAGCTGAAGGTCCCGGAATAATTTTACGGCCAGGAATGCCGGAAGAAAGCCCTTGAGGACATCGAACATGGCCACGGGGACGGCATACTTCCAACCTTTGAGGCGCATGACATTGGTCGCTCCCGTGTTCCGGCTCCCGAACTCCCGAATGTCCTTTTTCTCACTCAGCTTGAAAAGGAGATAGCCGGTGGGGATGGCCCCGACAAGGTAGGCGAGGACGGCAAAGAGGACTTTCACCTGAACTCGACCTCGGCGAGGACGGAATGATCGGCGCCGTCCGGTTTCAGGACGCTCTCGAAGAACCTGATCCGGTTCACCATCATTCCCCCGAAATCCGTTTCCCGGTATCTCTCAAGCTCGTCGAGGAGGGGCTCGAGGCCGTCGGGGAACTTCACGCGCCCCAAGGTCATGTGGGGGTGGAACGGTCTGTCCTCGCGCGGGAACCCGATCCTCTCGAAGCCCGTTTCCATCTCCTCATCGAGGGCCATGAGTTCGGACGTCTCAGTGATCCCCGCCCAGATCACCCTTGTGCCCCTCTTCCTGCCCGGCGGGAACGTGCCCGTCCCCTTCAGCTGAAGAGGAAAGGCGGAGTGTTTCTCCGCGATGGTCTTCAGGAGGCCGATGACGTCCCCGGCTTTCTCCGGGGTGATGTCGCCCAGGAACTTGAGCGTCAGGTGCATTTCCGAGGAGTTGACCCACTTGACGCCCTTAGCGCCTTTTTTAATGTTGCGGATCAGGGCCTCCATAGTGATCTTGAGATCCGGGGCCAGGTCTATGGCGACGAATGTCCTCATATTTCCTCCTTCAGAAGCCGCCTCCTCAACATGTCCAGGGCCTTCTGGGTAGACTGGAACTTGACGAGCTCCCTCCTTCCGAAAAAGACGTTCTTTTCGACGGCGGCGACGTTCCGCCAGGCCAGTCCTGTGAACACAAGGCCGACCGGCTTGGCTGCCGTCCCGCCGTCGGGGCCGGCGATCCCTGTGATAGACAGGCCGTAATCGGAACCCGACCTCCGCATGACGCCCAAGGCCATGGCTTCGGCCACCGGACCGCTCACAGCCCCGTGCTCCCTGATCAATGACATGGAGACACCGAGAAGCCTGTTTTTGGACTTGTTGCCGTAGGAGACGACACCCTCAAAGAAATAGCTCGAGCTTCCGGGAACATTGGTCAAACGGTGGCTCAAGAGGCCCCCCGTGCAGGATTCGGCGCAGGCGAGCGTCCTTCCCCGGGACCGCAGGAGCGCCCCCACGGCCTCCTCCATCGTCTCACCGGTCCTGGAATAGACGTTCTCGCCGAGCTTCTTCAGGAGAATTTTTTCTAAGGTTCCGAGGACCGCTTCGGAGCTTGTGGGATCGCCAGCGCCCGAGACGGTCAGGCGGATCTGCAGCTCGCCGGGGTAGGCGAGGGTCGTGATATTGGCCTCCGGCGGGAGCTTTGCGTAAACCGCCCGGATCCTGTTTTCCATCAGGGATTCCGATATCCCCGTGATCTTGAGGACCCGCCGGAGCGTGAACCCCGACCTGATGGCCCGGAGCCTCGGCCAAACGTCCTTCTCAAACATGGGCTTGAGCTCGTGAGGAGGTCCCGGCAGGAGGATGAGCCGTCTGGAACCGGAGGCGATCCAAAGGCCGGGGGCCGTCCCGTTGGGGTTCGTTAGGACCTCGGCGCCCTCGATAACGTAGCCCTGTTTCCTGTTGGACGAGGGCATCGGCACGCCCCGCCTTCGGAAGCGCTCACGGATACTTCTGTTCACGGTCTCGTCGAAAACCAGTCCCCGTCCCAAGGCCTCGGCGGCGGCTTCCCTGGTTCGGTCGTCCTCTGTAGGGCCAAGGCCCCCCATGGCTATGATGAGCCGCGAGCGTTTCATGGCCGTCCGAAAGCAGCCCACGATGTCCTCATGATGGTCCGTCACGATCGTCTTGAAGGCGACGCCGATGCCCAGGTCGTTGAGGCGCTCGATGAGGAAGAGGGAATTCGTGTCCTGGAAATAGGGCGTCAGGAGTTCCGTCCCGATCGCCAGGATCTCGGTTTTAAGGTCCGCTGTTCTCTTCATAGAAAAAGGAGAATGAGCCGGAGGAACACCGCCGCGGCGAGTCCCGCGCCGACGTCATCGGCCATGATCCCCCACCCGTGGGGAAGCGCTTCCAACTTCTTGATGGGATAGGG
>Ga0315279_10007240_pt1 | contig 13780 bp, 13 predicted proteins | sample YL17G06_20_MG_FD_203694 | JGI IMG/M metagenome (GOLD analysis project Ga0315279, IMG submission 203694) | Sediment microbial communities from Yellowstone Lake, YNP, Wyoming, USA - YL17G06_20 | ecosystem: Environmental > Aquatic > Freshwater > Lake > Sediment | place: USA: Wyoming | collected... | reverse complement strand
TACTTCTGAGCCTCGTATAGTTCGTTTCCTCCCTGTACGTCAGATATGCTAACCGTCCGAATCGGGCAATTGACGGTAGGGGACTTTCACCCCTTTAGACTCACAGCCTTGTCGGCTGCTCCCATAGAGCACAGCGCATGGCGCATAGTGTGATTTAGAAGTACCGCCAGGCGTCAGGCGTGAGGGGTAAGTGGCCGAAATAAAATTATATTTTCGAGGGAATCAGTGTAAATCGCTTTTTTTGTTTGAACCGGTAAATAGAAAAATCCTTATGGTCAAGAGTGATTCTTTTTGAACCTTCTTCTCAAAATCTCCTCACTCCTGAAAGAAAGATCACCTCTACCGCTTCCTCCCCTATGCAACAGATCTTTAATGAGTTCATAAGGTCGCTTCCGTTTTTCTGTGAGAATACGGGCGCAGTAATCTGAAAGAGATTGTTTGATCACCTCGGCTTTGCTGGTCTTAAGTGTCGAAGCAGTCTGTTCAAGTAAAGATTCGGTCTTTTTATCGAGACGCACACTGAGCGGCATCCTCCATCACCCCTTTTCATTATTTGTGATACATATTCTATTATGATAAACGGCGCCTTTCAATCAATACTTAGAACTCATGCAGCATCAACCCTGCGTTCCTCCTTGCTTCAGCTCTTTCCTGCTGCGGTTCTCAATTCCGGCCAGATGGCGATGAGGCTACCTGCCAGGATCAGGCCACCGCCGATAAAATGCTGCGCCCCGAGGGACTCTCCGAGCAGAATCACCCCCAATATCGATCCGTAAACAGGGAGCATATTATAGAATACCATCGCTCGGTTCGGCCCGACCCGGCGTACCCCTTCGTTCCATGACAGGAAGGCAACCCCCGAAGAATGGTGATTGGGGTCGAATCTTTATCCTTGACTATAGCCAAAAAATAGTTTTATCTCTCCTCCCATCTCTCTTTGATGCACAGAATATACCACGGATAGAGTTATGTCAACATCAAAAGACCGTAAAGCGTTAAGCGTTAGGAGTAAGGGAAACTCAAAGACCGCAGAGGGCAAGGGCCATAGCACATTTTAAGGCCTGATACTTTTTCGTGGCGGCAAAAGGTCGTCCGTTGGACATCAAGACTGAACAATATCAAAAGCCTTCTTGCTTAGTGTCAAGGGTTGCCTCTACGCCTTGCTAATCTGAAGCACGGGCTTGATGGTGTCGCCATTCTTAGCATCGGCAATCGCCCGGTTGATGGCCCTGAAGTCATAGAATTTGACGAGGCGGTCAAAGGGAAACTCTCCTGCCTGGTACAGCTCGATCAGTTCAGGTATAAAATGTTGCGGGACGGCGTCACCTTGAATGATGCCGAGGGTTTTCCGTCCCTCTGGCAGTGAATCCGTGCCTCTTTCTCCGGTGAGGAGCGCCACAACACCATGCGGATTCAAAACGGCAATGGCGAGTTGGTGCATCTTTGGGTTACCAGTGGTTTCCACCACGTAATCCACACCTCTACTGGTGATATCGGTGATGTGGGCAGTGACGTCTTGACGCCGATTGTCAATCACGCGGGTGGCACCTAATTTCAGGGCAAGTTTGAGGCGCTTGGGTTTTATGTCGACACCGATGATCGGGTCGGCGCCGACGATGCGGGCTGCCATGACGGCTGCCAAGCCGACCGCTCCGGTACCGAAGACAGCGATGCTTGCCCTGTGTGAAACCTTAAGCGAGTTTATCACGGTGCCGGCTCCGGTCTGCAGGCCGCAGCCCAAGGGAGCTAAAAGCTCAAGAGGAAGGTCTTTGGAAACCTTGACGAAGTTGCGTTCCGTTGCCAAAGAGTGGGTGGCGAACGAAGACTGACCGAAGAAGTGCCCACGTACGCCGCTGCGCTGCAACGCATTGCTGCCATCTAGCCGCTGAAAGCCGAAGTTCGCCTCATAGAACCGCTTGCAATGCGCAGGGCGTCCACTTCGGCATTGACGGCAGTGGCCACAAGACTGATAAGACAGCACGACATGATCGCCAGCTTTGACACTCTTCACATTCTTGCCTATCCGTTCTATCACGCCCGCCCCCTCATGACCCAGCACCACTGCACCGTCAGCCTCGTCCCAGTCGTCGCAGAAGTCTATATCGGTACGGCAGATGCCCGAGGCGACCAGGCGAACCAAGACTTCATCGTCCCGTGGACCTTCCATCTCTATGGACTCGATCTTCAAAGGGCCGCCTTTCTTGCGCAGAACGGCCGCCTGAATCTTGTACACCTTCCCGTCAAAATGATGATCCATTGTTCAGCTCCTCTGTCCCCGTCGTTTGCGGTAAGAAGGCCTGTTGCATGGGTAGAACGCAACCGCTTTGTTCCAGCATAAAAGTGCAGGTCAGACTAAATTTTACGCCTTTAATCAAACAGATTTCAACCAGTTTTGGTCGCCTAACATGTTCGTCATCCGTCTCCAACCTTAAGAAACCAAAGGGCATGGCGAATGTCAAAATAACTTGATCATTTGTTTAAAATATGTACAATAAATGTATGAAATTTGAGTGTCAAAGGTAATGCATGCAAGGAAAAGGGAGGTAAATCTTTATGAAAAGGAAAAAACTAGCGATAAATAGTGCTGAATTTGATCGTCGTTTTGATTCTGGAGAGGATATCCACGATCTCATCGATATGTCAAAAGCCACTGTGATTCGTCAAGGGAAAAAAGTTCGCATTACCCTTGATGTTGCAGAATCATTGGTCAAAGACATTGATGAAATACGAAAAAGAATAGGGGTTGACCGTGGTGCTTTGATAAAAGTTTGGCTTCACGAAAAGGTAAAACAGGAAAAGGTCGTGCCGAGCACAAAGGAATCAGGCAGTTAGAAGGCAGTAAAGTTAAAATCAGAACCGAATAGCGCAACGGGCATGGGGCTAGGGATCATTAGGCGTCAGGCATAGGGAGTGAGTCATTATAGAAAAATCCCTCCCCACCTCCCTTTACCAAAGGGAGGAGTCCCGCCCCAGGCGGGATTGACAAAGTCGGATCATGAGGACGAGAATACAAGGCCGCATCTTCGCATGTCATTTTTTACCCCGTTAGAAAGCCCCAGCATTTATGCTGGGGATGGTAGAAACAGAAAGCATCAGCTCCTTATTGAGGGCGGGGTCAAGGTCCCTCCCCCTCTAACGGGGTTTACTGAAACAGAAGAATATTCCAATCTTATGGGTGGGGTGTAATAGCGACAATCGCAATCTGTTTTCGATCAGGGCCGTAATACCAAAATATTCGATAAGCAGCAGGCGTTTTTTGTTGGACATAGGCTTCGAATACCTTTTCTCCTTTTGGCCCCTTGAGAGAAGTAAATTCGTGGGTATTTAAAGAAGGATGCCTTAGGTTGGTTTCCATAAATCCGAGTGTTTTTCTTACGGCCTTCAAAATATCCCTTTTGCTCGGATCATTTTCGATCTCACGAAGGTCTAAATCGGCTTGTGGGGTGAAAATCAATTCAAACATATGATTTTATTTGGCGTATTTTGCAAATGACCCTCGTTTGATTGTCCCCTTCTGTGATAAGCCTTTCTTAACTTTTTCTAAAGCAGCCTTATTTTCATAAAGCCAGACCTCTCGGGCTGGAATTTCCACCATGGGCTCCAAAATAATCCTGTCATCCTCTTTGTAGGCCTTTACCGAACTGATCTTCCCTGTTGGAAGAAGCTTTGTTAAGGAAATCCTCTTTCTTGAATCTACGGTTAGTTTTATCGTTTCCATCTCTCCTCCTTCCCAATTTACAATCAATCATAATTAAAAGTGGGAAGCTTGTCAAGTGGGAATACCCACAAAATGACTATTTTATATAGGATACGGGGTCAGAGCGGCATTATTGTTCTTACTATGAACTGTAACCTTTCTGGTCCTTTTCCCGTCGTTTCTGCTCGCTTCACCTCTTTCCTGCTGCGGTTCTCAATTCCGGCCAGACGGCAATAAGGCTACCCGAAAGGATCAGGCCACCGCCGATAAAATGCTGCGCCCCGAGGGACTCCCCGAGCAGAATCACCCCCAATATCGATCCGTAAACGGGGAGCATATTATAGAATACCATCGCCCGGTTCGGCCCGACCCGGCGCACCCCTTCGTTCCATGACAGGAAGGCAGCCCCCGAAGGGAAAATACCGATGTAGACGACTGCCAGCAGGAGGTGCCAGTTCCAGTTGGTTGGTCCAGGCTGCCACCCCGCGGCTGCTGCCCCGAGGAAAAGCGGGAGGGCTATCCACGTGGAGATGGCGGTTACCGAAAAAACAGACCGCGATCGCGTCGCCCAACGGCTGATCACCGAGTAAAGCCCCCACAGCATAACAGCAACAAGGATGTATAAACCACCGACGTTCACATGCCACTGCTGGAGCCTCTCGAATGAACCCCCAGTGACGATCACCGTCACGCCGAAAAACGATATGACCCCACCAAGAACATGGCGAGGGAATAATCGCTCCTTTAGCAGGATCGCGGCCAGGACCGCCGTCATGAGCGGACCCGTGGCGTTGATCAGCACGGCATCTGTTGCCGTCGTGAGTTGAAGACCCCGATACAGAAGGACGGGAAATCCCAGTACCCCTGTCAGTGCCATGGCTGTCAGTAAAACCCAATGCCGGGGGAGCAGTCGTTCCTTGACGGCAGACCGGCCCAGGATCACCGCATAGAATAGGGAGGCCACCACAAAGCGGGAGGCCGCCAGCATCAGAGGTCCGATCTCCTCCCGCAGGGTCCTTCCCAGTACAAAATTACTGGCCCACATCAGGCAAGACAGATTGACAAAGACATAGGCCCACCGTGGATCTTCTTTCCAATTCATAGTCGCTTTCCAGGAGGCCGAGATCTGAGGCTTAACGGGATGACTTCTTTAATACGAAGGTCACAGGAACCGATACACCCTATTCATCCGTACTCCTTTGCCACTGAGCTACTCATAAATCTCCAGAAGAAGCTCCAGGATCTTCTGTTCGCTTATAGATGTGGGATCGGTGGCCATATTTATTGCATCCCTGGAGGCATAAAAGGCAATCTTCCTTAAGTCCTCCTTTGGAATGCCGAGAGGTTTTAGGCTAATGGGAATATCAAGCTTTCTATAAAACTCAAGCAGGCCTTCCTCCAGGTCATTTGAGCGATTGAGTAGTTGCGCCATATCGATAAACTGCTCTTTACAAGTTTCGTTATTGGCCTTAACAAAACAGAGAAGTCCATAGATGGCTGCCCGGCCATGCGGAATATGGTAATGAGCGCCAAGAACATGTGTAATGGCATGTCCAAGACCTAATCCCTTTAGGAAGGCAATGCCTCCGCAGATTGCAGCCATACACATATCGGTACGTGCGGCGATATCATTCCCGTTCTTATAGGCCCGAATGAGGCTTCGTCCAATCAACTTTACTCCGTAGACTGCCATTGCCTCAAAATAGGGGTGATAAGGGATTGCCAACGAAACGTACCCCTCGATGCAGTGAGCCATGGCATCAATTCCAGATTCCACTGTGAGGCTGGCCGGCATCGTCTTACAGTAGAGGGGATCAATAACAGCCAATCTGGGAATTAAATGATTACTCATTAACATAAATTTTAGGTCTCTCTCCTTATCGGTTATCACAGCATAAGGATTAACCTCGCTTCCTGTCCCTGAGGTTGTGGGTATGCAGATGATCGGCGGGAGAAGAGGTTTAATTTTTGCAGTTCCACCCACAATGCTCTCATATTCTCTCATCTCACCGGCGTGTGTCACCCTAAGCCCGACGGCTTTTGCAGTATCCATCGAACTCCCGCCGCCGAGGCCCAATATTCCATCACAATCATTATCTGTATAGAGCTTACCAGCCCTCTCGATGAGTTCGATGGGGGGATCAGGCTCTACATCTGAGAAGATAACGGTCGATATTCCACTGGACTCCAGAATCTTACGAACCTCATCAGCCCTTCCCATTGAGAACATCATAGGGTCGGTAACCACCAATACTTTCTTTACTTTTAGTCGCTGGACCCGCTCGCCCATATTCTCTAAGACTCCGGCACCAAACATCATATCCGGCAGAGGCGGTATGCGGATCTCCCAGACCTTTTCCTTTTCCTGAAACGAATCCAGTCCCTTCCATACGTTTTCTATCTCGGCATCATCAACATCAAAAACCTGATCTGTTGGAGTAATCCTCTCTTCTCGGAAAAAGGTCGCAGTTTTTGAATCCACTTTATTGAACTCTGCCTTTTCATTGAAAGCGAGTTGGTCTCGAAGGGTCTGCTTACCAATCTCCATGATATCTTTAGGAGTCAACCGGAGCCCATATCTGGCATTTATGAGATCTGCAAAAAATTGATAAATGGATGCACGGCCGCCCGGGACAGAATTCAAACAGTAGCCGAATGCATCACATGTGGCTGCCTGAATCTGGGATTTAAGCGAATTTTCAGCCTGTTTATCCCTGTTCCTTGGTATCCGGTATGTCAACCCTGCCGTATGATCCGCTCCCATGGGACTCGTGAAATAGGTAACGCCGGTTCCCTTTACCGACCTGGGATCATGAGCCGGTATGGCCTGCCCTTTATAAGCAGGGATGCGGCTTACGTTTAAGTAGTGTGCGGTGGCTACCACACCGTTACCCAAAGCAAGACCAAGGGGCGTTTCTTTTTCGATTTCCTCCAAAAGTCGTGCAGCAGATTTCCAATCCCCAAACGACATTTTTCCGGCATCGGCAGCGAGACCAAGGCTGCTTCCTGTCTCTATGGCATCGACACCAAGGTCGTCACACATAAATTTGAGACGGGCAATGGCATCCGGATCGGTAATGCCCAGGTTGGTTCCAAGCATGGCGATCGTTTCATATTCATAGGCAGAGCAGAGCCGTTTCCCATCTTTATCCGGATAGATGATTGAACACTTCACAACGCAGCCTGGCATGCAGCCGTGCATCTTGCCGCCCCGTTCAAAGAGAATTTTCTGTATGCTATTACCGCTTACCGCGATGAAGTTCGCGGGTCTTCCCGAGCGATAATTATTCGACGGGAGAGTTCCCTGGCTGGCGGAATTGGAAATGGCAAATGGAGTGCCGAAACGAGAATAAAGACTGCAGCTGATATCATGTCTGAGGGTATCCACCCATGACTCTACGATCCTGCGAAATTCCTCCGGATGAACAAGATTCACCTGCCCAACTTGAGAAGGATCAATAATAATCGCCTTGAGTCCCTCCGATCCCATCACGGCACCGAGTCCACCCCTTGCGGCGTTTCGAGATGGATCGCCAAAGATATCCGTAAAGGAAACTGACGCCCCTCTGTATCTCCGTTCCCCTGCAATTCCAGTGGATACAACAGATATTTTTTCACCATATTGTTTCCGAAGCTTGCTCACCAATTCATAATTCTTCAAGCCCCTGTATTCATCTGCTCGAATTAATGTTGTCTTATCCTTGGAGATAAATAAAAAGTATAGCCGATGATCACAAGGTGAGCCTTGAACAACAATAGCGCGAATCCCAAGCCTGTCGAGGATTTGTCCAGCCGGGCCTCCCGAATTTGCCTCTTTGATTCCCAGCGTGAGAGGGCTCTTTGCGCCAACGGATATGCGGCCAAGTTGTGGTGCTCCAGTGCCCGCAAGAGGACCAACGGCAACAATAAAGAGATTCTCAGGACCGAGTGGATCGGTAGACGGAGGAACCTCTTTGTTCATTATCTTTGCAATGAAGGCACTGCCTCCGATGGACTTCCACTCCTCCTTTAAATTTTCAAATGTAATCTTTTCATTTTTGATGTCCACCCTTAAGATTTTCATATCGATTGCTCCATGGAGCCCCACGGGCAAGCCCGTGGTCCCCAAAAACCATACCCACCTACGCCAAGGCTTCGGTGGGTCATCCGCCGATCAGCGAAATCCGTCGAAGCATGACACAATCATCGCTTAGGGGGATTCTATCCGGAGTTACGCATTCCTCGTCCGACGCCATAGTTCATGGCTATGGACGACGGCGTCCACGGCCAAGGCCGTAGTCTCCTGCGTAGGCGGATGAATCACTCCGCGAGGCCCATTTGTCTCGCAAAGGGACCTTGAGGTAAGCCATACCCTTCAAATTCGATGGTATATTTACCATCTTCGTTCTGTTTCTGTTTGACAATAAATATTGTTCCAATATTCGTTTCAACTAATGCGTGACCCGGCCAAAGTCTATCTGAAAAACCTCCCCCACTCCACCCTCCCGTGCTCGCACAAGACGAAGGCCATTGATAATGCACCAATGCATTCATTTTTAAATCTTCATAGACCACCATGCCTTCCCATTCACCCATTTAAACTTCCCCGTAAAGCGTCAGAAGGTGTGAAAAAATCGAGCAGATGGCTCAAACGGAAAGGACGGGTGGATTGGAAAAGCTTTGGACCTGCCTGCGCGTAGCCGCTTCGGCGAAGGCAGGGCGCAACCTTTGGAAATTGAACCACTGTGCCGTAAGCTCGCTTAACCACATATCTTTATTGCCGTGGCGGGTCACCCCTAACCTCAACGAGCGCATTCTAAAGCTTTGGAAATCCACTCGTCCTTTCGGGACCAAGGTTGACAATAGCAATTTTTTCACAGCTTCTCAGGCGTAAGGAGTGAGCGTCAATTTGCATTAATGTCCTATTCAATAAATAGAAAGGCATAGCGATTCATCTCTTGTTTATAATCATAAAGAACTTCTGACCCACGACGGTCCTCTTTGGGTCAATCCATTTACAATTTTCATAACCGCGCTTTCTGAACATTTCCTCCAATTGCTTCTGATCGGCCCTTTTCCCACTTGGGGTCTTCGTCATGACTCCCCTGCTGATCCAAGTGTAAAAACCATGATTGAGACTTCTACACCAAATTCACGCTAAATTCAAGAATAATAAGCTTAGGTGGGGAAGACTTTTTGTGAAGATTCTGGTCTATGCAGGCGGCAATGCCCTTGGTACCTTTATCGCACTGAAAGAAATTTCAGCGAAGAAGAATCGGTGGATGTCAGAAGTCGAACCCATATTTGCCTATGCTCAATGAGTCCAGATGTGTCCAGGTTTCTCATTCATCACGGTCTTCAATACAAGAGAAGGGAGTAACTCTTATAGCTCAATCCAATTAAAAGTCCTTTCAACAGCCCTTTTCCAATTCCGGTACAATTCTTCCCGCTTCTCTTCTGTCATCCCAGGTTTCCATTCTTTATCCACCTTCCAATTCTGACGAAGAGTATCGATATTCTCCCAGAAACCAACAGCATATCCGGCTGCATACGCTGCTCCTAACGAGCTGGTCTCGACTACTTGGGGACGCACGATAGATACGCCCAAGATATCGGCTTGGAACTGCATTAGCAGATCGTTGTAAACCATGCCTCCGTCAACTTTGAGAGCCTCCAATGGAGTGTCAAGATCTTTCTGCATAGCTTCAACCACCTCACGAGTCTGGAAAGCCGTCGCCTCGAGGACTGCTCGAGCGATGTGCCCCTTGTTTGTATACCGTGTCAGCCCAACGATGACACCACGGGCGTCTGACCTCCAATATGGAGCAAAAAGGCCAGAGAAGGCCGGGACAAAATAAATCCCTCCGTTATCATCTACAGTGTTTGCCAATGCTTCAATATCCCTGGAATCCCCTATTAGATTCAAGTTGTCTCTCAACCACTGCACAAGGGCTCCGGCAATAGCAACGGATCCTTCCAAGGCATACGTGGCCGGCTCTTTCCCCATCCTGCATGCGACTGTCGTTATTAGGCCACTTCGACTATCCACGCGTTTGGTACCCGTGTTACGGAGTAAAAAGCAACCTGTTCCATATGTATTTTTTGCCTCACCCGCGGTGAAACATGTCTGCCCCATTAGAGCCGCTTGCTGGTCACCTAAATCACCACAAACTGGAATGGAGGTTGGTAGCACACCCGTGACTTTGGTTGCCCCATAAAAATTAGGATCACTGGATGGTCTAATTTGGGGGAGCATCTGCCTTGGAATGTCCATGATGTCAAGAATCTCATCATCCCAATCAAGGGTATCGAGATTCATAAGCATAGTACGGCTTGCATTGGTAACGTCTGTGACATGAACTCCTCCTTTGGGTCCACCTGTAAGCCACCAGATGACCCAAGTGTCAACAGTGCCAAAGATAGCCCAACCACTTTCAGCAGCATCTCGCACGCCATCCACATTTTCGAGAATCCATTTCAACTTCGGGCCAGAAAAGTAAGTTGCCACTGGAAGCCCAACTTTCGCCCGGAACCAATCTTGACCACCTTCCTTCGCCAAATCGTTACAGATCTTGTCTGTACGTGTATCCTGCCAAACGATCGCGTTGTGGTAATGTTTTCCGTCCCTCTTGTCCCAGACTATCGTTGTTTCACGCTGGTTAGTGACACCGATCGCGGCAATCTCTGCAATCCCAACTCCCGATTCATTTAGCCCAGCTTTAATTACTTCTTGAGTGCATGCCCAGATCTCCGTCGGGTCATGCTCAACCCAACCTGCATAGGGGTATATTTGCTTATGCTCCTTCTGGGCAACTCCCACGATCTCCCCTACCCGATCGAAAACCATGAACCGTGTACTCGTTGTGCCCTGATCTATTGCCGCTACATATTGGTTCTTTCTCATCCATTACCCCCACACCTAAAAAAATGTCTATGCTTATTCTTCCTCCTTACTCTCCCGTTCAACCTTCTCCGAATACAAGACTCCTATACAAGCCCATCACAGAACTTCTTCATGTCACCTAATACGGCACCTCTCACAAACAAAAGAGCCAGTGCGATCACTGATTGATTCAAGCCCATCGGAAACCCGTTGCCCCATCGAAAACTCCCAGGGGTCTCACTGTCAAGTTCTCCCGAGTGGCCGGCCTGAGGTGGATCTACGGAAAATCGGATCTTTTCTATGAAAACCTGAGCACCTGCACCACGTTTGCGACTCTCATGCTTAAAGATCTTATTTGCTTCCAAAACATTTTCATACTCACTTTTGATCCCCTAACGAGAAGCAGAAACAAATCCGAAACTTGGATAGTATGCCAGTTTTGACCAACTTGGAGTCTACGCCCTCGCGTTAAAACTCTGGAAGAACTGCCACTCGAATTCTACCCATAAATTACTCAGGCAATCCCATTTCTTTCGCTAGGGGTCTCTGGGGCAAACCATATCCTTCGAATTCGATGGTATATTTACCATCTTCGTTCTGTTTCTGTTTGACAATAAATATTGTTCCAATATTCATTTCAACTAATGCATGATCCGGCCAAAGTCTATCTGAAAAACCTCCCCCACTCCACCCTCCCATACTCCCACAAGACGAAGGCCATTGATAATGCACCAATGCATTCATTTTTAAATCTTCATAGACCACCATGCCTTCCCATTCACCCATCTAAACTTCCCCGTTAAGCGTCAGAAGGTGTGAAAAAACCGAGCAGATGGCTCAAACGGAAAGGACGGGTGGATTGGAGAAGCTTTGGAGCGCAACCTTTGGAAATTGAACCACTGTGCCGTAAGCTCGCTTAACCACATATCTTTATTGCCGTGGCGGGTGACCCTTAACCTCAACGAGCGCATTCTAAAGCTTTGGAAATCCACTCGTCCTTTCGGGATAAAGGTTGACAAAAGCAATTTTTTCACAGCTTCTCAGGCGTAAGGAGTGAGCGTCAATTTGCATTAATGTCCTATTCAATAAATAGAAAGGCATAGCGATTCATCTCTCGTTTATAATCATAAAGAACTTCAATGGGGTAACCAATCTTCCGAACGGTAGCAAAAACATCCATCGCCATAGATTCAGGAGTGGGCCGTGCCATTTTAGGGTTTTTACACAACTGTCTTATTCCAGGACAGGACTCACAGAGGTTACAGGAATCCATAAACAAAAGAAAAGCCTTATAATATCCAGAAAGAAAGACTTCTCGTTCCAGCTTAAGTAGCTCCGAATTAACCTTTCTTGTCCAGGCAAAACGGTCTTCAGGTTTGGCTACCCTTTTGGTGAAATGGAAAATAACACCGGTCTTATACCCACGGAAAAAGGCTTCGCATTCCGCCACAGAAGGGGTATTCGGTGGACAGGTGCCGCATTTACCATAGTTTTTACAGCCAAACATGCATTTCATCCGCGCCCATTGACCCACGACAATACTCTTCGGATTGATCCACTTAAAATCCTCATAACCAAGTCTTTCAAACATCGTCTCCAATTCTTTCCGATTGATCCCTCTCTTACTGGCAGCTTTTCTCATAATGCCCCCCGAATTTATCTCAAAGATTTTTATCGCAAAGAATATGCCCCAAAAAGGAATGTGTCAAGGACCAAACATTTAAAAACGTGTCCGTGATCCGTGTACGACTCCTTAAAAAACCCAAAGAACATGGCCCATAGCGTTAATCAGAAATATCGTCAATGTAAGGAGTGAGAGAGGAGGGGCGTGGGGGTCTATATAAACCTGTTCTATTCGCACCAAACAAACCCGCCCGGTATGAACGTTCATCGATGGGTGAGAGACCAGCGATCATACGCCGAGTCAGGACACGGATTTTTCGAATCTCGTCCAACCGCTGTCCAATTCTTTCGAGAGGTTCATCACTCATCATCCAGTCGAACCTGTCAAAGGCTTTTAAATTCAGGGGCACAGTATAACTCCGCAAGGTTTTCTCGCGCTCCACATTATAAAACTGCTCAAAATATGACATCACCAATTCACGCAAGGTGCGATAAATGGGTTCACGAAATCGCAATTCGACGAAATTGGATTTGGCCACAGCCCCCCTAGTATCTATCACGCCTGTAAAGTGTCAACATGTGATCGTCATCCCGATCATTGGGAAGCATATTCAAGACCAGAGGTACCCCAAACGGCGTAACGCCGCAGCAGCAAACAAAGCACCATCAAAGCAATGGGCAATGCGCTCGCGAAAGACGCGTAGTGGACAGCGATAATTACTTTCAACACTGTAAGGGAACTCATCGAGGAAAGCCTGTATCCTGCTTGGGGTGGTCAACTGTGCCATCACCTGTCGTTGGGGCTTAGTCAATACTTGATCAAAATCTTCAATGATCGACATCAGAACCCCTTTCTCCTTCCTTACTGAGCAAGATTAAATACACTATATGACGTCTTAATTCAAGATAAAAAAAGCCCATCATTTCTGATGGGCTTTTGGATCCCTGCTTTTGCAAGGACAAATTTTAATCTCGGCAACGTCCTACTCTCCCACACAGTTACCCATGCAGTACCATCGGCGCTGAAGGGCTTAACTTCCGTGTTCGGAATGGGAACGGGTGTTTCCCCTTCGCCATGGTTACCAAGAAATCTGAACTTCAAAATCCAAAATCCAAACCTTAAATTAGGGAAAATTGAACCCCTTTGAATTTTGAACTTCGATCTTCGAATTTTGGATTTTGATGTTTGAAGTTTGAAGTTCCAAATTCAGAATATGGATGAAGGGACTTTGGAGAATAAATTCAATTATGGTCAAGCCGATCGACCGATTAGTATCAGTATGCTCAGTGCCTTGCGACATTTACACATCTGACCTATCAACCTCGTAGTCTCCGAGGGGTCTTATCCTGGTATTGCTACCAGGAGGGACACCTTATCTTGGGGTGGGCTTCCCGCTTAGATGCTTTCAGCGGTTATCCCTTCCGAACACGGCTACCCAGCACTGCGACTGGCGTCACAACTGGAACACCGTCGGTTCGTCCATCCCGGTCCTCTCGTACTAGGGACAGCTCCCCTCAAGTATCCTGCGCCCACGGCAGATAGGGACCAAACTGTCTCACGACGTTTTAAACCCAGCTCGCGTACCGCTTTAATTGGC
>Ga0315279_10007239_pt1 | contig 13781 bp, 8 predicted proteins | sample YL17G06_20_MG_FD_203694 | JGI IMG/M metagenome (GOLD analysis project Ga0315279, IMG submission 203694) | Sediment microbial communities from Yellowstone Lake, YNP, Wyoming, USA - YL17G06_20 | ecosystem: Environmental > Aquatic > Freshwater > Lake > Sediment | place: USA: Wyoming | collected... | reverse complement strand
CCCGTTCACATCCCGTCGCTCGGCTCGTATCCCGCAAACTTCATCAAGCCGATGGAAGACTGGCTGAAGCAGTTCACCCTTAATCTCGGAAACGGTGAGACGTTCCAGCCGTACGATCCTGGGGCTCCCTCTCGCCTTGTCGAGTACGCGCGAGGCAGAGGGTACGTCGTTTCGGACGACCCGGCGGCCCAGGAAGCGGCGTTCGGTCTTGGTTGGTTCAAGTATGCGCCGGAGGCCGCGACGAAGCTGCTTCAGAAGAACGGCTTCTCGCGGAACGCCGACGGCAAGTGGTTGCTGCCGGACGGCACGCCTTGGCGGATCGAGGTCGTCAGCCGGGCGGACACGTCGCATCTCGAGTTCAAGAACGCTTCGGCTGCCGTCCAACAGTGGAAGCAGTTTGGGATCGACGCGGTGCACGTCCCGACGGACGCTGCGGCGACGATCACGCAGAACGGCGACTTCGATGTCGCCGGAAACTGGCCGGCCCAGGAGCCGTGGGGCGCCGGCGTCGACCTCTACCGAGTGTTCGACGTGTGGAACTCCGCGTACGTGCGGCCGATCGGGGAACTGACGAACGGAAACCACTCGCGGTGGTCGAGCCCTGAGATGGACGCGGTCCTCGCCAAGCTGCGAGCGACCTCTCCAGCCGACGCCGCTGCGACGACCGCCATCGGCATCGAGGGCCTGAAGATCGCGTTCACGGAGATGCCGGGAACTCCGACCTTCGGGTACATCGGCTTCGTCACGTGGGACCAATACTACTGGATTAACTGGCCCGGTTCGGAGAACCCGTACACGCAGCCCTACTCTCACTGGGGGCCGTTCAAGTACATGACTCCGTTCCTGGAGCCAACGGGCAACTAAGAGCGGAACCGACTGCCCCCGGGTACGGTCAAGGCCGGCCCGGGGGCGTGTTCATCCGCGCGGGGAGATCGTGAGGAGAAGAGGATGAGGTTCCTGAAGCGGTACCTTCTTCCACGTCTTGTGCAGTACGTCCTGGTCATCTTCCTCGGGATCACAGCCGTCTTCTTCATCCCCAGGTTCACGCCGAGCGATCCCGTGCAGCGCACGATCGCCCAGCTCCAGTCGTTCGGCTCCTACCTCGACCCCGCGTCAATCGATGCGATGGTGGAGGACCTGCGGGAGATGTACGGCCTCGAGGGGTCGATGCTCGCGCAGTACGGCGCGTTCTGGAGGCGGGTCTTCACCGGCGACTTCGGCGTCTCCTTCTTCCAGTTTCCGACGCCGGTCATGGAGTTGATCCGTACGTCGCTCCCGTGGACGGCCGGGCTTCTGCTCTGGACGACAGTCCTGTCGTGGGTGATCGGGAACGTGACCGGCGGCCTGGCCGGCTACTACTCTCGCCGCCGCTGGTCGAAGGCTCTCGACACGGTGGCGATGGTCGTCCGTCCGATGCCGTACTACATCTTCGCGCTGACGCTTCTCATCCTGTTCACGTACGTCGTCCGCCTGTTCCCGATCGCCGGCGGGGCGGACATCGGCAGAAGGGCAGCGCTCAGCTGGACCTTCGTCTGGGATGTGCTCCGACACGCGTTCCTTCCCGCTCTCTCGATGGTCATCCTCGGCACTGCGACCACCTTCCAAACGATGAAGCTGATCGTACAGAACGTGAACGCGGAGGACTTCGTCCAGTACGCGAAGCTCGGCGGCATCAAAGAGCGTCGGATCGTGTCGAGATACGTGATCCGCAACGCGATGCTGCCTCAGATCACGAACCTCGCGTTGGCCCTCGGGCAGATCCTCAGCGGGGCGCTGATCACCGAAATCGTCTTCTCCTATCCGGGCCTCGGGACGCTCCTGTACAACGCCGTCGTGACGGGCGACTACAACCTGATCATGGGGATCACGGCCATTTCGATTCTGGCCATCACTACAGCCATCCTGGTGGTCGATCTGGCGTATCCGCTGTTCGATCCGCGGGTGCGGCTGATGTAAGGAGGCGAAGTCGGTGAAGGTGCTTAGGGATCTGCTCAAGGACTACCGGTTCGCCGTCAGCTTCACCGTCCTCCTGCTCTTGCTGATCTTCGCCCTTCTGTCAGCGTTCTCGCCGTACGATCCGACGTTCTGGTGGCATGCGGTCAGGGACCTTCGGCCCTCCTGGACGCACTTCCTCGGGACCAACTCGAAGGGCCAGGACATCTTCTGGGAGGCGACGTTCGCCGTGCGCAACTCCCTTATCATCTCGGTCATCGCGGGGACGGTCTCGAGGGTCATCGCGGTCCTCGTCGGGATGATCGCCGGCCACCGCGGGGGGCGGACCGACCGGGTCCTGATGTTCGTCACCGACAGCTTCCTCGTCATGCCCCTCTTCTTGATCATCGTCCTTCTGGCGATGCTGGTCCGAGAGCGGATGAACCTCGTCAATCTGGGGCTTCTGCTCGCGTTCTTCGGGTGGGCATGGGACGCGCGGGTCATCCGTTCGCAAATCCTCAGCCTGAGGGAGCGCGAGTTCACGCGGACCGCCGCCCTGTCCGGGACGAAGACGCTGCGCCTGGTGATGAAGGAGTACATGCCCTTCGCGACGCCGCTCGTCTTCTCCACCCTCATCAACAATATGGCGTGGGCGATCGGAATGGAGATCACGCTGGCGATCCTCGGGCTGTCGAACATGGACGTCCCGACGCTCGGGACGACGCTTCAATGGGCGATCAGCTATCAGGCGCTCCTCCTGGGCCTGTGGTGGTGGCTGCTGACGCCGATTGTCCTGGCAGTCCTTCTGTTCGTCGCACTCTATTGGCTTTCGGTCAGCATCAGTGAGTACCTCGATCCGAGGACGCGGACTCAGAGGGTCGGTGTGAGGTGAGCGACGCCGTGGCTCGAATCGCGCTAAGGGCGGACCGGTTGAAGGCCTTCTACGTCCTCGATGCATTCGGGACCGAGAAGGTCGTCAAGGCGGTCAACGGAGTCGACATCGAGATCCGGGAGAACGAGCTCTACGGCATCGCAGGCGAGAGCGGCTGCGGAAAGACAACTCTCCTCAAAGCCCTCTACTCGGCGATCGAGCCGCCCTTGCGCCTCATCGGCGGGAAGGTGCTCTACGTGTGCGACGGCGAAGAGATCGACATCTACTCCCTCAGCAAGGAAGAGAAGCGGAGGCTCCGATGGGAGTACGTCTCCTACGTGCCGCAGGGCTCGATGAGCGTGCTCAATCCCGTGAAACGGCTGAAGGATTCCTACAGCGACTTCCTGGAGAGCCATGTCGCGGGGAAGAGGAGACGGGACACGCTGCAGATCGCCAGGAAGCACCTGGACGAGCTCGGACTGCCGCCGAAGGTTCTGGATGCGTATCCTCACCAGCTCTCGGGCGGCATGCGACAGCGGGTTACGATCGCGCTCGCGGCGCTTCTCGAACCTAGAATCATGATCGCGGACGAGCCGACGACGGCCCTTGACGTGGTCGTGCAACGCGGCGTCATCCAGCTCCTGAAGAGCATCCAAGAGAACCTGAAGAACACCATTGTCCTCGTGACACACGACATGGGCGTGCACGCCAACATGGCCGACAGGATAGGGATCATGTACGCCGGTGTGATGATCGAGGAGGGTACGGTCGAGCGGATCTTCAAGGAGCCCCTCCACCCCTACACGCGGTACTTGATCAATTCACTCCCAAAGTTCGGCGACAAGACGACGAGGGGGAGCGTTCCCGGGAACCCTCCCTCCTTGGCCGAACTGCCGAACGGGTGCCCGTTCCATCCGCGGTGTCCCCACGCCATGGACGTGTGCCAAGCGGAGATGCCGAAGGTCGCAACCGCTAGGGCAGATCACCGGGTCGCCTGCTGGCTGGCCACAGGAGGCGAAGATGCGCGCGCTTCTTGAGGTCAGGAATCTTAGAAAGGAGTTCGCGTTCGGCAGCTTGCTGTCGCGTCTGCGGATCACTGCGGTCGACGATGTCTCCTTCTGCGTGATGCCGGGAGAGATCTTCGCCTTGGCCGGGGAGAGCGGATGCGGAAAGACAACGACCGCGAGGCTGATCCTCGGATTCGAGGAAGCGACCTCAGGTTCCATTGTCTACGGAGCGAACGGGAGCGGAAGACCGAAGAAGCGAGAGCAGGTCTGGTTCACCCAAGGGGTGCAGGCGATCTTTCAGAACCCCTTCGAGACGTTCAATCCGCTACGCCGCGTCGAGCAGTACTTCTTCGAGACGGTTCACAACTACGGACTCGCGAGGGGGCGTAAGACCGCGGAGGTCATGATCGAGGCGACGTTGAAGGCGGTCGGGTTGAGCTTCAGAGAGGTTTCCGGCAGGTATCCGAGCGAGTTCTCTGGGGGGCAGCTGCAACGGGTCTCGATTGCCAGGGCACTGCTGACCAAACCGTCGCTCCTGCTCGCTGACGAGCCTGTTTCGATGGTCGACGCCTCGCTGCGAATCTCAATCGTGAATCTCTTCAAGCAACTCCGGGACGAGCTCGGCGTGAGCGTGATCTACATCACGCACGACCTCGCCACGGCTTACTACGTGTGCGATCGTATCGCCGTCATGTTCAGAGGAAACATCATCGAGATAGGAGACGTGGAGAACGTCCTGATGTCTCCCAAGCATCCGTACACGAAGCTCCTGCGGGAATCGATCCCGGAGGCGGATCCCCAGAAGAGGTGGGAGAAGCCGATTACCCTGACCGACATCGAGCACGAGGAGTATCTGAGGCAGGGGTGTCGGTTCGCCGGGCGGTGTCCGAGGGTCATGGCTGTCTGCAAAGAGGCTGCGCCGCCCGATCTCGCGGTGGACGGCGTGCTGGTGAAGTGCTTCCTGTACGACGAGGAGGTGGCGGTGGAGATGAAGCAACGAGGAAGGTCCGAAGATGTCCGATGAACGGTCCCGCGACCTGCCGCAGACGATTGAGCTCCGAGCGCGCGACCTGCTGGAGCGGATGACTCTGGAGGAGAAGGTTGCGCAGCTCAGCGGGATCTGGAGCTTCCGCCTGTTCGAGAACGGGGCGTACTCCCCGGCGCGGGCGGCGGAACGCCTCGCGAACGGCATCGGGCAGATCGCCCGCCCCGCGGGGGGATCCGGTTACGGACCCGAGGGCTCAGCGCGGTTGAGCAACACGATCCAGGAGTTCTTGGTCGAGAAGACGCGCCTCGGAATCCCGGCCATCATGCACGACGAGTGTCTCACCGGCTTCTTGATGAAGGGCTCTACGCTCTTTCCACAGGCGATCGGCTTAGCGAGCACGTGGGAGCCCGGGGACGTGGAGCGGATGGCCGGCATCCTGCGAGAGCAGATGCGGGCGGTCGGAGTACATCAAGGCCTCTCCCCCGTCCTTGACATCGCACGCGATCCGCGATGGGGGCGGGTCGAGGAGACGTTCGGCGAGGACCCGTACCTCGTAGCATCTCTGGGCACCGCCTACGTCCGCGGGCTCCAGGGTCCAAGCCTGTCGGAGGGTGTCCTGGCGACGGTGAAGCACTTCGCCGGCTACGGCGCCTCGGAAGGGGGAATGAACATGGCTCCCGCAAGGATCCCCGAGCGCGAGCTGCGAGAGGTCTACCTCTTCCCGTTCGAATGCGCGGTCCGCGTGGGGCGCGCCCAGTCGCTGATGAACTCCTACGGCGAGATCGACGGAATCCCCTGCGTGATGTCCGGAAGGCTCCTGACGAGGATCCTCCGCGAGGAGTGGGGTTTCGAGGGGGTCGTCGTCGCCGACTACGAGGCGATCCGCCGCTTGGTGGACCACCACCGCCTGGCAAGGGACAAGGAGGAGGCGGCGAAACTCTGCTTGGAGGCCGGGCTTGACGTCGAGCTCCCTGACCCGGACTGCTACGCGGCCCCCCTGATCAACCTGGTGAGGGACGGTCGGGTGTCCGAGGCGACAATCGATCGGTCTGTCCTCCGAGTGCTCCGGATGAAGTTCCGACTCGGGCTGTTCGAGAATCCCTATGTGGACCTGAAGCGCTCCGAGACAGCCCGCGTCCCAGCGCATCGTGAGTTCTCCCTGGAGTTGGCACGCAAGTCGCTTGTGCTCCTGAAGAACGACGGCGTCCTTCCGTTGAACGCGACAAAGGCGCGGATTGCGCTGATCGGACCGAGCGCCGACGAGCCGAGGAACCTCCTCGGTGACTACGCATACCCGGCGCACATGGAACTCATGTTCGCGATGCGGGACGCCTTCGTTCGACCGCCGGTCGATCTCGACGAGATCAAGGCGTCCGTCAAGGTGACCAGCGTTCTCGATGCAATCGCGAAGCACGTCGGCAACGACAGGGTCACCTACGCGAAAGGATGCGACATCAGTGGCGATGCGCGGAACGGGTTCGCCGAGGCCATCGAGGCGGCGAGGGTGTGCGATGTCGCGGTGGTGGTGGTGGGAGACAAGTCCGGACTGACGAAGGAGTGCACCAGCGGCGAGACGCGCGACTTGGCCAATCTGAAGCTGCCCGGAGTGCAGGAGGAGCTTGCTCTGGCAATTGCGGAGACCGGAACCCCGGTTGTCCTCGTGTTGGCTACCGGCAGGCCCTACGCTCTGAAGAAGCTCGCCGAGAAGGTGCGCGCGATCGTCGAGATCTGGCTTCCCGGTGAGACGGGCGGTGAGGCGCTGGCGGAGACCCTTTTCGGGGTCTCCAATCCATCCGGCAAGCTGCCTGTGACGTTCCCCCGAAGCGCTGGCCAGATTCCGGTCTTCTACGCGCACAAGCCGTCCGGTGGCCACTCGGAGTGGTGGGGGGACTACGTCGACGAGAGCGCGGCGCCGCTGTTCCCGTTCGGTCACGGGCTCTCCTACACGACGTTTGAGTATTCAAGCCTGAGCGTCGAGGTCCGAGGCTCGGCAAGCGATGGTGAGGTCCGAGTCGCCTTCGACGTGCAAAACACAGGGGGGCGCGCCGGCGCCGAGGTCATCCAGCTATACGTGAAGAGGGAGCACGCCACCGTGACGCGACCCGTCCAGGAACTCAAGGGGTTCAAGCGACTCCCCCTGGAGCCCGGCGAGCAGCGGCGCGTGGCGTTCGGTCTGCCATTCGATGCGCTCGCATTCTACGACGGGGGAATGCGGCTTGTCGTCGAGCCAGGTGACTACGGGCTGATGATCGGCAGTTCGGCCGCCGACATCCGGCTCAGAGGCGGATTCGAGATCACCGGAGAGCCGCACGTAGTCGACGGAACTCGGCGCTACTTCAGCACGGCAAGCGTCGAGTGACGCGGAGACCGGCCTGGGGGAGGAAGCAGGAGGCGCGTGACGGCAGGAACGGGGAGTTTCGCGGCTCAGCGGGGACGGGTCAACACGTGGGAACGAGCCGTGAGCCCCTCCGTCACGCATCCGACCCGCAATAGCTCGAGAAGGAAGGAGGCTCGATGGAACGACTGAAGAACAGCGTGGGGATTTGGGCGTTCGGCGCGAACGCGACGCGCTTCATGCCCAATGGCTATCACGTTGCCGAAGGCCGCGAATCGATGTTGGAGCGCACCCGACGCGCTGTCGAGGGGCTTAGAGATCTGGTCGATGGATTCGAGTACCACTTCCCTGGTGAGGTGGACGAGGAGAGTGTCGGCGCGATCCAAAAGGCGCTCGGGGACAAGGATATCTACGCGCTGGCTCTGGGGACGTTCAGCGATCCGCGATTTCGTCTCGGGGCATTCGTCAATCCGGATTCCCGTCTCCGGCAGAGGAATATGGAGATCACCAAGCGGGGGATCGATCTTGCGGCCGAGATCGGAGCGAAGTTCATCATCTGGCCGGGTGGTGAGGGGTACAACTACAGCTTTCAGATCGACTACGTCCAGGCCTGGGAGTGGCTCGTCAGCGGAGTCCAGGAAGCGGTGGAACATGCGAACGTCAAGGACGTGACCGTGCTCCTTGAACACAAGAATAGCGAGCCGGCGATGAACATCCTGATGCGCAACATCGGGATGACCATCTATGCCATTCACAAGATCAGGGACCGCGGCACCGACACGACAAGGCTGAAGGTCAACATGGACTGGCAGCATCTGATCATGAACGGTGAGAACCTTGCCGAGTACGCGGCGCTCCTTGCGCACGACGGACTCCTCGGCCATCATCACGCGAACAGCGGATGGGGAAGCTTCGACGACGACAACATCACGGGCGCCTCGTTCTTCATGCAGACGCTCGAACTCGCCAAGATCCTCCAGCGTGCCCATTACGGGAACAAGGGAGAACGCGTCGGTGCGGACCTGTTTCCATACACCGAGGATCAGGTCGCCGCTGTCCGCCGTGCGCTCCTCCAATGGGAGTTCCTCTGGGATCTGGCGGCAAAGATCGACGACGAGGCGTTGGAGGCGGCATGGCAAGACAAAGACGCCGTGCGAGGTCAGGAGATCGTCTACGAGGTCCTGGGGCTGGACGGCGCGTACGTCGAACGGATCATCGAGGAGCGGCGCAACCGGGCGCAGTCGAACGAGCGGAAGGGTGTCTGAGGTCAGTTGTCAACAGCCATGCGAGAAGAATACCTGATCGGACTGGATATCGGAACGGGTGGGACCAAGGGGCTCCTGGTTACGCCCTCAGGCGGAGTCGTCGCACAAGCGTTCTTCGACTACCCGATGCTGACGCCGCGGCCCGGTTGGTCCGAGCAGCGACCGGAAGACTGGTGGAGGGCAGCGGTTGGCGTGCTCCGGGAGCTGGCGCGCGAGGCAGATGGGAATCGCATCATCGGGATTGGCCTCACCGGCCAGATGCATGGCTCGGTCTTCTTGGACCAACGCGGCCGATCGATTCGCCCGGCTCTGTTGTGGAACGACGCGCGCACTGGGGCAGAATGTGATGAACTCGAACGACGCGTCGGTCGCAAGAGGCTGCAGGAGATCACCGGGAATCCAGCGCTGGCCGGTTTCCAGGCGCCGAAGATCCTCTGGCTGCGAAACCACGAGCCGGCCCAGTTCGACAAGGTGCGTCGAATCCTTTTGCCGAAGGATTACGTTCGATTCCGGCTCACCGGGGAGTTCGCCACCGACGCAGCCGACGCGGCCGGGACTCTGTTGCTCGATTTGAAGCGGCGCAACTGGTCAGACGAGATCCTCGACGCGATCGAGCTACCGAGAGGACGGCTGCCTGCAGTCTATGAGGGACCCGACGTCACCGGCGGGCTGCACGACGAAGCGGCAAGAAGGACCGGGATCCCTCCGGGTACCCCGGTGGTCGGCGGCGGTGGGGACAACGCCGCGTCGGCCGTCGGCGCCGGCGTAGTGAACTCGGGCTCAGGCCTTCTTTCTCTGGGCACATCGGGGGTCATCTTCGTCCACAGCGACGAGGCGAGAAGCGATCCGGCCGGAGCGATTCACGCCTGCTGCCACGCGGTCCCGTCGAAATATAACCTGATGGGGGTCGTCCTCTCGGCAGGCGGTGCCTTGCGCTGGTATCGGGACACGCTCGCCTCCGAGGAGACCTCGGCGGCGAAGCGTCTCGGCCGCGATCCGTACGAACTCCTCTGCGAGGAGGCCGAGCCAATCCCCCCTGGAGCGGAAGGCCTGTTCTTCCTTCCGTACTTGGCCGGGGAACGTACGCCCCACATGAACCCGAATGCCCGCGGCGCGTGGGTCGGATTGAGCTTGGCTCATGGGCGTCCGCACCTTGTGCGATCGGTCCTCGAGGGGGTGGCGTTTGCGCTGAAGGATTCACTGGTGCGAATCCAGGCACTCGGCGTGTCACCGGACGAGTTGCGGGCGGTCGGCGGGGGGATGCGGAGTCCGCTCTGGCGGAAGATCCTGGCCGCTACCCTGAACGTGCCCCTCCGACGCCTGCACGTGGACGAAGGCGCGCCGTTTGGCGCCGCACTCCTTGCCGGCGTTGGCAGCGGCGTCTACGCAGACGTGACAGAGGCCGTGGCCCTGGCGGTCCATCCGTCGGAGGAGAGCGAGGCTCCGGATCCGAGGCTCGCAGAGCTGTACCGCGCCCTCTACGATCGATTCACCCGCCTCTATCCAGCGCTCGTCGCGGGAGGGGTCTTCGAGGAGTCGTCCCGTTGGGAAGAAGGAGATAGAGTATCGAGCTCTCGGACGAACCAGCTGGAACGTCTCAGCCGTTAGCTTTGGCGCGTGGGCGATCGGCGGCACGTGGGGAACGGTTCGTGGTGTCGATTCGCTAGCTGCGCTCCACCGCGCCGTGGAGCTGGGCGTGAATCTCTTCGACACAGCGGACGTTCATGGCGACGGACGAAGCGAGCGACTTCTGGCGCGGCTTCGCAAGGAATGCGGCCAGGAGATCTACATTGCCACAAGGCCGGCGGTTGGATCCGCACGTCGCCGAAGGGTACGCTCTGTGGGACTTGAGCTTCAGCCTTTCACCTCCGATGCGTGTCGCTCAGTGCCCAGTGTCTGCCAATGGGAACCAGTCAACGAGTTCGAAAGTAGTCCACTAGGGGGTACCAGTCTCAGAGCTCGCTTCCATAGGGATGTCTGTGGGCCGAGACCCCAAAGGACTCGAACTCAACGGCGCTCAGGTTCGCGTCGCTTGGTCACGGATGATGCTGCCACACCTCGGCGGCAACCTGGACGTCCTGTAGGTGCGCCAGCGCAGGGACTCACCGCTCTGCTGGATCTCCACAAGCGGCTCTCTTGTCCACATACATCCGGCGGTCGGCTTCACTGAGCACGCTCTCGATCGGCCGAGGATCATCTGGTTGCCAGTGGTCGATGCCTATGGCAAGGGTCACGGGAAACTCAAGGAGCGGGTTCTCTGCATTTCGCCTGGCAACCGCCGCGTGAATGCGCTCAACTGCTACTTCGGCCCTCTCGGTGGTCTCCGGCAGGATCACGAGGAACTCGTCGCCGCCGTAGCGGATGACTGTGTCACACTCCCGGACGTTCTGCCGTAGAACGTCGCCTACTGCCTGTAGAACACGATCGCCCACTTGATGTCCGAACCGGTCGTTGATCTCCTTGAACCGATTGACGTCGACCATCAAGAAAGCGACTGGGTGACCGTACCTCTTGGAGCGGGCAGTTTCCTGTTGGAGGACTTCGTCGAAGTAGTGACGATTGTACGCCGCAGTGAGGGGGTCGCGGATTGCCAGTTCCTTGAGTTGCTCCTGCAACATAATGCGCAAGAGGAACCCCAGGCCCACGCCCGAGCCGATGAGCCCGACGCCGACGAGCAAGGCGAGCTGCCAGGCTCGTTCTCGCAGTGGCGCATACACCTCCGAGACGTCCATGCGGGCCACGAGGGACCACGGCGAGTAGCGAACCGGGACCACGGCGGCAATCACGCGCACGCCACGATAGTCGATTCCTTCGAAGATCCCTTCCTGTCCCAACGCTCCCCTCACGGCGGGTACGTCTTGGCTCGTAAGCGGGATCCGCAGGGTGAGTGCGGTGTTCTTCCGAAACCTGAGCTCATTAAGGAACAGCACGTCGTTTCCGTCCCGGCGGACGAGCAGGGTCTCGGCCGTCTCGCTCGCCGTGGGCCAGCGAGCGATGTACGGGTAAAGGTAGGTCGCGGGATCGATGCGCAAGACGACGACCCCGGTCGCTCGATACCTGTTCTGTCCTACGTGAATGGGGATGAGAACCGCGAGGTGGACGCTCTGGTCATGCTCATCCTGGTAGAAGTCGACGAACGTGACCTGGCCCCACTCGAGGACGTCGCGCACGCGTTGCGAGATGGCGGATGAGACGAAAGGTATCTCGGACGGGATTGCAGAGACCAGCGTTCCTTGCGCGTCCAGAAGGCACACCTGGTCATATTGGCCGGATGTCCGATACCCCCCCAGCCAGACCTGAAGCTCTCCTTGGGCTTCCGCATCAGCCGGGTCTTCGAGGTAGCGTTCTGCCAGCGCGGGAAAGATGGGGTTCTGGTAGAGCATCGCGGCATCGGCCAACCGCTCGACCCTCCACTTCGCCAGTCCGTCCACCTTCAGCTGCCCGATGGCCGAAAGCTGTGACTCTACCTGAGTCCGGTAGCTTCTCTCGTATCTCCGGTAGTAGAGGTAGCCCCCGCTGACGACGGCCGCCACCAAGAGGGCGAAAACCAGGACGAAGGCATGCCTCACCACACGGGACTCTGGCCTTCTTGAGCGCCCTGCCTTCACCCTGACCTCCTGTGGTCCGCCTATGAGAGCCAGTCCGGTTCGTGAGTCAGTGTACCACCAACCTCCGCGTTTGGACGAAGGACACGATTCATCGATTCGCCTTCGTCAAGCTGTGTCGGGGCAATTGCCAGGGGAGAAGGAACACTGACATTCCCAGGAGAGTGATAATGGACAGGCTATCGATCTCTGGCCTGCCCCTCCCTCAAGACCGTCCAGGTTGAGTGCTGGGATCGGGATGAATGGAGGCCAGCGGTGGGGGTGGAACCTGCTGCCGTCGCGCGCCTAGTTCGTAGCCTGGCGTCTCTCGAACGGCGCACATCGTCGACGAGGAGCTCGAGGAAGCTCTCAAATCCTTTCGGCAGACGCAGGAAGTCGCGGCGTAGGCAATAGCCTGAGAAAACGCCCTGAGACCAGCGGCGACCTCTTAGCCCTGCCTAGCCTCAGGCAGTGTCCGAGAAAGGGCGTACCCTTCTTGGAACAACGCCAGGCACGCCTTGACGACTTCGGGGTCGTACAGCACGCCCGCTTCCCTTTCCACTTCCTCTAGGGCTTTGTCCACACCCAGAGCAGGGCGATAGGGGCGGCGGGAGGCCATCGCCTCGACGACGTCGGCCACGGCGAGGATCTTCGCCTCTAGCGAGATCGCCTCGCCCTTGAGCCCCCGCGGGTAGCCCGAACCGTCCAGGCGGTCATGATGCTGGAGGATGGTCTCTGCGATCGGCCAGGGGAACTCAATTCCCTTCACGATCTCGTGGGCTGTCTGAGGGTGCTCTTGCACTAGTGAGAACTCGACTCCCGTCAGCTTGCCTGGCTTGCTCAGAATCTCGGCGGGAACGGACATCTTCCCAATATCGTGCAGCAGCGCTGCGACACGCAACCCATCTGCCCTGTCTCTCGCTAGCCCCATCTCGCTGGCTATCGCACAGGCGAGTGCCGTCACGCGCTCCTGGTGCCCAGAAGTGTAGGGATCTCTCATCTCCGCGATTGACCCCAGAGACAGAATCGTCGCATCCTGCGCTCGCTTCGCCCGGTCCTCCGCCTCCCTGCGTTCGGTGACGTCGCTCACCAGGTTGAGAGTTGCTGGCCGGCCTTGCCATTCGACACGAGTCGTGTTGAGCCGCCCCCACCGCACGCCATCTTTCCCAGTCACGAAGCGGAACTCATACCCTGTCTCAACCTGCTCTCCAGCGAGCCGACGTTGGTGCCGCTTGACGACCATTGCTCGGTCTTCGGGGTGGATAAAGTCCGAAAACGGGCGGGAGACTAGCTCTTCTGCCGTGCGTTCCAAGAGCCTCGCGGTCGCCGGGTTGGCGAACCTCATGTACCCATCCTGTGCGGTGAAGATTGCCTCGTTGGCGTTCTCCACCACCTGACGGTACTTCGACTCGCTGTCCCGCAATGCCTCCTCCGCACGCATGCGCTCCGTGATGTCCACGCTTGCGACCAACACCCTAGACAGAGACTCTTCGTGTCCGGGGGCCACCAGCCACATCACGGAGACTCGGATTCTCTCTCCTCCGAGCGTCTGATCGGTGACATCGAAGTCGACCCGGATCTTCCCGTCCGCGATGGCAAAGAGCTCTTCCTTGAAGGTGGCGTAGCTCTCCTCGCCGAAGACCCGGCCAATCCTGCCCAGGAATGCCTCCTTGCTTTCCGCCTTGTACAGCTTCAGGGTCGTCTCGTTCACTTCGAGGATCTTCACCTGTTCTACGCACCGAGCCACCGCCTCCGGGTGATCGTCGAAGTAGGCCCTGACGTCCTTGATCCCCGACTGT
>Ga0315279_10007238_pt1 | contig 13782 bp, 16 predicted proteins | sample YL17G06_20_MG_FD_203694 | JGI IMG/M metagenome (GOLD analysis project Ga0315279, IMG submission 203694) | Sediment microbial communities from Yellowstone Lake, YNP, Wyoming, USA - YL17G06_20 | ecosystem: Environmental > Aquatic > Freshwater > Lake > Sediment | place: USA: Wyoming | collected... | reverse complement strand
CTCATCAAGGGTGTAGGCCTCCTTTTCCATGGGAGATTTTGTTGCCTCGCACAACAAAACCTACACCCTCTCACTTTTTACACAAAAGAATTTACGTCACCCAAGGGGGTTGAGGGGTGTTTGCAGCGCGGTTCAGATGCGCTACGATTCGGCGGGGGTTTGATCTCCGAGGAGGGCAACATGATACTGCAAGGCCAAGTAGCATTGATAAGCGGGGCATCGAGCGGCATTGGCCGCGCAACTGCCGAAGCCATGGTACAGCAAGGGGCGCGGGTCGCGGTGAATTATTGCAAGAATCAAGCCGGGGCTGAGCAGGCGGTCGAGAGCATCCGTAAGGGGGGCGGCGAAGCGATGGCGATTCGCGCCGACGTCACCCGTACGGCGGAAGTCCTGGCGATGGTCGAGGCGGTGCGGGAGCGGTGGGGACGCATCGACGTCCTGGTGAACAACGCTGGAGATCTGATCGCCCGCCGTACGCTCACCGACATGACGGAAGAATACTGGGATCAGATCATGGCGCTGAATCTGAAAAGCGCATTCCTGTGCGTGAAGGCCGTCTGGGAAGAGATGGCAGCCCGGCGAAGCGGCTGCATCATTAACGTCACCTCGATTGCCGGCCGGAACGGTGGCGGGCCTGGCGCGGCCGCTTACGCCGCAGCCAAAGGCGGGCTGTTGACTTACACGAAAGGCCTCGCCAAGGAACTCGCGCCCCACGGCATCCGTGTGAACGCCATCGCCCCGGGGGTTATCCGGACGCCCTACCACGAGCGCTACAGCCCGCCCGAGCTTTTCCAGAAATATGTCGCCAGCATTCCCCTGGGCCGCGCGGGAACCGCCGAGGAAGTCGCGGACGTCGTCGTTTTCCGGGCCTCGCCCGCCGCACGCTACCTCACCGGCGAAACCGTGGAAGTCAACGGCGGGATGTTGATGGACTGACGAAAACAGTCGAAAGTTGAAAGTCGACAGTCGAGAGGAGCAGATTCAAAGGGGAATTCTGCGCCGCGAAGGCAACTGTTGATTCACGTGAACGCCAGAAAGCCGCGGATGTCGTCGAGGACTCTGCGGAACATTTCCGGTGTGAGCCTCCCGGTCTGGGTGTTCTGCTGGCTGGGGTGGTAAGAGCAGAAAAGGCGCGGCAGGCCTTCGGGCAAGGGGTGGCTGGCGCCGTGGGCAAACCGAAACGAAGAACGCGGGGGGAAGCCTTGGCGCTTGGAGAGAACGCGCAGGTAAGTGTCAAACGCAATGCGGCCTAACACCAGCACCGCGCGGACGCGCTGCAACAGCGCCAGCTCTTCTTCCAGATAAGGCTGGCAATTGCGCCGTTCCTCGGGTTTCGGTTGGTTCTTGGGGGGCGCGCAGCGCAGTGCTGCTGTGAGGTAACAATTGCGCAGTCGGAGCCCATCGTTGCGGTGGAGGGAGGTCGGCTGATTCGCGAATCCTGCCTGGCAGAGCCCTCGAAAGAGGAAGTCGCCCGAACGGTCGCCCGTAAACATCCTTCCCGTGCGATTGCCGCCATGCGCGGCTGGCGCCAGCCCCAGGATGAGCAGTTGGGCGTGCGGATCACCAAAGCTCGGGATAGGCTTCCCCCAGTAATCCCAATCCTGGTAGCTGCGGCGTTTTTCCCGAGCGACTTCTCGGCAGTAGCGGACCAGCCGCGGGCACCGCGTGCAGGTGACGATGCGCCGCTGGAGGACCGCGAGCTCCCGGCTTGGCGAGGTTGGTCGAGACATTACTAGCCAAACGTATTTGAAATTCTCCGCGCTCCTGAGCCAGTCGAAAGTCGAGAAACGCGATAACGCAAAAATGTGTGCGCCGAGCTGCACAGACTTTCGCGGTAAGAATCCAACTAAAGAGCGGAAGTAGCGAGATGCGAGTAGGGAAGCGGGAGTGCGGCGAGTTCCTAACCGCTTCCCCATTCGCTACTCCCTACTAGTGCCGTTCCAACTATTTGCGGCTATTTCCAATGGTAGCACCGCCAGTAGATCCTGTCGGCGGGTCGATTCAGCGACTCGGGGTAATAAGTTGGAACGGCACTCGCCTCTTCGCGAGCCCGAGGAGTGCAGCCTATTGCGCATCCCAAACGGGCACGCCGGAGAGGCGTGGCCGCCGACCCTAGAGCGGCCTGCGCCCCAGTCCCGCCATGGCGGGATCGGCCGCCGGGGCCTCGGCGACCTATGGACATCCGGGCGCCCGCCCCGTACCGTGATGGTACGGGGCCCGTGTCCGTCAGCTGACGGATCACGGGCAACCAAGGGCGAAGCCCTTGGCTAGTTGGAACGGCAACAGTCCCGTTGCTCTCCCCCATCCAGGTGACGCTATGGTTTGCCTAAGTGCTCAACCTGGAGCAGCAGGCGGTGCAGGACGTCCCGATCATGCGGGCTCATTTGGATGAATTCCAAGGCGAGGCCGACGGAGGGAACTTGGCGGCGGACGGCTGCAACGCTCCTGAAAGTTTCGGGGCCCAGGGAGATGGCTATGCGGCCCATACTACCTAGCTCCAGATCCTGAGAACAGCAAATCAGTATGCCCGTCCTGCTGATATCAACCAACTCGGCGGAAAAGGTGGCGGTGGGACCCTGGAACGCAACTGTGATTTTCTGCGTTGCCCTAAGCCGCTTCGCTCGTCGCCCCGCCATTTGTCCTCTTGGGCCACCATCCCGCAAGCATTGAAGCTGATCTGAAGTCCATCACAGCGCCCGCTGCTCTTGCGCCCGGAGGATGGGGGCCTTAGCTAAGGCCAGCTCTCAGAGCCGAGCATCCCGGCCCACGCTGCGGAACGCAGGGAAGCGCCCGCCTTTCTTCTTGCCGTTAACATTTTCCTTAACTCCCGGGAGCAGGTCAAGGGCCGGTTACCTCCTTGACATCAAGACTCCAGGAGAGTCTAAGAAGGACTGCACGTCGCTAGCTGCGGGCTGCCGAAGCGTGAATCCATTTTGCCTACGCTTCATCTAAATATTCGTGTAAGGAGGGGGAGAAAACTATGGGAAGCGTTTGGCACATTCAACAGGGAGACTGGCAGTTGATCGAGTCCAGCTCCAAGCCTGTCTTTGTAGACTTCTGGGCCGAGTGGTGCGCTCCCTGTCATATGCTCGCCCCCATTTTTGAGAAGTTGGCAGAACTGTACGGAGACGACTTCAGCTTCGCCAAGGTGAATGTGGAGGAACTACCGGAACTTGCCAATAAGTATGGCGTTCGCGCGATCCCCACTTTGCTGTTGTTCCAGGAAGGCAAGGTTGTGGAAAGATTGGTGGGGGTGCGGCCTCAACAAGAATTCGCCCGAATCCTCGAGCAGCACTCCACGGTGAGCGCCAAGAAGTAACGAAGAACGGAGCCCCCTCCGCCGACAGCCCTTTTATCTGACGAACCGCATCGACTGGCCACCGGGCCTTGGCTCAAACGGTCGACCGTCACTCACCCGAGTGCCTCGCCTCGGCAGGCGATTCCAGAAACAAGCAGCGTCCCGGCACGCCGGGACGCCTTGAATGTTTTCAAACCGGAGGAGGGCGGACGCCGCCCGCCCCTACTTCAACCCTAAGCCCCGGGTCGCGCGGCCAGGATGTTGGGCGTTGTGGGGAAAAACCCTTTGGGCGTGCTGACGTAGCCCGCGATGGTGTCTTTGCCGAGTTTGTTGACCACCAGTTCGAGCGCGCTCGAAGCCCCTTGCACGTAGAAATAGACCGGCTCGTTCATGGCCTTATCCTTGCGCTGGATCCGCTTGTCGTCGGCAAACAGGTTGACGGTAAAGGTATTTTTCTTGATGTCGGTTTTCTCCAGCTCAAGCATGATGGTGCCGATCTTTTGCTGCGCGCGCTTCTTGGCAAGGCTGAACTCAAAGTAGTCCCGGTCGGTCTTGTGAGCCAGAGCCACCAACTCGTCATGCGTGCGCGCGATGGCGCCGGTGAGTTCGCCTTTGGTCCCGCTCAGGGCTTCCTTGGTCGCTTCCAGATCTTTCTTCGTCCCGGCCAAGTCAGTGGAGAGCCCGCCGATCTTGCTGTTGGCCTCCGCCTGGACCTTGTTGACATCCTCGGCGCTGGCTTTCTGCCGGATGGCATCGTTTAGCTGCGCAACGGCTGCTTGCTGATGCTTCTGGATGTCGGCGGCCACCGTGCGCGCGCGGGTCAGCTCCTGCTGCGTCAGGCCCAGTCTTTCCGTGGTCACCTGGAATTGGCCGCGCAACTGCGCGTAACGCTCGTCGCTCGAATCCAACCGTCGCGTGAGCAAATCCAACTGGTCAGAATGCTTCGACAGGGCAGCTCTGAATTCGGACTTCGCGGTAAGCACCAGAATCAGGTTGGCGACCGAAAGAACCAGCAGTGCGCCTACCAACCAGGGGAGCGCCCTCGCTCCGCCGGTCGAGGGGGCCGGGGGCGGCGTCTGAAGGTAAACATACTGCGGCGCCGCGGGCTGCGCCGGTGCGGGAGTCTCGGCGGGAGCGGTGCCCCCTGGTTCATTCAATCCCAACACCGAACGGCCCGGACTCGGGGTCTTGTCTGCCATACATGCTCCTGTTTCCCAAACGGGATCGGGCTGTCCGCCCGCGAGGGCGGACGTGCCTCCTCTAGGATGCCAGTGGCGAAGATAAAGTTTCCACCAAAGTGAAACCGCCAACGGGCTTCAACCATCTTAGTATCCCATCAATGAATACTATACACAAGCCCTGAGCGGCACGGCCCCTGTGAATTCGTGCTGTCATAATCACGCTGGGTCGTGTATACTACTAAGGCTTGATCGGTTTTTGTGACCCTGTAGCCGGCAGCATCAGGCCACAAAATCCTCGATTTTGTGGCTTTTTGTTTTGGGCGAGTGGTTGCGAGAGCAGAACAAGAAAATTCAAACACCAGAGGTTCAAACTAGAAGATGGAAAGAGAACAAGGCAAGGTCAAGTGGTTTAACAACGCGAAGGGCTATGGATTCATCCAGCGCGATTCCGGCGACGATGTTTTCGTGCATCACTCGGCTATCCAGGCAACTGGGTTCAAGTCCCTGAGCGAGGGTGAGAGCGTAGAATTCACAGTTACCAAGGGCCCCAAAGGGCTGCAAGCACAGGACGTGGTGAAACTCTAAGCGTTCAGAGGGGGCTCCGGCTCCGGCAGGAGCCCCTCGACTCAGGCAATCTGTAAGCGAGGGCGCAAATGATGATCCAGTACATCGGCTTTCAACCGAAGCCGCGCGGCCGGGATTACTCCTATCGGGTCGTCGACCCGAAATCTGAACCTCGTGAGTTCACGTTGACCATCTCTAACCAGGCGTTCCTCGAACGGCGTGTGCCTTACCAGGACGCGGCGGCCATCTGCTACCAGAGGTTACAGCGGGAACTGGCCACGGAAAACCCGGAGCAGCCGTTGCGGCGCCACTTCACCATTTCCGACCAGGAACTCCAAGCGTACCGCGAAAAGTACCGCCCCGCCAAAAGGCGCGGCCTCTAGGCACGCTGAGAGCCCCGAAATCCCCAGCCCCCAAATAGCGCAAGCTGTTTTCCAGCCATGCATTTTGGTGTTATCCTCGCGGTTCGTTTAAGGCGCAACACAAACCCAAATGCTGAAATACGTACTGGCGCTCGACCAGGGGACCACCAGCTCGCGCGCCATCCTTTTCGACCAGCGTGGGAAAGCCCGCGCCTCGGCCAGCCAGGAATTCAAGCAGTATTACCCTCAACCGGGCTGGGTAGAGCACGACGCGGAAGAAATCGGGCAGTCGCAACTTGCGGTGGCGAAGCGCGTATTGGCCAAGGGCCGGGCGCGATGGCAAGACCTGGCGGCTATCGGCATCACCAACCAGCGCGAGACTGTCGTCATCTGGCACCGTGCGGACGGCAGACCGCTCCATCACGCTATCGTCTGGCAATGCCGACGGACCGCCGCCATGTGCGACCGGATCCGCGCGGAAGGGTTTGATAAGGCCATCCGCGAAAAGACGGGTTTGGTCACCGACGCTTATTTTTCCGGCACGAAAATCGCCTGGCTGCTCGCGAACGTGCCTGGCGCTCGGGAGCAGGCTGAGCGCGGGGAACTCGCCTGCGGCACCATCGACACCTGGCTCATCTGGCGGCTGACGCGCGGGTGCGTTCACGCCACGGACTATTCCAACGCCTCCCGCACCATGCTCTTCAACCTGCGCACGCTCGCCTGGACGAAGAAATCCTCCGCTACTTTCGGATACCGGCGTCGCTTCTCCCCGCCGTGAAGCCTTCCAGCGAAGTCCTCGGTGAAAGCGATTTCTTTGGTGGGCGAGTGCCTATCGCCGGCGTGGCGGGTGACCAGCAAGCGTCCCTGTTCGGCCACCAGTGCTTTCGCCCAGGAACCGTCAAAAACACTTACGGGACCGGCTGCTTTCTGTTGATGAATATGGGCGCGGAGATCCCTCGCTCCGAGTCAGGTCTGCTGGCGACGATCGGTTGGGGGCGGAATCGCCAAACCGTCTACGCCCTAGAAGGAAGTGTCTTCATTGCGGGTGCGGCCATTCAGTGGCTCCGCGACGAGATGAAGCTCATTAAGCACGCGGCAGAGAGCGAACTGATGGCGCGGGCGGTCCCCGACACCCAGGGAGTTTACTTTGTGCCGGCCTTCGTCGGCCTGGGCGCACCCCACTGGGACGCTTATGCCCGAGGCACCATCGTTGGCCTCACCCAGGGCGCCAACCGCAACCACCTGGTCCGCGCCGCGCTGGAATCCATCGCCTACCAGACGCGTGAAGTGGTCGATGCCATGGCGCGGGATTCCGGCCTGCGCCCGGAAGTGTTGCGCGTGGATGGCGGCGCGGCCCGCAACAATTTCCTCTGCCAGTTCCAGGCAGATATCCTGGGTATCCCCGTTGAGCGCGCTGGCACCACGGAATCCACAGCCCTGGGAGCCGCCTACCTGGCGGGTCTTGCCACCGGCTTCTGGAAAGATGAGCACGCGCTGTCCGAGCACCTCAAGATCGACCGCCGCTTCGAACCCGCTCTGGAGGTTTCGCGGCGCGAAGAGCTTTTTGCCGGCTGGCGCCGCGCGCTGGAGCGCGCCAAAGGCTGGGCTGTGGAGAACAGGAAGCAGTAGGCAGTACGCACCGAGTCAAGACCGCGCAGAGATTGAGCCATGCCCAGGAGTAGCCGGGCTGTGATAAGCTGTGCCCATGAGCGTTGATGAGCTTTTGCAGATGAGGCGCGACGAGGTGCTCCGCATTGCGGCGAGTTACGGCGCGCGGAATGTCCGCGTTTTTGGCTCCGTGGCCCGCGGCGAAGTCGGGCCCAAGAGTGATGTGGACTTCCTGGTGGAAATGGAGGAAGGCCGAAGCCTGCTCGACCTTGTGGGCCTCTGGCAGGACCTGGAGAACCTCCTGGGTTGCAAAGTTGATGTCGTCGAACCGGAAGGATTGCACTGGTACATCCGGGACCGGGTCCTTCAAGAGGCCGTGCCGCTGTGAAAGACGATAGACTCTACCTGATCCATATCTTCGAATGTCTTTCCCGCATTGAGGAATACACTAGCGAGGGCAAAGAAGCGTTTATGCATGAAACGAAGACGCAGGATGCCGTTCTAAGGAACCTCCAGATCCTTGCGGAATCCACGCAGCGAATCTCTGCCGACTTGAAAGCCGCCCACCGTGAAATCGATTGGGCGAGAATTGCAGGTTTTCGCAATGTCCTCGTCCATGAGTATCTGGGGATCAACCTCGTCCGGGTCTGGGAGATCGTCGAGCACGGCCTGCCGGAGCTGAAAAAGCACGTTGTGGCGATCCTCTGGAGCCTTGGTGAATACCCAATCCAGGGCTACGGAAGTCTCAGCTAATCGCGCTGGCGCCGCGCGCTGGAGCGCGCCAAAGGCTGGGCTGTAGAGAGCGGCAGGCCGTAGGCGGTAGGCAGCAGCCAGTAGGCAATACGTACCTCGCCGAGACGGCGGCGTATCTGTGACCATCACCGCCACCAGCACGGCGAACCCCGAACTCAATAATGGAACCTCCATCCATCTCTCCGGGACCAGCCAGTAGACCTCCGACGCCGGCGCGCGGTTGCCTCCGCTTATCTTGTTTCCAGGTGTCTGCCTGGTATAGAGTGCACCGTCGCCACCAGCGACAGCAGAGACAAAATGGAGTTCCCCTTCCGATACTGCCCGGACGGCTGGGCGCGGCTCGACAGGCTCCAGGAACTCTACGCGAAACGCCCTCAGGACAAGATTCTCGCTCGCCTGGAGGTGCCGACGGAGGCGCTGCGCCGTTTCGCCGCGCGCCATCCACATGGCGCGACCAACTGCCCGGACCTTGACGAGCGCACGGCTTTCTGGGACGCGCTGCTCGCCGAGCGTGCCGCAGTTCACGACGATTCGATTCCGTCGGCCTACCTGAGCGAACTCGACCAGGGCGTCTATGGAGGCATCGTGGGCGGTGAGGTCCGCTTCATGGCCCATCCGGAAAACGGCTGGATCTCCTCCATGGTCCCGCCCCTCCTCAAGGATTGGCCGCAACTCGACACCCTCACTATCCGCCGCGAGAGCCCGTGGTATCAGTTCTACCAGCGCGAACTGGAAACATTTGGGCGCGCCGCGCAAGGGAAGTTCGGCATCAGCCACTTCATCCTCATCGACAGCCTGAATTTCGTCTTCGAACTCTTCGGCGGCTCTCGGACCTATCTCGAGCTCTTCGACAACCCGGAACGCGTGCGCCAGGCGGTGGACTTTGCCTACCGGCTCAATGTGGAGGTGCAGCAGACGTTCTTCGCCGCGGTGCCTCTGCTCGCCGGCGGCACGTGCAGCAACATGGTGGAGTGGATCCCGGGACGCGTGGTCTCCGAAAGCGTCGACCCCTTCCATATGACTTCGGTGAACTATTTCGAGCGCTGGGGCCGTGAGCCCGCAGAACGCATCCTGGCCACCTTCGATGGCGGCGTGCTGCACCTCCACGCCAACGGCCGCCACCTGCTCGAGGCCGTCTCCACGCTGCGCGGCCTGAAGGCGCTCTTCTTGGGCGACGACAAGGACTTTCCATCCGCCTTCTCCGTGCTCGCCGAGCTCCAGCGCCGCACCGGCAACTTGCCGCTCGTCGTGCAGGTGCAGTACCCGGACTTCCTCGCTTCACTCGACGCCCACCGCCTCCCCGGCGGTGTCATGTATAAGGTCGTGGACGTTCCAGATGTCGAGACCGCCAACCGAGTGATGGGCCGCGTGCACGCCTATCGCGTTTGAGCGCCAGCCGGCGCAGCTTGTCTCCGCGGGGCCCAGCACGATCCGCGGTAGTGGCTCATTTTGATGTAGCGCCGCCCGGAACCTGTCCCGACGAAGTCGGGAGGGCGGCACATGCCGGGCTAATGCCCGGCGCTACAAAACCAAAATGCGTCACTACCCGATCCGCAAGCCTTTTGACACCCTCCCCGGGTTGTGTGAAGATGACGGCGGAGAGAAACCTGTGAATCCGAATCGCCGCGCACGTTATCTGCTCGCCCTGGTGCTGCTCTTCCTGGTCCTCTTGCCGATCCTGTCGAACGGTGTCGATCTGCTGGTGGACTGGCTATGGTTCAAGGAGGAAGGCTTTCGCGTCATCTTTACCACGATCCTCAAGGCACAGATCGCTCTGAGCGGGCTGGCCGGCGTGGGGTTCATCGTGGTGACCGGGCTGAATCTCCTGCTCGCGCACGCCTTGGCTCACCACTATGGCTATCGCTTTTATAGCGAACATGTCGAGTTCCCCGCGCTCGAGCGGTTCAGTTCGGTTTTCCGCTGGCTCATCTGGGTAAGTGTTCTCTTCTTTGGATATGTCGTGAGTCAGTGGGGCATGGCCCATTGGCTGGAATACCTGCTCGCGCAGCATCCCCAGGTCATGGGGCAAGCGGACCCTTTGTTTGGCATTGACCTGGGCTTCTTCTTGTTTCGCCTGCCCTTCTACTGGTTTCTCTACTATCTTGTGCTGGTCACGCTCCTCGCCTGTTTCTTGAGCGCCCTTTTCCTGTACTTGATAGAAGGCGGGGTCTCGGTGACCGCGCGTGGCGCCGCGCTGGCGTCTTCGGCCCGCGCCCACCTGATGGTTTTGGCGGCGCTGCTTTGCGTACTCATTGCTTACCGGGTGCGGCTTGCCATGTACGATCTGCTCTTCTCCCCGCGTGGCATTGTTTACGGCGCCGGTTATACCGACGTTAACGCCACCCTTCCCGTGCTCAGGCTGCTGCTCTTTCTTTCCCTGCTGACGGCGGCGGCATTCCTGGTGGGGTCAAGGATGGGCCGCGTACGGCCGGCCCTGTATTCAGCCGGGCTGCTGGCCGTGGTCGCGTTTTTGGGGGTAGTCGTCTACCCGGAGATCATCCAGCGCTTCATTGTGGCGCCCAACGAGATCGAGAAGGAACGGCCCTACATTGCCCACGCCATCGAATTCACCCGCAAGGCCTACGCCCTGGACCGGTTTGAGGAGCGGAGCTTTTCTGCGGTCGAGGATTTGACGCTCGAGGACATCCGCAACAACGAGGCGACTTTCCGCAACATCCGCCTGTGGGATCACAAGCCCTTGTTGACCACCTTCGCCCAGCTCCAGGAAATTCGCACGTACTACGATTTTCGCTACGTCGATAACGACCGCTACTGGATTGACGGCGTCTACCGCCAAGTGTCCCTTTCCCCGCGCGAATTGGCCTCCACGAGCCTCCCCAGCCGGAGCTGGATCAACGAGCATCTCGCTTACACCCACGGCTACGGGCTTTGCCTGGGGCCCGTCAATGAGTTCTCCAATGAAGGCTTGCCGGAACTCTTCATCAAAGATATTCCGCCGGTTTCCACCACGTCCGTGCGCGTTACGCGGCCGGAGATTTACTACGGCGAGTTGCCCAACGAATACTGCTTCGTGAAAACCGACGCGCAGGAGTTCGATTACCCCCGCGGCGATCAGAACGTCTATACGACCTATCAGGCTAGCGGGGGGCTACCCCTGCGCAGTTTCTGGCGTCGCCTCCTGTTCACCCTCAAGTTCGGCGAGAAGAACATCCTGTTCTCCCGAGATATTGGGCCCGAGAGCCAGTTGATGATTTACCGCCGGGCGCTCGAGCGAGTGACGCGGCTCACACCCTTTCTCCGCTACGACCGCGACCCCTACTTGGTCATTGCGGGCGATGGGTCGCTCCACTGGATCTTGGACGGCTACGCGACCTCCGCCACGTACCCTTATTCTGAACCTACCGCGGAGGTCGGAAACTACATCCGCAATTCCGTCAAGGCGACCGTCAACGCTTACACAGGGGAAGTCCACTTCTACATCAGCGACCCGGAAGATCCGCTCATCCAGACGTACGCGCGCCTTTTCCCCGGCGTCTTCGAGCCGCTTTCGGCCATGCCCAAAGATCTACGCGCCCACATCCGCTATCCTGAGGATTTCTTCACTATCCAGGCGATGAAATACGCCTTGTTCCACATGACCGACCCGCGGGTCTTCTACAACAAGGAAGACCTGTGGCGCGTGGCCCAGAGCGGGGTGGCCGGCCCGGCCGCGCCCATGACGCCGTACTACACCATCATGAAACTCGCGGAGGTAGGTACCGCCGAGGAGTTCATCCTCATGGTGCCGTTCACGCCCGCGCGGAAAGACAACATGATCGCGTGGATGGCGGCACGCTGCGACGCGCCGAACTACGGGAGGGTCCTAGTCTTCACCTTCCCCAAGGAGAAACTCATCTACGGCCCGCAACAGATCGAATCGCGCATCGACCAGGATCCCGGCATCTCCCAGCAACTCACCCTGTGGGGTCAGGGCGGTTCCAAGGTGATTCGTGGGACGCTGCTTGTTACCCCTGTGCTCAATTCCGTGCTCTACATTGAGCCGCTTTACCTGGCAGCCGAGGCGGGCGGCGGTCTGCCCCAACTGAAACGCGTGATCGTCGCGTACTCCGATCACGTGCTGATGGAACCTACCCTCGATGCCGCCTTGAGCAAAATCTTCGGCGGCACGGTCTCTACCGCGGCGGCTCAGCCTGCCCTGCCTTCGATCCCCGCCCCCAAGAGCGCCGTCGCGGCGCCCGCTGCCACGGCCGACATCCAGGCCATGATCCGCGAAGCCAACCAGCACTACGAGCGCGCCCAGCAACTCCTCCGCCAGGGTGACTGGGCCGGGTACGGGGAGGAGACGCGGAAGCTGGGTGAACTGCTTAGGCGGTTGTCAGGAGAACCGGCCGGTAGACGGTAGACGGAATACGGCATCAAGGGAAAAAGCCCCCGATAGGCCCGTCCTCGCGCGCTGCAGAATCTTTGCGGAAAAGAGGAAAGCGACTGCCGGCCCTGGCTTCCCCGTCTACCGTCTACTGCTTCTTGTGTTCCAGCAGGCTGCAAAAGGCGCGGGCGTTATTCGGGTCGAGCGCTGCCGCGCCCTTATCGATGTGCCGGATGACGCCATCCTTGTCGATGACGAACGTGGTGCGGTTCGCGAAGCCGCGCTCTTCGTTCAGAATGCCGTATTCCTTGGAGACATTTCGCTGGAAATCGCTGAGCAGGGGGAACTGGATTCCTTCCTGTTTGGCGAAGGCGGCGTTGGCAGCCGGACTGTCTACGCTGATTCCGAAAACCTGCGTGTTGGCTTGTGCGAATTTGGCGATATCAGCCTGATATGCCTTCAATTCCTGCGTTCACCCCCCCGTGAAGGCCAGGACGTAAAATGCCAGGACGACATTTTTCCCCCGAAAATCGCTCAGCTTCACGTCTTTCCAGTTCGTATCTTTGAGGGTGAAGTCCGGGGCTTTGTCCCCAACCTGCAAGGGAGCAGCCTGTAAAGTCAACAAGCCGCTCAATGTCAGCAGCAAGCTTCCCGCGGCTACAGCTATCCTTTTGCGCACTTAGAGACCTCCCGTCTTCTCGATGTGGTTAAGCCCGGCGAAACGGAGTTTCGATTATACCGTAATAGGCAGCCTTTGGGAGCCCAATCCCCGCAGGCCCTGGAAGGATGTACTCAACGCGCCTCGGGTTACAGAAGGAGGATGGCGGGAAGGGGTTTGGCCTGCAAAAGCCCTCAGGATGTTAAGGTCACGACTTGATGGCAGCCCGAATGGTCGCAAACTGTTGAAAAAGCTAAAGAAATAATTCTTGACAACTCGCAACTAAACTAATATGATGTGCACCTACTAAGGGAAAGGAAATAAACCTTAGGAGGTGAACGACAATGGCGATTGTCCGATGGGAACCGTTCCGAGACCTTCTGACAACCCAGAAGGAGGTTGACCGTCTTTTCCGCGAGTTCTTCTCGCCTGCATTCGGCGAGGGCGAACTGTCAACACGAACCTGGGCGCCTCCGGTCGATATCTACGAGACTGAAGACAGTATCGTCCTGAAGACCGAGCTGCCGGGGATTGATCCCAAGGACGTGGATGTCCGCGTTGAGGAAAACCGGCTCTACCTGAAAGGCGAGCGCAAATTCGAAAAAGAGGTGAAAGAGGAGAGCTATCACCGCGTTGAACGGTCTTACGGCTCCTTCGCCCGGAGCTTTGCGCTGCCCAACTCGATTGATGCGGACAAGGTCACGGCCGAGTACAAGGATGGTGTGCTGAGCTTGACGCTGCCCAAGCGCGAAGAGGCGAAACCCAAAACGATCAAGGTAGAAGTGAAAAAGTAAGGGCCGCGACTTCAAGGGTGTTCCCTGTGAAACCAGAGGGGCGACCGCGGGGAAGATCTCAGCCGCGCCAATTCTTGCTTGGGTTGGCGCGGCGTGTTTTTTTGTATTAGGCTAGTGTCCCGTAACATTTAATTCTTTACAACGTTTAACCTTTTCCAGTATGCTGTCGGCCGTGGCTTTCCACACGAATGGTTTGGGCGCCTCATTCCAGGCCGCCAGGTACTCGTAGATAGCTTT